>Ga0172372_10005075_pt1 | contig 18468 bp, 10 predicted proteins | sample LakKiv5m_2_FD_114544 | JGI IMG/M metagenome (GOLD analysis project Ga0172372, IMG submission 114544) | Freshwater microbial communities from Kabuno Bay, South-Kivu, Congo - kab_092012_9.5m | ecosystem: Environmental > Aquatic > Freshwater > Lake | place: Democratic Republic of the Congo...
CTGATTTTTTGTCAGTTTTTGCGTTTTTGAAGGCGCATAGCCGGTGCTACGTAACTGAAAAAAGGTGAAAAATGGCGAAAAATGAGTCGTTTTTGACTCGGCGAGAGAATCCTGAACAAGCTCTAAATACCCCGCCGGTTGCTTCCGTCACAAGCGGTTTTTATGGATGGAAGTAATCGGCGGGCCATTTACAGTATGGCAAAAGTAGCCTAATTGCCGGTTGATTGCAAATAAAATGCGGATGAGCGGTTACTTCCTGCGGATTGTTAAAGGCAAGATAGCTGAATGGCCTGTTCCACGTCGGCTTCCCGACGGTAGCCAGGCGACTTCATAAGGCTCCCCGAATGCATTATTTCCTCTTCCATGCTTGATTGTTTTTTCCTGAAAAGCCGGATCAGGATTTTTTTTCTTTGAAATGCTCTATAAAATAGTAAATTTTTCTATAAATTTAAAAAAATTGTAAAAAATATCTTAATAATTAACATTGAAAAGAAAATAAATCTATATCTTTGTGCCGTTGTTGAAATTTTTACTGAAAAGCTCCTTTTGTTAACTTTGTTTTAGAAAAAGTAACTGCCCGGCGTAAAGCGCCGGGTGGTTACTTCAGCGCGATTATGATTGTCCCTGATATCAAACTCGACGCCATTGATCTGGTCATTCTCCGCCGTTTGCAGACGGACGCGTTCATCACGCACAAGGAGATGGCTGCCGAGCTGGGTATGACGGTGACGCCCGTTTACGAGCGTATCAGGCGCCTGGAGCGGTCGGGGGTGATCAAGGGCTATGCTGCCCTTGTTGACAGGGAGAAGGTGGGGAAGCCGCAGGTAGCTATCTGCTCGGTCTCGCTGAAAGAACACGCCCTGCCTTTGCTCCTGAAGTTTCAGGATGCCGTTTCCACTTTTCCCGAAGTCACTGAAATACTGCACATAGCAGGCAATTACGACTACCTGCTCAAGGTGATAGTCGCCGATATCAATGAATACCAGCAGTTTATCGTCCACAAACTGGCCACGCTGGACAATATTAGCCACGCACAGAGCTCTTTTGTACTCACTGAAGTGAAGAACAGCGTCGCTACACCACTGTAATCAAAGCCGGATTTGTTAATTCAGTCAGTTAACTGACTGAATTAATATAAATTGAGTCAGTTAACTGACTCAATTTATATATTTGTGCCCTAATTCGTCCGGTATGATTGTCAGAGAAATTATGCCTCGCCTTGAAGGGCGACTTCACGAGCAAAAGATCACCTTGCTGCTCGGTGCCCGCCGTACGGGCAAAACAGAGTTGTTGCGCACTGTTTTCAAGCGGCGACAAGACGAGGCCTTGTGGCTGAATGGAGAAGATATGGATACGGCCGCCCTGCTGGAATACCGCTCGGAGGCAAATTACAGGAGGATACTCTCCGGAAAGCGGCTGCTGATTATTGACGAGGCTCAGTATATCCCCGATATTGCCAGGAAGGCCAAGCTGATGATTGATACTATCCAGCCACTGCACATCATATTGACAGGATCTTCAGCTTTTGATCTGGTGCAGATGGGCGACCCGCTGGTAGGAAGGAGTATCACGCTGCAACTTTTTCCACTCTCATGCAGAGAATGGAGTCAGCAGGAAAGTCCCGCTGATGCAGGCAGGTTACTCGAAGACAAGATACTGTATGGTAATTATCCGGAGTTGACACGCACCAGTAACAGCTCGCAGCGTATTGAGTATCTGAGGGAGCTGGTTAATACCTACCTCCTGCGCGATATTCTTGCATTCGATGCGGTGAAAAATGCCCGGAAGCTGCAGGCATTGCTGCAATTAATTGCATTTCAGGTTGGCTCGGAGGTTTCCACTGATGAACTGGGCAAACAACTGGGTATCAGTAAAAATACTGTTGACCGCTATCTGGATCTTCTTTCAAAAGTTTTTATTCTGTTCCCGAGAACCGGCTTCAGCAGAAATCTCCGCAAAGAGGTGGTTAAAAGTAAAAAATGGTATTTTTACGATAACGGTATCCGGAATGCTGTGCTGGGCGACTTCACCCTGCTCAGCCTGAGAACCGACAAAGGACAACTGTGGGAACAGTACTTCATGGGTGAACGGCTCAAATACAATGAATATCAGGGGATACCGCCCGATAGCTTTTTCTGGAGAACGTATGACCAGCAGGAAATTGACCTCGTTGAAGTGCGCGGACAACAGATTGCTGCCTTCGAATGTAAATGGAAGGTCGCTTCTGCCAAAACTCCCGTCGCTTTTGCCAAAGCTTATCCGGATGCCGTCTTTCATACGGTTCACCCAGGAAATTTCACAGACTGGCTGTAGCCATATCTCATGTGCCAGGTCGAAAATCCGTATTTTGACCTGATTTTAATTATGTGCTCTTAATATTGTTTTAATAATTATGAATGATTGCTCATTTTTGCATCGAACAATCATTCCAATAATATGAAGCATCTGTTTTTTCTGTCGCTGCTCTTCTGCGCAGCCTTGCTCAATGCACAGTCAACTGTTTATACCATTGATTTTAACAACTACACCGCCGGCAACCTGAATGGCCAGGACGGCTGGAAAACCTTCCGCGAGTGGCAGGGAAATGTGGATTTTCAGGTGTCTGAAACGGCCGGACCCACTACGGTGGATGGCAGTCAGGCTATCTACTTTACCAACGCAGGTCCGGGGGTGGGTCGTGTGGCCACGCGCAAGCCCTCTCCGAATTTTGACTTCAACTTCAAGGGCGGCGGTCTCCGTATCCTCGAGTTCGATATGCATGGCTGCTGGTGGGGTACCTGGCTTTGTATTGGATACGACAAGAATGGTAACGGGAAAATGACCCCGAATCAGGGTAATATCGAACCCAATGAGGGCGGCCTCATCTTCGGAATCTCCGGATATGATTTCCCGAATTCCAGCCGGGTTGTACTGCCGTCCGGTACCACTTACAATTTTACCATGGATGCCGCAAATAACTATCGCTGGTCGCGCGTGCGCCTGTCTATTGACCTCGATGCCAACGGCGGACAAGGTTCTCTGTCGGTTTCCATGCGCGAAGACCTGATTGGCGGCAGTCCGTATGTACCCGTTGAAGGTGCTCAGGATCTGAACCTGTTCCTCGACCCGGGTTCCGGCTTCACCGACGACCCCGAAAAGTGGGACGCTATCTCCGTACAGGTACAGGGCGCTACCGGCGGTTTCGACAACCTTGTCTTCACCAAACCCAGTCCGACTTACCAGTTCATCAACTTCCCCGCTGTTCCTGACCGGCTTACTACGGATGGCCCCTGGCTGATGTCGGCTACCGCCAGCTCCGGACTGGCCGTGTCCTACGAGGTGGTGAGCGGTCCGGCTACCGTGACCGGCAATGTGATTGTACTCACTGGAGAAAAAGGCTTCGTAACAATTCGGGCCCTACAAACAGGCGCCAACGGCTTCGACGCCGCCACTCCGGTAGAAAATACGTTTGAGGTCGTCTATGCCGGCGACTTTCCGCCCGCACTGGATCTCAGAACGCCGGTGAACGGGGCCACTGTGGCTATTCCTCAGGGCCTGTCGCCCATGCTGCTGTCTGCTTTCGCTTCCGTGGAGCATGCCGATATTCTCTCTGCCGACAGGATTCACTTCGAAATCGGCAACGAAACGGTGGTGGCCCAAAATCATCAGAATGGCCATTTCACGGCCTGGTGGACTCCCCCCGCTTACGGTACCTATAATATGACGGTGAAGGCATTTAACAGTGAAGATTATTTCACAGCATACAATTCCACCTTCGATGTGGTGAATAGCTCGGCCAACAAAACGCAGCGCACTTTCGACCAGACCTGGCTGCTCACGGGCAACGGTCTGAAAGATACCATGTACACGCTGCCCGCACACGTGGGCGCCTACGACCAGATCATTGGCAAGCTGTATATCACCTGCCCTCCGGGTGGCTGCGATCCGTGGGACCGAGTGTCCAGTATCAAGGTGAAGAGTCACGAGGGTACCTGGGTGGAAATCATCCGGTATATCACGCCGTACGGTGTGCCGTGCAGTCACGAAATTGACCTGACCGACTTTTTCCCGATTCTGCAGGGGAAGGTGGAAATGAAGGCAGATTTGCTCACATTCGGCAACGGTTTTGAATATACGCTCGACCTGGAATACCGCGCCGGCAACCCGACTTACAAATATGGCAATGTGGATGTGCTCTGGAAAGGCGGCTACAGTTTTGGCAACCTGAGCAATCTGCAACCAGCCGAACTGCATAAAGTCACTTACGCGCCCAATGCGGTGGCTTCCCGCCTGAAACTGATCTCAACCGGCCACAGCTGGGGTGATAACAATACCGGTAATGCTGCCGAATTCCACGAAGATACTCACCATATACGTATTAATGGTGCCAATGCTTTCGCTCAGTACAACTGGTGGGACTGCAACCCGAATCCGCAGGGCTGTCAGCCGCAAAATGGTACCTGGTATTTCAACCGGGCCGGCTGGTGCCCCGGTACCATCGCTCAGTGGTTCGATTTCAACATGTCGCAGTACATCGGACAGGGGCCGCTCGAAATGCGGTATATCTTCGATGAAGACTATATTGACTTCTGCAGTCCGTCCAACCCGAATTGTGTCAGCGGCGTAACTTGTCCCGACTGTAACGACCCGAGCGCCAATCCGGTACTGGATGTGTGGGCCAATCTGGTAACTTTCTCCAATCAGCCCACCGAAGGCGTAACCGGCGTGAACGACCTGCCGCTCTCCGATCCGCAAACAGTACAGATTCTGCCCAATCCGACCGACGGCAAATTCAGGATTGAATTCCGCAACGACCTCGAGGTGGTTCAGCTGAGTATCCGCAACACGGAAGGCCGCCAGATTAGTCAGATGCAGTTCTCCGATATTGCTGCCGGCGATACAAAAGATATGGATCTTGGTGACGCCCCCTCCGGCGTGTATTTCCTGAATGTCCATACTGAACAGGGCGTATTCATGAAAAAGATTATCCGGAAGTAAAACTGCTGCTCAAGTTCTGAATCTGTCGAAATGCTGAAACACCTCGTCTCCATCCTGGTGCTGCTGCTTGCGCTGCATGCACCTGTTTTCTCACAGCAACTCGTCTCCGGAAGGGTTGTCACTTCGGGCGGCGAACCGGTTATCGGAGCCTCTGTACGCACTGCCCAAAAAAGCGGTAAAGGCGCTATCACCGATATACAAGGCAATTTTTCTGTCGAATGTACCGGAAATGACACACTGTCGGTTTCGCTGGTCGGTTTTGACAGCAGAATGGTGCCCGTCAACGGACAATCCATCCTCGAAATCACACTCGATGAAACGGGTGCCCTGCTCAAGGAAACGGTCATTACGGCTTTCGGGATAGAGCGGCAGGCCCGCTCGCTGGGTTATGCCACCCAGAAGCTCGACGGCGATGCACTGGTCAAATCCAACAGCGCCAATGTGCTTTCCGGTTTGTCCGGCCGCATGGCCGGCGTCAATATCATTCAGGGAAATGGCGTGGAAGGTGGCACCACCCGTATCGTTATCCGCGGGGTGAATTCTATTTTCGGCAATAACCAGCCGCTGATTATTGTGGATGGCGTGCCGCTCGAAAATACACCGGGCTGGACGGATGTGGAGTCCGGACGTGACTGGGGCAGTGCCATCAACAATATCAATCCTGCCGATATTGAACGCCTCGACGTGCTGAAAGGTGCCAACGCCGCGGCGCTATATGGTGCCCGGGGCAGTAACGGCGTTATCCTCATTACGACTAAAAAAGGCGCATCGAGAGCCGGAATCGGCATTGACTACCAGTATAGTATGCGTACAACCAAGCCGTTTTACTGGAGAGCGGTTCAGGACGAATACGGCTTCGGTGGCCCGCTCTCTTTCAACGAGCCGGTACTGGGAAAGGATGCCGACGGGGTCTTGCTCCATCCGGTAAAACTGTACGACGACTTTGGTCCCGAGGGCGTTTCCACTTCCGAAACATTCGGCGCCTATGCCAGTTCGCAATCGTGGGGGCCGCGTCTTGACGGCACGCTGGTGCGCTGGTGGGACGGTGAAATGCGCAACTGGTCGCCGCAGCCCGGCAATTTCGAGCGCTTCTTCCAGACCGGCGTGACGCAGCGGCATAATCTCGCCTTCTCGGGTGCCAGCGATATGGGCTCGGTGCGCGCCTCCTTCACCCGGGAAGATCACCGCTCGGTGGCGCTGAACAGCGAATACAACCAGACCACCGCTCAAATTGGCTCCAAACTCAGGGTTTCCAAAAAGGTCAGGGCCGAACTGGGTATCTCTTACATTCAGTACAACCGCCTGAACTCGCCACTGCTGGGCAGTGATAACAATTCTTTTGGCAAGATCATGGTATATGGCTACCCCAGGAGTTATCAGGGGGAAAACCTGAACTATGAAAATCCCGACGGAACGAAACACGACTTTGGTTCCAATCCGTTCGCCTGGGGCAATATTGACGTGTTCTGGTCGGTGTACAACCAGAATTCGTGGCTCCGCCGCAACAAGGTCATTGGCTCGGTGTCCATGTTTTACGATGTCACCGACTGGCTGACGGTCATGGGGCGCACCGGAACGGATCATACCTTCGACGAGTTTGAATCGAAAAACAAGCCCACGGATATTTCAGGTACGCTCGGCGGCGGTTACTCGCACAGCCTGAGCAAGGGAGCTACAATTAACAATGAATTTCTGATCACCGCCCGCAAGGAGCAACTGCTGCCCGGATTGTATTCCTCGCTGAATATTGGCGGCACCCAGTATCAGAACCGCCAATACAGTATTTACGGAAGCAACTTCAATCAGTGGCGTGATCCGTTTCTCTATACGTTCGGAAACTACGTGGGGTACCCCGCAGCTCCCGGTGAAGGCCGCTATGAACGTCGCCTGAATTCGCTGTACAGTTTCGCCGACCTGAACTACCGCGACTGGCTGTTTGGCCAGGTTACGCTGCGCAACGACTGGGCCAGTACGCTGCCCAAAGCCACCGGCTCTTACCTGTTCCCGTCGGCCAACCTGAGTTTTGTGCCATCGGAACTGCTGAAATGGGAAAACCGGAACGGACTCCATTTTGCCAAGCTGCGTTTTGCCTACTCGGAAACGGCGAGCGACGACGCGCCCTATCAACTCGAAAAAGTTTTTTACACCGGCAGTTTCGCAGGCCAGCCCACGGCCTCTACCGAAGGCACTATCCGGCCGCTCGACCTGAGACCGCAGCGCAGCCGCGGGTATGAAGCCGGCATGAACCTGGGTGCTTTCCGCGATCGCCTCCAGGTGGATGTTACCTGGTACTATCAGCGCAGCTATAATCAGTTGCTGAACTCGCCTATCCCCATCTCGTCCGGATATCCGACGGTGCGTATCAACACCGGAGAAATCAGTAACCGCGGACTGGAGGCAATCATCTCCATGCGCTGGGTGGACCGCAGCGGCTTTTCCTGGGAAACCGCGCTGAACGTCGCCGGAAACAGAAATCGCCTCGAATCACTGTCGGATGGTGCCGACCTGCTCGAACTGGCCGGTATCTGGGGTGCCAACGGTCCGGCAGTAGGCGTGAAGGCCGGTCAGCCATACGGGATTATCGTCGGTTTCGACTACCTGCGCGACGACGCTACCGGACTGCCGCTGGTGAATGAAAACGGTACCCGATACCAGATTACGAATGTGCGCGTGCCCATACGCATGTACGACGATCAGGGGAATTTCCTGCGATATGCCAACTCTACGCCGAAATTTACCGGTGGTATCCGGAACGCCTTCACCTGGAAAGGATTCCGCGTTGAAGTGCTGGTTGATGCAAAAATCGGTGGCGATATGTATGCCGGCTCGTATGCAACGGCCGTTCAGAGCGGACAAAGTCCCTCCACCCTGTACGAGCGAAATGGCGGCGGACTTCGCTATGTGCGCCCCGACAGCAGTATTGCCAACATCGGCGTCATCCTGAATGGCGTACATTCCGATGGCACGCCCAACGACAAGGTGGTGCACTATTACTACAAATACCTGAATGCAGGAGGGTGGGGGCCCGTGCTCACTACACCTGCCGTATTTGAGAACACCTGGGTAAAACTCCGCGAGGTGTCACTCACCTACGACCTGCCCCGCGCGTGGCGCACGAAGGTGTTCCAGAACCTCGAACTGACCCTCGTCGGGAGAGACCTGGCTTACCTGTTCACCACTTTGCCCGACCGGATCAATCCGGAAGGCGCCAATGGCAGCGGTAATGCACAGGGCATTGAATTTGGTGCCCTGCCCGGTATGCGCAGTTTTGGATTAACCCTGAATGCTTCATTCTGAGCCAGTTACATGAAAAAGATAAATATTCAAATCATCATATTGCTGGCTTTGTCCGTTCTGCCGGTCGCCTGCCGCAAGGATTTTGACGAAATCAACAAGAATCCGTTCAACCCGACGCAGACCAGCATGGAGGCGTTGTTCAACGGCATCATCTCGTCGCTGCCACTCGGCTGGAACGAGCAGTTCTACCTGAACAACGAAACCCTGTACGAACTTACCCAGCAGGGCGCGCTCATCGCCCACGCCTGGCCCAACATCCGTATCGGCGTGGACGAGGTGTGGAACAACTATTACTCCACCCTCCGCAATATCCGCGCCCTCGAAGACCGGTTTGATCAGTATGACGGACAGCAGGACGAGCTCGACGTGGTGCGGGCCCAGCTGAAAATCCTGCTGGCGTACAAAACCTTCAAGGTGACTGACCTGTTTGGCGACATGCCGTTTTTCGACGCGGGCAGGGGCGGTGACGGCAGTGATTTCCTGCGGCCTGAATACGACTCGCAGGAGGAGATTTACCGGTCTCTGCTGGAGGACCTGAAATGGGCGGAAAGTCACCTGCACCTCGAGCCGAACACGCCCGACGGAAGGCCCTACTACAGTTTCCGACAGTTTGAAACCATGCTGAAAAATGACCTTACCCTGTGGCGGCGCTGGGCCAATTCGATGCGGCTGCGGCACGCCATGCGTATTTCGGACAAAGACCCTGCCCTGGCCGGGGAGGTTATCCGCGATATTGTGGATAACAAACTTCCGGTAGTTCGGAGCGGCGAGGAGATTTGTCTGTGGCCCCGCGATATGGGCATTACTTTTTATGGTCACCACTGGTCTTTTTACGAACACAGGGGACTGCGCATGGGTACCACAATGTGGCATCAGATGTCGGTACATGACTCCACCGACGGCAGCGGGATCATTGACCCGCGGGCTTATGTGTTCTTCGAAACCAACAACAAGAATGAATGGAGGGCCTTTCCCAATAATCCCGGCACCAATCCGCCGCTGGAGGGCGGTATTCCTTACAACGGCGGCCGCGACTACAACCCGCCGGTGAAAGGAGCTGCCTGCAAGTTTTCACCCTTCCAGTACTACCTGATCCGCGACCAGTTTGATGTTCCGGAAGTACTTATATCCGCTGCGGAAGTCCACCTGACACTGGCGGAGGCCTACAAGCGGGGTATTGGCGTGCCACAGGACGATTACTCGGCCGACGAGCAGTACGCCGAGGGTATCAGCGCGAGCATACGGTTCTGGTACAAGGTGGTGAATCGCACCCAGCGCTGGGCCAACCGTCCTGCCGAGCCCGGACTGGGACAGATATACCAGTACATTTACCACCCCAAAGTGAGTTTTTCGGGCAATAACTTCAGTCTCGACCTTATCTATGCACAATTGTGGACAGATTTGTTCCGGCAACCGTGGGAGGCTTACGCGCTCGCGCGGCGCACAGGCGCCACTCCGCGCGAGGGCGCTCCGCTCGACTGGAACCGCTTTACCTATCCGGCCAGCGAGTCAGAGTACAATCAGGCTAACTGGAAAGCACAGGTGCAGCGCATGGGCGGCAGCGATGCAAAGGAAGTGAAAGTTTGGTGGATGGGGGAGTGAGGGGGTTGCTGATGAATTGACGAATCTACTGCATGATGTTAAAATAAAAAAGCCCGTAGCCTCATTTCCGGGCCACGGGCTTTTCAGTATATTCCTGATACTTTGTTAAAAAGTCGGCTGTAACTCAAAGGGGTTTGTGATGGCACGTCGTCCAAATTCTTTTAACAAGGCCGCTTTCATTTCTCCCTCGTTTATATGCGTCTTTGATCTTAGTTCATACAAAAACGCTTCGACTTGAGGTTGTGAAAGACCTGGAATACGACTTTCAAAAAATGGTGGTAAGTCCTCAGAAATATATTCCTGAGAAACATTCGGAAAATTGGCAAAAGGCTTCATTCCCGATTTGTCTTTGAACCAATCAGAATAGGTAAATACCCAATTTTTACCTGTGAAAATCAACTTTCCAATTATATTATTCTTATAGATGAGTAAAAAAACATTAGGTGGGGCAGGTGTAGTTGATTTTTCTGTTATACCCGGGCTGGCGTTGTCAGAACGCACCAAACCCACAATCCAAGCCTTGATTTTCATGAGCGTTCTTCCTTTTGAATTTGGTGAATAATACTCTTGAGATTTTGGAATCGCAAGTTAAGACATTTTTTTATCAAGTTGAAACGATCGGTGGAAAACAATTTTCTGAATTCTCCTTCGAGTACGTCATTTATAGCCACCTCGCGTACAGGCTGGAGCATTCCATCCAGAATATAACGAAATTCCAGCCGGTTTTGGTACAGAAGAGTAAACAAATCGAAATGGTTTTGGTTTTTTAGACCATCCCATCCTATACGCGGCATTGATTCCTTAACATATTTGTCAAGGTTTTTGGTTCCATCTTTGCTCTTTTGATCGAAACGCGACAACTTTTCTTCATGTTCATTCCAAAAAAGCCCTCTCGCCGAATCGTAAATTGGCGAGAAACGAGGCGCTTTTTTGCCATTTAAATCGCAAACTACACCCCAGTTGTAGGTATGACGGTCGTTATTGCCCGTAATGGCATCAAAGCCAAGCATACGAACGAAATCACATACAAGTCTTTTACCTTCATCGCCATGTCCGAAACGATGGTGAATCGCAGATTCGGTAAACTGAAATGTGAAATAATTCCGAACTGTTTTACGATCTCTTTCGATTTCATCAACAAGATTTTGATCTGATAAATATCCGGCGAATATTTCCGCCCCATGTTCCAACCTCTCCGACGAGCCAAGGAAATACTCACTTAAAAACCGTAACCGCTTAAATTCTTCATCAATAACCAACTTTGAGTTGGCAACGGGGACGCCCAAGGCAACCCCCAACCTGTTCAACAAATGTTCTGTAATACTTTCATTGGGATACCATTTTTTTGCAACCTTTGAAATATAGGGGGTCCAGTTGTTTTTGTTTTTTCTGCGCGGAGTGCGTCCAAATTCATATACTTTAATGAAATCTTTTGGCGCTTCACCTGAAATCGCCTCGTCCAGAATCAATGTATGCCTTTTGAGCAATACAGGTAGAGTTGCTTTTAATTCAGGATCAAATCCTGAATGATTATCAAAGGGAACAAACTTTAGTGACTTTGCCATTGTTTGCCGAATGTTTCTGATAACATCAATCGTGTTGAACTTTACCCTTCACCACTCCCCCCGAAATGCCTGCTCCAACACCCCCGGAAACAACCCCTCCAGCGCCGACAATTGTTCGGCCTTAATTTCCTGCAAGGTGTCAATTTTTTCCAAAATGTCAATCATCCGTTTTTGTTCGAAAAGTGGAGGAAGTGGTATTTCAATCTTGGCAAACCTGTCCATTTTCAAACGCACTCGGTTGGTAGTCCCTTCACTTGACTGAATACACTTTTTATCCGGCGCTCTACTTTTTTTACGTCTTCAGCGGGCGGGAGTTGCTCGGGTTTCACGCCGCGTTCGTGCAGTATTTTACGCACGGCGAGGTTATTGTCAATGTGTTCCCGTTGAATACTGGATTGTCCGCGGAGGTCTTTGTCCACCACATTGTGATTAGTCAGTTCGGTAGCAAAGTCTTTGGCTTTGATGGTGACCGCAGGCAGGAAATCAGCCAGGGGACGACCTTCGGGTACAGCGAGTTTGTGCTTCATGTCCTGCGTACTTCGGCCACCGAACAGGGCTTTATCGCCTTCGGAGCGAATAATAGCGAACCCTTTGTCATCCACGCCCCTTTCGTAAATAATACCGGAAAGCTTGTTTTCGGTATTGGGCAGTTTCTCGCGCGCACTTACACGGTCGCGGTCGAGCAGGCGTTGTTCAATCAGTTCCTGCCGGCGGGTCTGGACGGCAAAATATGTTTGAGCAAAGGCTATTTCCGGTTTTTTAGTGGGATCGCCGTTTTGAGCAATCAGGTAGCAGGCGTAGCGAGTAAGCGCCATGTCGTCAATGCGGCGTTGAGTGCCGCTGCCGATGTCAACCATTTTGTTGACGTCAACAAAATGGTGTGGTACCATCTCGCCGGCGCTTTCGCAAGCATTTTTGGCCTTTTCAACCGCATTCAAAAAGTTTCGCCATTCTGCATAACCAAGTATGGTTTGCAACTCCCGCGCGCTCCAACACTCGGTTTCTTCGATGAGGTAACAAGCAGCCTCAAATTTTTCAAAAAGTTCAATGATAAGTTCCTTTTTCATTGCCTGACAAGATGTTTTATTTCATCCAGCAAATATACAATTTGTTTTTCCTTTTCCAATATGGCGGCAATGGCCTCAGCGGGCTCTGCATATTCGGTTTCATTCCGCCGGTTCGGATTTTTTCGGTCGAGGTTGGCGGAAAGCAGTTTGCCGCCTGCATCGTATTGCAGTATGTCGGCGGCAGGAATGCACCAGGCGTTTTCGTTTTCCTCCCGGTTGTTCCACCAGGCGATACAAGTGGCAAATTCCTCAAATTGTATGGGCTTGGTTTTCGAGTATTTTTTGCGTTCGGCGGGCGGCTGGATTTCGTAAAACCATACGTCCTGTGTCGGCTTTCCCTGCTCAAAAAACAGCAGGTTGGAGGGTATGGAGGTGTACGGTTCAAACACGCCGTCGGGCAGGCGCACCACGGTATGCAGGTTGTATTCCTTCATCATTTGCTCTTTGATACGCGCGGCAATACCGTCGGCAAACAAGGTGCCGTTTGGCACGACAACGGCAGCGCGGCCGCCCCGTGTGCCGGGTTTGGCGCGTTTCAGTCGGCGCATGATCAATTGCAAAAACAGCATGGCAGTTTCAGCCGTGCGCATATCATCGGGGAAGTTATTGAGTATGCCGCGTTCTTCTTCGCCCCCGAAAGGCGGATTGGTAATGATAATGTCCACCCGGTCGCGGTCGCCAATGTCGCGCAGGGGCGTTCGGAGTGAATTGCCGCTGTCAATGTTCGGGTATTCCAGTCCGTGCAAAAGCAGGTTCATCTGGCAAAGCAGGTAGGGCAAGGGTTTGGCTTCCAAAATGGCTTGTACAGCCCGGTTAATGGCAATTTCCTGATAATATCGGGGCGACTTGCCCAAATTCGGACTGAGTGGTTTTAACAGGATTTCTTTAATGCTTTCGGGTACGGGATCGGTGGCGTGTAACCTGTTCCAAAGTTCCTGTGGGGTCGGATATTTCGTAATGACAGTTTCCAATCCCGTGATAAAATCAAACTCCACGATTTCCGTGCCGTTGGTTGCATAGGCAAACCGGCAATCCAGGGTTTCGGCATAGTCCTTTGCCTGTTGCAGGCCGGCAGCGGCAGTTTTGTACTTCTTCTTTGCTTCAATAACTGCAATGGGAAAATTTTGCCCGATGCGCAAAATGTAGTCGGCCTTTTTGGGTTTTTGCCGCTTGGCAACTTTGCCCAACACAACGATTTTACCGTCTGTAAAAGTCCGTTGCTCCAATATGTGTTCGTCTTTCCATTCACTTGCATACAACCTGGGCGTCACCTCCTTGCGGCAGGTATCGGCTTCGGTGTCACTGTTGCGTGGAACGATGATTCTTTTTGATTCCATAGGTATTACCAGGATGTTTTACCCCGGATTTTTATCATGAAAAAGGAGGGGTGCTTACTTTTGAATATCTTCTCGCAACAACAAAGGTAATGGAATGCAACATATATATCAAGCCCCCTTGAAAGACAATCCCCCCCTCGGGCATCACTTCCCGATACAAAACTTCCCGAAAATATTAGCCAGCAGGTCATCCACCCCTATCTCGCCGGTGATTTCGCCGAGGTAGGCGAGCGAGCGCCGGATATCCTGCGCAATGAAGTCGCCGGTGATGCCTGTGTCGAGGCCGTGCAGCACATCCTGAAGCGCCTGGTCGGCCCGCTGCAGGGCATCGAAGTGTCTGGCGTTGGATACAACGGTACTCTCCAGATTCAACATTCCCCCCGAAGCCAGTTCGAACAGTTTTTCTCTGAGCAGGGCAATATTTTGCTCATTTTTCGCTGAAACCGGTACCAGTTGCTCCGCCTCGAGCGTACCCGCGTGTGCGCTCAGGTCGGCCGGCGGATCGCCGAGGAGGTACGGATGTATGCCCGCCTGCCCGGGGTCAACGAGCCAGTCGGTCCGGAAATGCGGATTACGGTCCATTTTATTGCATACCACCAGCAGTTTCATGGAATCGCCCCGCAGGTGCTGCAAATCGGTAAAAACTTCTTCAAGTGTCATGCCCCCGGCCACATCCCAGACGTACAGCAGCACTGCAGCCTCTTTCACCTTGTCGAGGGTGCGCTGTACCCCGATGGCTTCAATCTGGTCCTGTGCCTCGCGGATACCCGCTGTGTCCACCAGCCTGAATTGTATGCCGTTGATGTTGAGTACTTCCTCGATGGTGTCGCGGGTGGTGCCGGGTATGTCGGAAACGATGGCGCGTGCCTCGTTGAGCAGGGCGTTGAGCAGGGTGGATTTGCCGGCGTTGGGTCGTCCGGCAATAACGGTGGTGACACCGGTTTTAATGGCATTCCCGAGTGAAAACGAACTGATCAGTCCGCCCAGGTATTTCCGGATGCGCAGAACCAGATCCCGCAGTTGTGTCCGGTCGGCAAACTCCACGTCTTCTTCCGAGAAGTCGAGCTCCAGTTCCACCAGACTGGCGAAGTGGATCAGTTCATCGCGCAGCACCTCGATTTCTTTTCGGAATCCTCCCCGCAGCTGATTGAGTGCCACGGCGTGGGCCGCCTCGCTCTCGGAAGCGATCAGATCGGCTACTGCTTCGGCCTGACTGAGGTCGAGTTTCCCGTTCAGGAAGGCGCGCATGGTAAATTCGCCGGGTTCAGCGAGTCGGGCGCCCTCTGAAAGGCACAATTCTATCGCTTTCTGAAGGATAAACGGCGATCCGTGGCAACTGAATTCTATGGTGGGCTGTCCGGTGTATGACTTGCTTCCGTGAAATATGGTGGCGAGTACCTCGTCAAGTTCTTTCCCCTCCCGCGTGCGCAGGCGCCCGAAGTGGGCAGTGTGCGTGGGCTGTACCGACAGTTTTTTACCGGAAAACAGCTGGTCGGCTATTTCAAAGGCCTCCGGACCGGAAAGGCGTATTACGCCAATGGCACCCCGCCCGGGCGGAGTGGCAAGTGCAACAATGGTATCTGAAAGATCAAGACGCATAAGAGCTTGTTCAGGAGGCCGTACAGGGCTGCAAAATTAGCGCTAATATGCTTATCCCGCAGAAAGAACGTCATATAACAGCGACAGCCGCCCCGGAACCCGGAGCGGCTGTCGAATCACTGTACAAAAGCAGGGATTAGTTCCTGCTCTTCACCAGTTTTTTCGTTGCTACCTGTCCGTTGGCCATCAGGCGCACCAGGTAGATACCATCGGGGCGGTCGCTCAGGTTGAGCTGCTCGCTGATCCGGTCGGTATTGGACGCATTCGTTTCCCAGACGGTTTGTCCAAGCAGGTTAAGCAGCTGAACGCGCAGTTCACCGGCATTTTCTGCCAGTTCAACGCGCAGGGTGGCTGTTCCTGTTGTCGGGTTGGGTTGCAGGGAGAATACGCTCAGTCCGGCGATTTCCTGCACGGCTGTGGTGCCAATATGTACAGAAAGTGTAGCCGTGCATCCGAACGCATCTGTAACTGTAACAGTATAGGTGCCGTTTGCCAGTCCGGAAACAGAACTTCCGGTTGCACCGTTACTCCATGCATACTCATAAGGCGGGTTTCCTGCCCCAACGCTCACAACAGCTTTGCCATCGCTCAGGCCGGGTGAGGCATTGGTGATATTAGCTGTGAGACCCATATCGGCTGCGCAGGACAACAGGTTGATATTGTCGAGGTCCACCCAATAGTCGCCCGAAGCCCAGGTACACAGGAATCTTATTTTGATAGCCTGTCCGGCAAACTGACCCAGCGAAATCCTGCGTGTGCGCAAGTTCACGGTGGGGGAGTGGTTCAGGCTGTTGATGCTGTTGATGGTCTGATAGGTATCTCCACAGTCGGTAGAGACCTGTACTTCCACCTTGTTATTACCGAGAATCATCGGACCGCCACCGCTGTAGTTGATGATACGATAAGAGAAAGTAAGGGTATCGTTGGCGCCAATCATGCCATAGCGTGGCAAATCCTGAATGGCTTCCGGATTGAAAGAATACAGGTTGGTAGCCAGAACATAGCTGGCATTGCCGTGTGCATTTGTCACAAAGCCGTCAACGACCCAGCCTGCGGGTACAGCCTGACTTTCAAAGTTTTCGCTGAAAGGAACCGGAAGTGGTACGTGATTGACAGTAACAGTAGCCGTGTCATTCGGTGTGGCGGCATCACCATTGAGGATGGTCCAGCACTTGATAACAGAAATGGCATCACGGCTGTCGAAAGAGGCATTGAAGGTATAGGAAATAACTTCATCCGGTGAAATGGCGTTGTTGTTTCCGCTCAGGGTCTCGATAACCGGGGAGCCTCCGTTGATACTGTATGCCACCTTGTAGTTGTTCTGTGTCTGACTGCCGCCGTTCAGGAAGGTAAATGTCACCTTGTCCGTTTGCAGTCCGCACTCCTGTTCCTGTGACTCGGCCAGTACGCCCACACCCAGCAGATCTTTGCTGAAGGCGGGGAAAATACGGATGTCATCCACGCCCAGTCCGCTGTAGTTCAGTGAGGGATCGCTGGCGATGGCAAACCTGAACCTGACATTGCTTTGTCCTGCGGTACCATCCAGGAAGTGCCGCGCCTTGAACCAGCCTTCATTTCTGTCTGACCAGCATTCGCCGAGCTGCAGTCCGTCGTCAATGCTTTCATTGTACCAGTTGAGGCCTTCGTTGATAGCGCCCACTTTTTCCCAGCTGGCGCCGTCATCAATGGAGCGCTCGAGCCATCCTCCGTCGTAGCCCGACTCCAGATCGCGCGCGAGCGCGAACTCGATGACGGGATCATTGTTCAGGCCACTGAAATCGAAACAGGGCGACTCCAGATATGAAATTTCATTGGAGTTGTAAGGGTCCTTCAGACTGGTTACCCATGCATTTTGGCCGCTGTACGCAGCCGGGATATTGATTTTATCGGGAGTGCCATAGGTCCAGCTGGAGGCTGATCCGTACTGGTGGTAACCGCCGTCCCAGTCCTCAAACTGCTGTGAGTAGGGCGACAGCAGACGGTTGTTGATGCGAATTACGAAGGTATCATTGGTAACATCCTGGTCGCCGGTCATTTTGGTAAATGCCATGATGACGTACTCACCGGGTGCGGAAAAATCATAAACTGTTTCAAAGGCAATGACCTCGCTGCTGTCTTTGCCCAGAACACCTGTGTAGAAACCATCGGCCGGTTTGGGCACGTTGACATCTTCCCCGTTCACTGTGTAGCGGAATGGCACCAGTGACTGCGGTGCGGCACCGTAATTTCGCAGCAATACCCGCACAGTATCAAGTCCAAGGTCACAGCCCGACTCGGGTGAAATGATGGCAGCTATGCCTACATCTTTTGTCCAGTATGTCTCAAACGAAACCGGACCGGTGAGCTGACTGAGCCCGCCCGCCAGACCACAATCCTGCACGACATACACGTCGTACCAGGTTTTCTTGCTCAGTCCGGTGAGGGTGATTTTATTCTGGGTAGTAATGACTGTATCGCAAGACAGCGGTATAGCAGGATTGAATCCCTTGGGACCGTAAATGACCAGGTACTGGACGGCTGCGTTGGGACCGTTCGGATCAGCATTCCAGCGGAGTTTGGCGTAAGTATCCCAAACATTGTCCAGCTTCAGATTAAGTGGTCGGGAGCATGTTACACAGACGCCGGTGCCGGTGAACAGTGTGCCAGAGGACGGCATATTGAACGGCAATGCCTGGGAAATGATGTTTCCGGTATTGTCCAGAATCTGGTAGGAGACTTCGGTCAGGAAGGAACCGGCGCTCCACGTGATTGTCAGGGGTGCGCCATTTGTGATGGTGAACTGAACCGTGTCGGTGTAGCCTGTCAGCAGGGTGAATGTATTGGGCGTGCCGTTGCTGTTGACGGTGATGACTCCTCCGTTCCAGCCGTCGCCGTACGAGTCGTTCATGATAAGCGTGTACTGGCAGGTACTCGACTGGGCACTGGAGACCGTCGCGAACAGAGCCAGGACGAGCGATGCGGTGAGGATGCGTAGCATGTATCGGTACATAATCATAACTGTGCGGCCGGGTTCAATTTCCGGTC
>Ga0172372_10005079_pt1 | contig 18457 bp, 13 predicted proteins | sample LakKiv5m_2_FD_114544 | JGI IMG/M metagenome (GOLD analysis project Ga0172372, IMG submission 114544) | Freshwater microbial communities from Kabuno Bay, South-Kivu, Congo - kab_092012_9.5m | ecosystem: Environmental > Aquatic > Freshwater > Lake | place: Democratic Republic of the Congo...
ACGACAACGCGACCGTCGAAGCGCGCAGCGTCGCCGCATACCTCGCCGACGAGTGGCAGATCAACGACGCCCTCCGCGTCGACGCAGGCGTCAGATACGAGGAGATCGACTTCTCCGGCGCGGTCGAGGGCAAGCGCACGGTGGATCTCGGCATCGCCGGCACCCTCGCCGACAACCAGGTGATCACCGGGACCGGGACGTTCCAGGGTTTCGACCGCACCTACGATCAGACGAGTTTCACCTTGGGCGTCAACTGGCAGTTCGCCGAGGGTCTGGGTCTGTTCGGCCGTTATACGGACACCGGACGCCTTCCTTCGCCCTCCGAGTTCCAGGGCAGCGTGGGTGATGCGGTCCGCACCGACATCCGTGTGACACCGGTGAAGATGTTGGAAGCTGGACTGAAGTGGGTGGGTACGAACCACTCCCTGTACGCGACCGCCTTCCAGTCGGAGTTCACCGGAGTCCGTTTCACGGACAACGTGTTCAACTCCGCGACCAACAGTTTCACGACCCGTGTGGGATACGCGGATACCAAGACGATCGGCGTGGAACTGGAGGGCGATGTCAGCTTCGCGCAGATGTTCTACATCCGCGGCGCGGCGACCTGGCAGCAGCCGGAGTACGAAAGCTTCACGTTCACGAACAACGTGGGCGGCGCCCCGGTGGTGGTGACCTTCAACGGCAATCAGCTGATCCGCGTCCCCGAACTCTCGGTCCGGCTCAACCCTGGCGTGATGCTGCTGGACGGACGGCTGCGTGCCGAACTGGACGCGGAGTACTACTCCAAGCGGTACGCGGATGCGGCCAATTCGCAGTCGCTGCCGGCCTATGAAGTGTTCGGTGCGAATGTGGTGTGGCAGGCGACCGAGCGGCTCTCGCTCGGCTTCCATGGGGTCAACCTGACCAACGAGATCGGGCTGACCGAGGGCAACCCCCGTGCAGGTCAGTTCGTCTCCGGCGATGCGGGCGCGCGCTTCTACACGGCGCGTCCCATCCTCGGTCGCTCGTACCGTCTGTCGGCGACCTACAAGTTCTGAGTCGACGGCGGACCCGCGGATGGAGCCTGCGGGTCAGCTGACCCTGTAGACCCATCGCTGCGGTCGGCGGCGTGCGCGACGTCTCGGTGACACCGAGCGTCGCCCGCGCCGCGTCCGCAGGTCGACGATGGTTTAACGCCGCCGCAAGAAAGCGGTCATGCCGCGTTCATCCTCCGGCCCGACGATACGCGCCCCGAACCCATCTGTGCCGGAGCCTCCGAACATGAGATCCCTGTCCGCCGCCGTCTGCACGGCCCTCGTCCTGTCGACCGGTCTGCCTGCCGTCGCGCAGCAGACCGCCTCCGCCTCGTCCGCCGCCGACGCCTCGCAGCTCGAAGAGGTCGTCATCTTCGCGCGCGGCGTCGCACGCCAGCAGCAGCAGGTCACCGCCGACCAGATCGACTATCTGCCGGCCGGCACGAGCCCGCTCAAGGCCATCGAGAAGTTGCCCGGTGTGAACTTCCAGTCGGCCGATCCGTTCGGTTCGTACGAGTGGTCGACGCGCATCGTGGTGCGCGGCTTCAACCAGAACCAGATGGGCTTCACGCTCGACGGCGTGCCGCTCGGCGACATGTCCTACGGCAACCACAACGGTCTGCACATCAGCCGCGCGGTGCCGAGCGAGGATGTCGGTCGCGTCTCGCTGTCGCAGGGCGCCGGTGCGCTCGGCACGGCTTCGACGAGCAACCTGGGCGGTACGCTCGAGTTCTTCACCCTCGACCCGGCGTCGGACTTCGGCGCGCGCGTGGACCTCACCGGCGGCAGCGACTCGACGCGCCGCATCTACGGGCGCTTCGACACGGGCGCGCTCGGCGGCAGTGGTCCGCGCATCGCGCTCTCGGCGGTCGACGGCACCACCGACAAGTGGAAAGGGTCCGGCGAGCAGCAGCAGCGCATGTACTCGCTGAAGGCCGTGCAGCCGATCGGCGACACCGGTTCGGTGACCGCGTACTACAACTACTCGGACCGCGCCGAGCGCGACTATCACGATCTGTCGTTCGACATCATCCGTCGCCGCGGTGAGGACTGGGACAACTGGGCCCCGAACTGGACCGCGGCGGTGGCCGCTGCGCAGACCTGTGCGGCATCGGGCTTCAGCAACGCCGTCGCCTGCGACGATGCGTATTGGGACGCGGCGGGTATCCGCGAGGATTCGCTCGCCTACCTCGGCCTCGACCTGCCGTCGGACGAGGGCCTGTCGTTCTCGGCGCGCGCCTACATGCACAAGAACGAGGGCCAGGGCCTCTGGGGTACGCCGTATGTGCCGACGCCGGGCGGCGCGCCGCTCTCCGTACGCACCACCGAGTACGACATCGACCGCAAGGGCGCGCTCGCCACGATCGGTTGGGCGCTCGGCAGCCACGCTCTGGAAGCCGGGGTCTGGATCGAGGAGAACGACTTCAACCAGGCGCGCCGGTTCTATCCTGAACCGAACATCGCCGGGCCGACGCAGTCCTTCACCTCGTTCCGCAGCAGCCCGCTGCTGACGCAGTGGGAGTACGCGTTCAACACCAAGACGACGCAGTACCACCTGCAGGACGAGTTCTCGATCGGTGACACGCTGAAGTTCATCGCCGGCTTCAAGGGGATGAAGGTCGAGAACACGGCGACCACCATCACCGGCACCAACAAGTCCGGCACCATCGAGGCCAAGGAGGGCTTCCTGCCGCAGCTGGGATTCACGTGGGCGCCTTGGGAGGGCGGCGAGCTGTTCGGTCTCGCGGCCCGCAACGCCCGCGCATTCGTCAGCGCGAACACTGCGGGCCCCTTCAGCACGACCGCCGCCGGTTTCGTGGCGATCCGCGATGTGCTCAAGCCCGAGACTTCGGACACCCTCGAGCTCGGCTGGCGCTTCCGCGGTGATTCCTTCGAGGGCGTGCTCGCCGCCTACCGCATCAAGTTCAAGGACCGCCTGCTCGCCATCCAGCAGGGTCCCGGCATCGTCGGCAACCCGTCGGTGCTCGCCAATGTCGGCGGCGTGAGCACCAACGGCTTCGAGGCGGCGGTCAACTGGCGCCCCATGCAGCATCTCAGCTGGTTCACCTCGTTCGCCTGGAACGATTCGACCTTCGACGAGAACTACAGCACCAACGGCAATGTGGTGCTGGTCGGCGGCAAGACGGTGCCGGATGCGCCCGAGGTCATGATCAAGACCGAGCTCGCGTACGACAACGGTGCGTTCTTCGCCCGCGCCGATGCAAACTACACCGGTGGACGCTACTATACGTTCCTGAACCAGGGCAGCGTGCCGAGCTATACGCTGTTCAACGCCTCGGCGGGCTACCGCTTCGCCGATGTCGCGATGTTCGAGGAGCTGACCTTGCAGGCCGCCGTCACCAACATCACCGACAAGTTCTACATCTCGACGGTCGGCTCGAACGGCTTCGTCAACGCCGACCCGAACGGCACGGCCCAGACGCTGCTGCGCGGCGCGCCGCGGCAGGTGTTCGTGTCCCTCAAGGCGAAGTTTTGACCACCCGTCGCGACATCCTGCTCGCCTCGGCGGCGCTGCCTCTGATGGGCGGCGCCGCTGCGGTGGCGGGCGCGGCGCCCACGGTGGTCTCGGGCGTGCGGCGACCGGCACTCGACCGGCTGCCGCAGCGCATCGCCTACGGCTCCTGCGCCGAAGGCGCGGTGCCGCAGCCGATCTGGGAGGCGGTGCTCGCCGCCGACCCCGATCTCTTCATATTTTTGGGCGACAACATCTACGGCGACACGCGCGACCCCTCGGTGCTCGCCGCCAAGTACGCGCAGTTCGCGGCGCAACCGGGCTTCCGACGCTTGCGCGACCGGGTGCCGGTGCTCGCGGTCTGGGACGACCATGACTACGGCGAGGACGACGCTGGCGCGGACTACCCGATGAAAGAGACCTCGCAGCGGATGTTCTGCGACTTCTGGGGCGAGCCCGCCGGTTCACCGCGGCGCACGCGCGACGGTATCTACGACGCCGTGGAGTTCAGCGCCGGTGGTCGTCGGCTGCAGGTGCTGCTGCCGGATCTGCGGTTCAACCGCACACCGATCCGCCTGCTCGACCTCGGCGGCAAGAAGTACGACGACTGGACGGCCGAGCTAGAGCGCGCTGGCCGTCCGGTGCCGGGCCCTTACGAGCGCAACCCCGATCCGCAGGCGACCATGCTCGGCGCTCGACAGTGGCAGTGGCTCGAGGCGCAGCTTGCGCGTCCCGCTGATCTGCGCATCCTCGCGTCCAGTCTGCAGGTGGTGGCGGATTTCCCGGGCTGGGAGGCGTGGATCAACTACGCCGAGGACCATCAGCGTCTGCTGCAGGCGATCCGCAGCACGCGAGCGCACGGGCTCTTCTGCATCAGCGGCGACACGCACTATGCGGAGGCGTCATGCCTGCGCACCAATGCGCCGTATCCGCTGTGGGATTTCACCTCGAGCGGGCTCACCGAGACCTGGCCGGTGCTGCCGCCGAATGCGCGGCGTGTCGGTGAGGCTTGGCGCGAGCCGAACTTCGGTCTGTTGCAGCTCGACTGGAGCGACCCGTCGGCGGTGCGCGTCACCGCGCAGGTCCGCGATGTGACCGGGGCGGTTCGCATCGAGCAGCGACTCGATACGCGGGACCTGCGCGTCAGCTGATCCGCCGCGTCAGGCCTTGTCCCAAGCCCTGCGGCCGCGGGCCGCGCGCATCCGGTGGCTGCCGACGAGCGTGGTGTCGCGCTCGCTCACCGTGCGCAGGAAGTGCCACTCCGTCGTGACGGCCTCGGGCCCGAGCTGCACGCTGGTGTAGCCGCGGTGGCTGGTGTCGCACCAGGCGAGCGACGGGTTGGTGGCGCGCAGCGCCGCAGCGACCTCTGCGGGCGCGGCGCGGCTCACCTGCTTCTCGATGCCGGGCGAAGTGACGGAGTGCGTACCGATGTCGATGCCGGCGGCGCGGCCGTCATGCGCGAGATCGAAGGCCCAGCCGTTGTGGCTGTCGCCCGAGAGCACGACGAGGTCTGCGTCCGCGCGCTGCGCCGCAGCGAGTAGCCGTGCGCGGGCCGCCGGGAAGCCGGTCCACGAGTCGAAGTCGAAGCCCATGCCGAGCTTCGCGGCGGCGACGCCGACGCGCGCGCCACGCTTGAGGTAATCAGGTGCATCCGCCGCGACCCACTCCAGCGCGCGCTGCGGCATGATGCGGTCGCCCATCACGGTCTGCTGCGCGAGCACCTGCCAGCGCTTGCCCTCGCGGCGCGAGCGGGCCAGCTCCGCGGCGAGCCAGGCTTCCTGCGTGGTACCGAGCATGCTGCGCGCGGCATCCTGCAGCGGTCCGTCGCGGAATTCGGTGAGCGCGCGGTCGATGTCGCGGCGGCCTTTCAGGAAATCGTCCAGTTCGAGCAGCTTGCTACGGCCGCTGATGCGGGTCTCGAGCTTGAAGAGCGTCGCCAGGGATCCGATCTCATAGGTCCCCCAGTCGACGCCGTCGAGGCCGGGGTCTGACACCGGCATCCAATCGCGGTAGGCGCGCATCGCGGCGGCTTTGCGCACGCTCCAGTCGCCCTCTTTGTCGGGCTGGTGGTTCTGCGCGCCGTCGACCCAGGTGTCGTTGGTGAACTCGTGGTCGTCCCAGCCCGCGACCATCGGATACGACTGGTGCAGCCGCTGCAGATCGGGGTCGAGGCGGTAGCAGGCGTGGCGCAGACGGTAGTCGGCGAGCGACACGGTCTCGTTCGGCGGGTCGAGCGTGCGCGCCGGATGCGCGTCCTTGGGGTCGGGGTAGACGCCGGGCTGGTACTCGTAGAAGTAATCGCCCACATGGACCATCAGGTCGAGGTCGCTGCGCTCGCAGGCGTGCGCATAGGCGTTGAACCAGCCGAAGCCGAGGTTCGAGCAGGAGAAGAGCCCGAGGCCGAAGCGGGAGACCTCGCCCTCCGGCAGGGTGCGGGTGCGGCCGACCGGGCTCATCGCGCCATCGGGCGCGATGAAGCGATAGAAATACCACCGGCTGGGCGCGAGGCCCTCGACCACGACGCGCGCGGTGTGGTCGCGGTCCGGGTCCGCGTAGGCCTCGCCGCCCGCGACGATGCGCGTGAACATGGTGTCGGCCGCGACCTCGACGCGCAGGCGCGCGCCCGAATCCGAGGCGTAGCGCGTCCAGAGCAGCATGCGTCGCGCGCCCGGTTCGCCGCTCGCGACGCCGTGCGTGAAGCCGCGGGCGTGCAGCACGGCGGCGATGCCCGGCAGCGAGAGTGCGACGAGGCCGTAGAGGCCGGCTTTGACGAGACTGCGACGGTCGATGTTCATGGAAGCTCCGTACGATGCAGCGGTGCGGTGTCCGGGCGGACGCCGCGCCAGAGGAAGAAGGACTCGGCGGCCTGTTCGATGAGCATGCCCAAGCCTTGTTCAGCCCGTGTGACACCCTGCGCGCGCGCCCAGCGCACGAACGGCGTATCGTCCGGGCCGTAGCCGAGGTCGTAGGCCACGCTGGCAGGTCCGACGATGCCCGGTGGCAGCAGCGGTACCTCGCCCTGCAGGCCGAGCGAGGTCGCATGGATCACGACATCGAAGGGGTCGGCGGCGACGAGGGATGCGAGCGCGTCGTAGCCGCAGCCGTGCACACCTGCGAACGCCGCGGCGAGCTCGGCCGCGCGTGCGGCCGTGCGGTTGGCGACCACCAGCGTCGCGGGCTGCGCCTCGAGCAGCGGCCCGAGGATGCCGCGCGTCGCGCCGCCGGCGCCCAGCACCAGCAGGCGTGCGCCCTGCACCGCGATGCCGAGCCGCGCGAGGTCGGCCATCAGTCCTGCGCCGTCGGTGTTGTCGCCGAGCAGCGTGCCGTCCGCCTGCCGCGCGAGCGTGTTCACGGCGCCGGCGAGGCGCGCCCGCGTCGTGAGCCGATCGGCGAGCCGTGCCGCGGTCTCCTTGTGCGGCAGGGTGATGTTGAGGCCGCGGCCGCCGTTATCAAAGAAATCGTGGACGATGCCCTCGAAGGCCTCGGGCGCGGCGTCGATGCGGCCGTACTCGAGGTGCTGACCGGTCGCGGCCGCGAAGGCGGCATGGATGCGCGGCGAGCGGCTGTGCGCGATCGGGTGGCCGATCACGGCGTAGCGGTCGGGCGGCGCGCTCACCCCGCGCTCTCCCGCACCGTCCACCGACCGCGGCCGAGCGGATCGAAGGCGTGGTGCATCGCGGGCATCCAGACACGCATGCGCTCGGCGAGCTGCCACGGCGGGTTCACCACCAGCATGCCCGAGCCGTTGAGCCCGACCCGGCTGTCGGGCGGGTGGACGCAGATCTCCGACACCAGCCACGGCATCACCGCGGCATCGGGCGGCTTCGGCAGGCGTGAGGTCAGGCGGTCGATCCACGCCGTCGTCTCGCGCGCCTCCTTGATGGGATACCAGAGCGCGACGACCGCCGAGGGCAGCCGCGTGAGGATCTCGAGCACGGCCCGTTCGAGCGCGCGTTGGTCGCCGGCGGCGTCCTCGTAGGGCGGGTCGATGAGCACCAGCGCGCGGCGCTCGATGGGCGGGAGCCAGGTCGGCAGGCGCGCGTAGCCGTCCGCGCATTCCATCGTCGCCCGCTCCACCACGCTGCGGCGTGCGGCGGCGATCGTCGCTGGCGCGTAACGGGCGAGCTGCGACACGGCTTCGCGCAGAGCGGCGTGCTCGGCGGGCTGGGTCTCGATGAAGACCGCACGGTCCTGTGGCCGCAGCGCGAGCAGCGAGATCAGCGGCGAGCCCGGGTAGGCGGCGCGGTCATGGCGCTCGCGACGGAACGCCTGCACGACGGCGAGGTAGTCGGCGATCTCGGCGGGCCACGCCGTGCCGGCGCTGCCGTCAGCCGATGGCGCCGCGGGCGGCGTCACATCGAGCAGCCGCTCGATGCCCTCGTCGGCTTCATGGCTGCGATGCGCTTCGCTGCTCGAGAGGTCGTAGCCGCCGCGACCGGCATGCGTGTCGAGCAGCAGGAAGCCCTTGTCCTTGCGCGCGAGCGCGCGCAGCAGCGCGAGCAGCGTCGCGTGCTTGTGCGCATCGGCGAAATTGCCGGCGTGGAAGGCGTGGCGGTACTTCACGCCCCGATTCTAGTGTGTCTCGGGGCATCGGTCGGCGACAACGCGTCGCGCCGACGCGGGCGTGTCAGTCCGCGGCAGCGTCGGGGGGCGAGGTCTTCTTGGCGGCCCGCTTCTTGGGCACAGCGGTCTTGGCCTTGGCCTTCGCTTTCGCCTTGGCTTTCGCCTTGGGCTTCGCCTTGGGCTTCGCGGCCGGCTCGGCGTCGGTCTGCGCGGTGTCCTTGGCGTCGGCCTTGCCCTTGGCCTTGCCCTTGGCTGGGGTCTTCGCGACTGCCTTCGCACCCGCCTTGGCACCGCGGCCGAAGCGGCCGCGGCCCGGACGCTGCGGCGCGGCCGCGAGCAGGGCGCGGCATTCCTCCAAGGTGAGCGTCTTGGGATCGCGGTCCTTGGGGATGCGGGCGTTGCGGGCCTTGTCGGTGATGTAGGGGCCGTAGCGGCCGTTCAGCACCTGGATGTCGTCGATGCCGAAGTCCTGGATGATGCGGTTGGCATCGGCGAGCTTCTTCGCGGCGACCACTTCGGCGGCGCGCTCGGAGGTGATGGTGTACGGGTCGTCCTCGGCCTTGAGCGAGGCGTACTTGCTGCCGTATTTGATGTAGGGCCCGAAGCGGCCGATGTTGGCTTCCATCGGCTCGCCCTCGGGCGTCTCGCCGAGCTTGCGCGGCAGCTGGAAGAGCTGCAGTGCCTCGTCGAGCTTGATGGTGTCCATCTTCTGGCCGGGGCGCAGGCCCGCGAAGCGCGGTTTCTCTTCGTCGTCGCGCGTGCCGATCTGCACGAACGGCCCGAAGCGGCCCATGCGCACCGAGATCGGCTTGCCGGTGGCGGCGTCGGTGCCGAGCTCGCGCGACTGCGCGGCTTCGTCGCGCGAGACGTTCTTCTCGACATGCTCGACCTGGTCCTTGAACGGCTGCCAGAACTTCTGCAGCGGGTCGGTCCAGGTCTCCTCGCCGCGGGACACGGCATCGAGCTCGTCCTCCATGGCGGCGGTGAAGCCGTAGTCGAAGTAACGGCCGAAGTGGGCGCTCAGGAAGTTGTTGACGATCTTGCCGACATCGGTCGGGACGAAGCGGCGGCCGTCCATGTCGACATACTCGCGGTCCTTGAGCGTCGAGATGATGGAGGCGTAGGTGGACGGGCGGCCGATGCCGTGCTCCTCCAGCGCCTTGACCAACGAGGCTTCCGAGAAGCGCGGCGGCGGCTCGGTGAAGTGCTGCGCACCGCGCAGCCGCACCAGTTGCACGGTATCGCCCTCGGCGAGCGGCGGCAGGATGCGGTCGTCGTCGTCCTCCGCGGCGTCGTCGACGCCCTCCATGTAGACGGCGATGAAGCCGGCCGACACCAGCGTGGAGCCGTTGGCGCGCAGCAGGTGGCGGCGCGGACCGTCGGCGCCGGCGAGCAGGTCGATGGCGACCGTGTCGAACACCGCGTGGGTCATCTGGCAGGCGACCGCGCGCTTCCAGATGAGCGTGTAGAGCCGGTGCAGGTCGGCGTCGATGCGGCCCTCGAGCATCTGCGGCAGCACCGCGGCGGAGGTGGGGCGGATCGCTTCGTGGGCTTCCTGCGCGTTGCGCGACTTGTTCTTGAAGTAGCGCGGGCTCTCGGGCACGGAGTCCGCGCCGTAGAGCTTGCCGATGACCTGGCGGATCTCACCGATGGCCTCGTTGGCGAGGTTCACGGCATCGGTACGCATGTAGGTGATGAGACCGACCGCGCCCTCGCCGTAGTCGACGCCTTCGTAGAGCTGCTGCGCGAGGCGCATGGTGCGCTGCGCGCCGAAGTTGAGCTTGCGCGCGGCCTCCTGCTGCAGCGTGGAGGTGGTGAACGGCGGCGAGGGGTTGCGGTTGCGCTGCTTGCGGTCGACCGCGAGCACGCGCAGCGTGCCCGGTGGCGCGAGGCGCGGCGCTGCGGGCTTCGCGGACGCCGTGCCGTCGGTCTGCGCTGCGGTGGCGTCGGTGGCGATCGGTGCGGCGGCGGTCGCCGGCAGACCCGCGCCGGTGGCGGTGCACAGCGCCTGCTCGACGGCGCGCGCGCGGTCGGCGTCGGTGAAGCTGAACTGCTCGACCTTGCGGCCCTCGAACTCGACGAGGCGCAGCGGGAAGGCCTGCGGGCCCTGCGTGCCGCGCGCTTCGCCCTCGGCGTCGAGCGTCCAGTACTCGCGCGGGATGAACGCCTGGATCTCGGCCTCGCGCTCGCAGATCATGCGCAGCGCCGGGCTCTGCACGCGCCCCGCGGAAAGCCCGCGGCGCACCTTCTTCCAGAGCAGCGGCGAGAGGTTGAAGCCCACCAGGTAGTCGAGCGCGCGCCGCGCCTGCTGCGCGTTGACGAGGTCGAGCGAGAGGTCGCGCGGTTGCTCGATGGCCTGCCGCACGGCGTTGCGCGTGATCTCGAAGAACTCGACGCGTCGCACCTGCTTGCCCTCGAGGTCGCCGCGCGCTTCGAGCAGCTCGCGCAGGTGCCAGGAGATCGCCTCGCCCTCGCGGTCCGGGTCGGTGGCGAGATAGAGCGACTTGGCCTTGCGCAGCGCACGTGAGATGGCTTCGACGTGCTTCTCGTTGCGCTCGATGATGTCGTACTTCATCGCGAAGCGGCGCGACGGGTCGACCGCGCCCTCTTTGGGCACGAGGTCGCGCACATGGCCGTACGAGGCCAGCACCTCGAAGTCCTTGCCGAGGTACTTCTTGATGGTCTTGGCTTTCGCCGGGGATTCGACGATGACGAGGTTGTCGGCCATGTGGGGCGAGGAGCGGGCGCTGCGCGCGCCGCTCAGTGCGGCCGCTCGGGCGGCAGGTCGAACAGCAGGTCTTCCATGCGCGAGCAGGCGTCCTCTTCTCCGGGCTGGCTCGACAGCACCATCAGCGTGACCCACTTGAGGCGGTCGACATCCAGTTCGTCGGCGTCGAGCGCGAGCAGACGGTCGATGACGATCTCGCGCTGCTGCGCCGAGAGGATGCCGGTGCGCTCCAGCGCGAGGAGGTAGCCGCGGCAGTCGGCGGGCAGGTGCTGGCGCTCCTGTTCGGTGAACACGCGCATCGCGGTGGCGCCGCTCTCGGCGAGCTGCGGTCGGTGACGCTCGCTCGCGAGGTCGGCCAGCCAGTCGAGCGCGCGCTCGACGTTCTCGTCGGAGAAGCCGGCGCGCTGCAGCTTGCGGGCGAGTTCGTCACGCTCGGGCACATCGGGGGTGTCGACCAGCATGTAGCGGTCGAACACATAGATGAGGATGTCGAGGACGTTGCCTTGGTCGGTCATGTTCGAGCGGTCGATGTCGGTCCTTGATCGGTCGGCGGGCGGGGCGCGGCGGCCGGCGCCATGGGCCGGAAGTACCGACCGGAAGCGTCCGACGCGATGCGCCCCTCGAGTTCGAGGGCCAGGAGCAAGGACGCTACAGAGGTGCTGGAGAGGCCGGTGCTCGCGATGAGCGCATCCGCGCTCGTGGGCTCGAAGCCGAGGGCATCTAACAGCATTTCGGCGGGGTTGTGCAACCGCGACCCCCCCTCAACTCGGGGGTCGGACCCGGTGATGAGGTTATCAACCCATTGATTTGTAGGGGTAAAATTTATTTCGTCGAGGACGTCTTGGGCGCACTCGACCAACACGGCGCCTTCGCGGAGCAGTTTATGACAACCGCGGGACTGCGCGGAATGGATAGAGCCGGGGATGGCGAGCACGCTGCGGCTCTGCTCGCCGGCGAACCGTGCGGTGCTCAGCGATCCGCTGCGTAAGGCGGCCTCCACCACCAACACGCCGCGGGCGAGGCCGCTGATGATGCGATTCCGTTGCGGGAAATGACCCGGCAACGGCGGGGCGCCGGGCGGCAGCTCACTGACCAAGGCACCGCCGCTCGCGACGATGCGCTCGGCGAGGGCGGCGTGGGCCGACGGGTAGCACTGGTCTAGGCCGGTGGCGCAGACGGCGATCGTGATCCCCTGTGCCGCGAGCGCGCCCTCGTGGCTCGCGCCGTCGATGCCGACCGCGAGCCCGCTGGTGATGGCGAGGCCCTGCGCCGCGAAGTGGTAGGCGAACTCGCGCGCCGTGGCGCGGCCGAGTGCGGTGGGATGACGGCTGCCGACCATGGCGAGCTGCGGGGCGGCGAGCGCCTCCACGCTGCCGCGTACGAACAGCACCGCCGGTGAATCGGCCAAGGGCCGCAGCTGCGCCGGGTAGGCCGGATGGTGGGCGGCGAGAAGCGTAAGACCCAGCCGCTGCACCGCGACAACCATCGCTTCCACCTGCGCGGGGTCGCAACGCAGCAGCCCGCGCACCGCTGCCTGACGCCAGCCGAGCGCGGCGAGCGTCGATGCACCGAGCGTGGGTACATCGGACAGGGAGCCGGCGGCCTGCACCGCGGCGGCGAGCAGCGGAGCGCTGAGCCCGTGGGCGCAGGTGAGGGCGCAGAGCGCCGGCAGGTCATCGGCCGGGGGTGGCGGGGGCGATGTGCTCATGCGGGCAGCATAGGCCGGGCGGTCCCGCCTGCCATGCCGCAAATCTGGCGTGTTCGTGCGGATTTGCGCAGGGTGGGCGGGGGGCGTTGGTATACTTTTGGCCACGAAGTACCTTGCGAGGTGTCGCCGATGGCCCTGCTCGAGATCCTGGAATTCCCCGACCCCCGGCTGCGCAACCGTGCCGTGCCGGTCACCGTGTTCGACGCCGCGCTGTCGCGGCTGGTCGATGACATGTTCGAGACCATGTACGCCGCGCTCGGCATCGGGCTCGCCGCCTCGCAGGTCAACGTCCATCAACGCCTGTTGATCATGGATGTCACCGAGGACCACAGCGAGCCCTTGGTGTTCTGCAACCCCGAGATCCTCGCCCGCGAAGAGGTCGGCGTGATGGAGGAGGGCTGCCTCTCGGTGCCCGGTATCTACGATGAGGTGGAGCGCGCGCAGCGCATCCGCGTGCGCGCCCAGGACCGGCACGGCGTCGTCTTCGAGCGCGATCTCGAAGGCATCCGCGCGGTGTGCCTGCAGCACGAGATGGACCACCTCGAGGGCAAGCTGTTCGTCGACTACCTCTCCTCGCTCAAGCGCGACCGCATCCGTCGCAAGCTCGAGAAGGAGCGGCGCGACCGCGCGCCCGCCGCCCGCACGCCGGCCGGAGCCGCGCTGTCGCGCTGAGCCGTGGCGCCGCCGCGGCGCCACGCCATCGCCGTCCTCCGCCAGCACCGCGCCGTCGCCACCCATGCGCATCGTCTTCGCCGGGACCCCGGAGTTCGCCGTGCCGCCGCTCGCGGCGCTCGCGGCTTCGCGCCATGAGGTGGTGGGTGTGCTCACGCAGCCGGACCGCCCGGCCGGGCGCGGGCGGCGCGTCGAGCACGGCGCCGTCAAAGAATTCGCGCTGGTGCACGGCTTGAAGGTGGCGCAGCCCGTCACGCTGCGCAGCGCCGAGGGCCGCGAGCCCTTGGTCGGCTGGAACCCCGATGTGATGGTGGTGGTCGCCTACGGGCTGATCCTGCCGCCCGAGGCGCTCGCGCTGCCGCGGTTCGGCTGCCTCAACATCCACGCGTCGCTGCTGCCGCGCTGGCGCGGTGCGGCGCCGATCCAGCGCGCGCTGCTGGCCGGTGACACCGAGACCGGCGTCGCCATCATGCAGATGGACGCGGGACTCGACACCGGACCGGTGCTGCTCGAGCGTCGTGTCACGATCGGCCCCGACGAGGATTCACCCGCGCTGCACGCACGGCTCGCCGCGCTCGGCGCCGCCGCGCTGCTCGAGGCTTTGGACGGCATCGAAGCGGGGACGCTGACGCCGCGCGCGCAGTCCGCCGCGGGCGCCACCTACGCCGCCAAGCTCGACAAGTCCGAGGCGCGCATCGATTGGCGCGAGGACGCCGCGGCCATCGCGCGCCGCGTGCGTGCGCTGCGGCCGTGGCCGGTGGCGGAGACCGCGCTGCAGGGCGAGCAGGTGCGCGTGCATCGCGCCCGTGCGCTGCCCGACGCGGCACCCGGTGCGGCGCCCGGCGCCGTGCTCGGCATCGAGGACGACATGCTCGTGGTGGCCTGCGGCAGCGGCCGTCTCGGCATCCTCGAGCTGCAACGCGCCGGTCGGCGCAGCATGACGGCGAAAGAGTTCGCGAACGGCCTGCGCGCAGGCGAGGAGACCTTCACATGAACGATGCGGTCGATACCGCCGCCGCCGCGGGCGCCGATGCCGCCGCCGCGCCCGCCGGCCGGCGCGAGGCGGGTGCGTTCGCGCCCGGCGCATCGACGCTGGCCGCCGCCGCGCGTGCCGTTTCTTTGGTGGCGCACGAGGGGCGTTCCGCGGATGTCGCGCTCGCCGAGGCCGAGACGCGTCCCGACCGCGCCGCCGTCCGCGCCATCGCGCTCGGAACCTTGCGCTGGTATCTGCGGCTCGCACCGGCGGTCGCCGGGCTGGTCGCGCGGCCGGCCGATGACCTCGCCCCGCCGCTGCGCGCGCTGCTGGTCACGGCGGCCCATCAGATCGAGCACTCGCGCGGCGCGCCGGAGGTGAGCGTGCACCTCGCCGTCGATGCGGCGCGCGCGCTCGGTTTCGAGCGCGCCACCGGGCTCGTCAACGCCGTGCTGCGCCGCTTCGTGCGCGAGCGCGCGACGCTGTTCGCGGCGCTCGATGAGGACCTCGCGGTGCGCTGCGCGCAGCCGGCATGGCTCGCTGCGGCGGTGCAGGCGGCGTGGCCCGACCGTGCCGCCGGCGTGCTCGAGGCGTCCAATGCGCATCCGCCGTTCGTGCTGCGGGTGGCGGGCGACCGTGATGCGTATCTCGCCGAACTCGCGGCCGCGGGTCACGATGCGCGTGCCGTGCCTTGGGCGTCCGAGGCGGTGGTGCTCGCGGTGTCGGTGCCGGTCACCGCGTTGCCGGGGTTCCGCGAAGGCCGCGTCTCGGTGCAGGACGCGGGTGCGCAGCTCGCCGCACGGCTGCTCGATGTGCGATCGGGGCAGCGCGTGCTCGACGCCTGTGCCGCGCCCGGCGGCAAGACCGCGCATCTGCTGCAGCGGCCCGTGCCGCCCGCCGACCTGCTGGCGGTGGATGTCGATGGCTCGCGCTTGTCGATGGTCGCGTCCACGCTCGAGCGGATCGGCATCGCTGCGCGGCTGCGCGTGACCGACCTCACGGTACCGGGCGCGCTCGGCGACGAGGCGCCCTTCGACCGTATCCTCGTCGATGCGCCGTGCTCTTCCACGGGCGTCATCCGCCGCCACCCCGACATCAAGCTGCTGCGTCGTGCGGACGACGTAGAGGCCTTCGCACGCACCCAGGCACGGCTGTTGGATTCCTGCTTCGCGCGGCTCGCGCAGGGTGGCCGGCTCGTCTACGCGACCTGCTCGCTGCTGCCGCGGGAGAACGAGGAGGGGGTGGCGGCGTTCCTGGCGCGGGAGCCGGCGGCGCGTGCGCTGCCCTGGCCGGAGGGCGTGGCGCTGCCGCCCGGGGCGCTGCGGCTGCCGATCGGCGTGCAGCTGCTGCCGGGTGCGGAAGCGGGCACCGACGGCTTCTATTATGCTTGTCTCGGACGGGGAGACGGCGCATGAGATCTTTGGACAAGCGTGGACACCGGCGGCTCGCCGGGCTGCGCACGGCGGTCGCGGCGTGGTGCGCCGCGGTGCTCGTCGTGGCGCTCGCTTCGCCCGCGCGTGCCGAAGCCTTGGCCGGGGTGCCGGAGGTGCGCTCCGCCTTCGTGTCGCTGGTCGGCGGCGTCTACCAGCTCAACGCCGACATCCTCTACCCGACCACCGAGGCGACCGCCGCCGCGCTGCGCGACGGCGTGACGCTCACCTACGACCTCGAGCTCGCCGTGACCCGCGAGCGCCGTTGGTGGGTCGACGCGCAGGTCGTCGCCGTCGGTCTGCGGCGCGAGCTCAGCTACCACTCGGTGAGCGAGCGCTATGTTGTGCGGGACCTGCAGCCTGAGGCCGAGCGTTCGTTCGCGACGCTGGAGGAGGCCTTGGCCGATCTCGGCAAGGTGGAGGCTTGGCCGGTGCTGGTGGCGGCGCAGGTTCCGCCCGGTGAGTGCTTCGTGAACCTGCGTGCCACCGTGCGCCGCGGGCGTCTCACCGACGCCCTGCGCGTGCTGATGTTCTGGTCCGACGACTGGCAGCTCGAAGGGGAGTGGTACACGTGGTCCCTGCCGCGGTGAAACGCGCGCGCACGATCGCGCTGCTGGCGCTCGCGGCGCTGGTGGCGGTCGGCGCGTTGGTGGCGCTGTCGTTGTCGGTGGAGAACTCGGCGCAGTTCCAGCGTCTGCAGCCCGTGGTGCTGCTGGCGAGCGCGGTCGCGGTGCTCGTGCTGTCGGTGTTGATCGCGCGCAAGGTCGTGCAGCTGGTCGCGGCGCGGCGGCGCGGCGATCCGGGGTCCCGCCTCACCGCGCGCACCGCGGCCGTGTCCGGCGCGCTGGTGGCGCTGCCGCTCGTCACCGTCTACCTGTTCTCGCTCGGCTTCCTCAACCGCGGCATCGACAGCTGGTTCCGCGACGAGGTGAAGCAGGGTCTCAACGACTCGGCGTCGTTGTCGCGTTCGGTGCGCGACCTGCTGCTGCGCGAGCACGGCGAGATCGCCGAGCGCTTCGCCGAGCGTCTCGCCGGGCTACCCTCGAGCCAGATGCTGGTCGAGCTCGACCGCGAGTTGGCGGCCAGCGGTGCCAATGAGATCGTCATCTATGGCGAGCACGCGCGCATCCTCGGGGTCGCGAGCCGCTCGGTGCCCGACGCCTTGCCCGCGCGTCCGCCTGCGGAGCTCGTACGCCGCGTCGCCGATGGAGCCACCTATGTCAGCTTCGAGCCGCTCGCCGGCTCCAACTACCTCATCCGTGCCGCCGCCGCCGTGCCTGGGGGCCTGCTCGGGCCACAGGATGCGCGTCTCGTGGTCGCCAGCTACGACCCGCCGAGCCGGTTCGCGGAGCTCACCGAGGCCGTCGACCGATCGCGCTCGACCTATGCCGATGTGGAAGCCCTGCGTCAGCCGCTCAAGTACAGTTTCAGCGTCACGCTCACCCTCGTGCTGTTGGTGACGCTGCTGGGCGCGATCTACGGCGCGATCTTCGCCGCCGAGGTGCTGTTCAAGCCGGTGCAGGACCTGATGGCGGGCACGCGCGCCGTGGCGCGGGGCGACCTCGAGACGCGCGTGCCGCCGAGCTCCGACGATGAGATGGGTTCGCTCGTCGACTCCTTCAACGACATGACCCTCGGGTTGCGGCGCGCGCGCGAGGAGAACGCCGCGAGCCGCCTCGCCGTCGAACGCGAGCGCGAGCGGCTGGCGCTCATCCTCGCGCGTCTGTCCTCCGGCGTGCTGGCGGTGGACCATGCGCTCGTGCTGCGGCTCGCCAATTCGGCCGCCGGCCACATCCTCGGCGTCGACTTCGCCGGCCGAGAGGGCCAGCCGCTGGATGCGATCGACAGCGCGGATCCGCGCCTGCGGCAGTTCGTGGCGGCGCTGCGCGAGCGGCTGGATGTCGGGCGTGAGGAGTGGCGTGAACAGCTGGAGCTCGCGGCCGATGGCGCTGCACCGGCGCGCGTGCTGGCCTGTGCCTGTGTGCCGCTGCCACAGGGCGGCGAGCCCGGCTTCGTGGTGGTGCTCGAGGACGTCACGCATCTGCTGCAGGCGCAGCGCGATGCCGCCTGGGGCGAGGTCGCGCGCCGCCTCGCCCACGAGATCCGCAACCCGCTGACGCCGATCCAGCTGTCCGCCGAGCGCATGCGGTTGCGGCTGCTGCCCGGGCTCACCGGGCAGGACGCCGAGATGGTCGAGCGCTCGACGCACACCATCGTGCAGCAGGTCGAGTCGATGAAGCAGATGGTCAACGATTTCAGCGAGTACGCCCGTGCGCCGGCGGTGCGCGTCGCGCCGTTCGACCTCAACGAGCTCGTGACGGAGGTGGCCGACCTGTATCGGGCGCAGGAGGCGGCCATCCCGATCGTGGTCGACCTCGACCCGGCCATCGAGCGCATCGAGGCCGATCGCGGCCGGGTCCGCCAGGTGCTCAACAACCTCCTGACGAACGCCCTCGAGGCGCTGGAGGGGGTACGCCCCGCGAGCATCCAGTTGCAGACGCGGTTGGTCGAGGAGCGCGGCGCACCCGCCGCGGTGGTGACGGTCACGGACAACGGCCCCGGCTTCCAGCCGGAGATGCTCGGCCGGGTGTTCGACCCGTATGTCACCAGCAAGCCGCGGGGCACCGGCCTGGGGTTGGCTATTGTAAAAAAGATCGTCGAGGACCACGGTGGGCGCATCGAGGCGGAGAACCGCCCCGAGGGCGGCGCACGGGTCCGTGTTATGTTGCCGCTGCGTGAGGGGGCGAGGGGGCAGGCCTTGCGCGAGCGGCGGTCCGAGTTGCGGAGGGAGCGGGCATGACTTCGGCACGCATTCTGGTGGTCGACGACGAGGCCGACATCCGCGGTCTCGTCAAAGATATCTTGAGCGAGGAAGGCTACGAGGTGGAGGTCGCCGG
>Ga0172372_10005081_pt1 | contig 18453 bp, 15 predicted proteins | sample LakKiv5m_2_FD_114544 | JGI IMG/M metagenome (GOLD analysis project Ga0172372, IMG submission 114544) | Freshwater microbial communities from Kabuno Bay, South-Kivu, Congo - kab_092012_9.5m | ecosystem: Environmental > Aquatic > Freshwater > Lake | place: Democratic Republic of the Congo...
TCCTAACGGTTTTGGCGACGGCATGAACGATGTTGATCTGCTTTGGATTGATAATGCTTGAACGATTGCGACGGCTCATGGGAGGCCCTCCTGACCCAGAATGTGGACAGATCCGATCGACCGGGGGAATTCAGGTGAGACGTTCACCTGAATCCACTGGGATTGCATTCTGCAGAAAATTAAAGAAAAGGGTGCAATTTGGTCAGAAATAATTTTCGGGGCTTAGAAACCCCAATGAATTGCTTGGTCGTGCTACGAACGACTGCGCACAAAGTGCACGCCAACCGAGGGCAAAAACCGGGGTCTGTCCCCGGCAAAAGCAGTCGGAAAAAAAGGTACGGAAACGGGGACAGACCCTGATTCCCAACCCGATTTTTCGGAGTAAGTGCGCGGGGTCTGTCCCCGCTTTTTTGGGATTTGCAAATCAGGGAAACAGTCCCCACGGACGTTTTTCCTAAAGGAGTCTATCGGACTTTTGTGATTCTCATGGATCCTCTTAGCGCACGTGTTCGTTGGATCCGATTTAACCCTTCTATCCGTACTTGCTGTCCGTACTTGGGTGCGCTTTCGATGGAGGATCGTTTAATGCTAGCTAAACCACTGTGTCGCTTTTCAAGACGCGTTTGGTTTCGAAATACTCTTTGCGCTGCTGCCTTCTTGGGCTCATACCGACTTGCGTTCGCCGACGAGAAGTTGAACTCATTGACCCCTCTGTCGTTCAGGGTTAGATCCATGATCGAACTCAACGGGGAAGTACACTTGAAAGCCCAAAACGCTCCAACGACTCGAATCGATGGTAAGCCTTCAATCGCTCGAAAAGCTCCCGTGCAGTCGAAGTCCACTATCGATTACGACCAGCAATATCTTCTTGGAAATGATGATCAATCCACCCGAGCGTATTTGTTCTTTCACGAAGCCCACTCGGAAATCACCGTCGATCGTCATACGACCCAAACAGTTCTGCGAGATGGCTGCAAACAGATCGTTAAACTCGCGACCGGCCGAGGTATCTGTCCGGCAGCTTTAAACCAACCCCTTTTTGCCGCTGAACGCGATTTGGTCAATGGTGCTGTAGACTCCATGTACTTGGATCAACTCCTAACGGATAAAGAAGTTGCCATCGCTGATAAATGGACGATCGATCGCGTATCGGCCGCAAGACTCTTGCACTTGGACGCGATCCTTGATGGAGATCTAACCGTATGCCTTGTTGATTCCGATGATGATAAAGCACATCTGGAAATCGCAGGGAAAATCCAAGCCACCGCGCGCGATGTCTCGACTGAACTGGATATCAAAGGCAAAGCTCTCATGGACCGTAAAGGAGGATTCGTCTCCTGGCTAGCCCTTCAAATCGACGAAACTCGAGAGATCGGCGAAGCCGAACCTGGATTTCAAGTCACCGCGCAAATCAAAGTTCTGCGAGCTCCCATCGAATCGATGACCTCTGGCCGAAGCCTCGCTGAAGCTTGGTCTCAAGCTCCTAATCCAAGTGCCGCTGAAATGCTCCAGTTTCAGTCCGATCTTGGCTTCTACCGATTCCTTGCCGATTGCCGATGGTCTACCTATAGAGACAACGGCGAAGAGGCAACTTTGAGATACATCGTTAACAACCGACGCGTCGCGCAGTGCAACATCACTAACTTGGTCGATTTCGAACCCGGTCAGCAGCTAACCCTCGAGGCCTACCAAGCAGACCTGGAACGCCTAGCTTCGCGAACCGGTCGAGATGTCCTCGAAGCCACCGAACAGCTAACTGCCAGCAAACACCGCTTGCTACGCGTCACCATGTCTGGCTCGGTCGAAGGAGTACCCCTTCGCTGGATTCACTACCATGTCTCTAACGACAACGGACGACGCTTGGCTCTTGTCTTCACAACCGACGAATCCTCTTTGGAAATCTTTGCCCAACAAGATTCGCAAATCATCGATTCGCTCGAACTGCTTGATTGGCCAACCAAACTCGATGCCAAAAGCTTCGAATCCGTCGAGTCTGCAGCCTTGCCAAGCAATACCAAAAAATAAACTCAGACTCCTTGCGCCTGCATCCAAAGCCTCGTTCCATCCCAATCAAACTTGGGTGCGGGCTAAGGGGGCCATCTACTTGGCCCCAATCCCAGCATTACGCACTGGAACTTTAAATACCGAATCCGATGCAGTGATAAATAATGTTTTGCGATCTTTCCCGCCTAAGCATACGTTGGCTGTCCAAGGCTTAGGTACCGCGATCGTCTCGATCAAATCCCCATCAGAGCTGTAGACGTAAACTCCTGTCGACCCGGTCAGAAAAACGTTCCCTTGCGAATCGATCGTCATGCCATCGGATCCTTGCCAACAAAATACTTGGCGATCCAACAACTGACCATCATTGGATATCTTGTACCGATAGGTTTTCTTATCCCCAATGTCCGCAACGTAAAGTAACTTTCTGTCCGAGTCACCGATGATCCCGTTTGGTTGCACAAGTGCGTCATCAACGCAGATCAGATTGGACCCGTCTGGGTCTGCTCTGTAAACCGATTGTTTTCTCTGCGGCGGTTTCTTGTGCTCCCACCAAGGCCTTTGGTAATACGGGTCGGTAAAGTAAATACTTCCATTGCGATCCACCCACAGGTCATTTGGGCCGTTGAGCTTGTTGCCTTCGAAATCCTTTAACAGCACTTTGTGCTGACCCAATGAGTCGATCTCCCAGAGTTCGTTCTTTTCGTCGGCACAAGCAAGTAGCTTACCATCGGGTGCAAAATACATCCCATTGCTTCGTCCCGCAGGCTTGAGAAAATCGCTCAGCTTGCCATCGACAGTCCATCGGACAATTCGATCGTTCGGCTGGTCGGTAAAGTACACATTCCCCTGGGAGTCGACCGTCGGTCCCTCGGTAAATTTGAACCCATCTCCAACGAGCTCGGCTTGACCTAAGCTTACTTTCGTTGGGCTTTTGCTGTCTTGTTTGCTTTCGGTTTCCTGTCCAAATGCTAGACTGGTGCATTTGCATGATATCCAAACCGCAAAAACCAAAATTGCAATGGAAAAACACTTGTTTAACGTATTTCGCATCATCACTACGCTCTAACTCTTCATCGCTAACGATTCAACTCTCAAACACCACCCAGGCACTTGACCTATGCCAACTGCATTCCAATTCCGATCTAAGTGTACATCCTTTTTCATACCGCTTGTAGGGTATGCGTTTAGTAGTTTTCTAGGCTTGCACGCACAAACGCATGCCGATTGGCCAGAGTTTCGGGGGCCAAACCAAAATGGCGTTGTCGCAAGCACGACGAAACTACCATTGGAATGGCTCTCGCAAGACGATCAGCGCAAAAACATTCGCTGGTATACTCCTACCGAAGGACTCGGCTGGTCCTCGCCCGTGATCATCGACGATCATATCTATCTGACTTCGGCCCGCAATCATTCAGGAATTACCGATTCCAAAGACCTCGCAGGTCCTCAGTCGCTGCATCTAACATGCTATAGCATCGCCGATGGAAAAATGATCTTTGACAAAAAACTCTTCGATCAACCCGCAGACGCTTCGAATATCCACAAGAAGAACTCTCACGCCAGCCCTACCGTCGTGGCTCACACCCATGAGCCGTCCAAAACCACGCGCCTATTTGTGCACTTTGGGCACCAAGGTACCGCTTGCGTGTCAACGCAAGGAGATATCCTCTGGACCGATCGCGATCACTCTTATAACCCTGTCCACGGCAACGGTGGTTCGCCAATCGTCGTGGGGGATCTGCTGATTCTCACTTGCGATGGTTCCAAGGATCCTTATACGCTGGCGCTGGACATCCAAACCGGTAAAGAGGTTTGGAGAAGGCCCCGCGATGTTTCCACCGATCGGCCGTTCTCGTTTGCTACCCCGCAAGCGATCCTGGTCGATGGCAAAACTCAAGTCATATCGCCTGGCTCGGATATCGTGCAATCGCTCGATCCAGCAACAGGGCAAGTCAACTGGTTTGTCAAATACAGCGGCTTCTCTTTAATAGTCCGTCCGCTTTATCACCAAGGCCTCGTGATTTTAAGCACCGGCTACATGACCCCGAAACTACTTGCCATCGACCCTCGAGGAAACGGTGATGTGACCGACACGCATGTTCGCTGGACCGTTCCATCAGCCGTCCCCAACACACCAAGTCCAGTGCCTGTTGCTGACCAAATTGTGATGGTCAGCGACGGCGGTGTGGCTACTGGTGTCTCGACCAAGGATGGAAAAAAGATCTGGCAAAAACGACTCGGTGGGAATTACTCAGCTTCCCCACTTGCGGTCGGAAATCGTATCTATTTTCAAAGTGAATCGGGTGAAGCTATCGTCATGGAGATCGACCCTAATTCCAGTGAGTCAGCCCCTGTAGAGATCGCTCGCTCGAGTCTGCCCGGCAGAGTCTTTGCTTCCTATGCAGTCCATCAAGAGGATTTCATCATCCGCACCGAGGATGGACTCTATCGCATCGGCCAGACGAAGTAGTCTCAACGGACCTATTGCAATGTCCAAGTCCGCAAGGCCCAGCAGTTGGTTCGTATTTGCCACCCTGGCGATTTTGGGCTTGCTTACCTTCGGAATCACGACGGCTTATTTGTTGCTGCTGCGTCAGTCGAGCCAACTGCGAGTCGGATTGCTAACCGGCTCGTCCATGGAGCCAACCCTTCGAGGCCCGCGAATCGAAATGGTTTGCGAAAAGTGCCAATCCAAGAATTCCTGGACCTGCGATGCTTGGAATCCTCAGCAAGAGGCTCGCTGCCAGCACTGCAATGAATATTTAACCACCGCGAACTCAGCCTATGTAGAAGGTGAGGCGATCGTTTATGTCCCCTCAATTCTGTGGGACAAGCGGCAAAAGGCACAAGGAAAGGAGCCATCAGGTTTGGCTCCCATCCAACGATGGGATATCGCAGTACTTGAGACAATCGATGCCGATCCACGCCTGCGTGGCCAGATCAAACGTGTGGTCGGATTGCCCGGCGAAACCTTAGCGATTCGCAACGGTCGCATTTGGGTCGATGAGCATCCGGTCGTTCCAACTCCTACCGAGTTTATGCAGCAAGCCGTTTTAGTGTCCAGTTGGCCAGGGACATTCAAACAAGAAAGCTTGGACAAATTCATCTCCCAATCCCCCTTCCCAATCGATAACCAACTATCGATCAATGCTCACGACTCCCACCAAAGGATCCCAGTCCAAGATATCGGAATCGCTTTCCGGTTGGGGAAGCCACAAAGTCAATGGAATCTAAAGCTCACACTCAGGCATGGATTAAGCCTGCTTCCGATCGAACTTTCATGCTACGAAAACTCCGCGCAGATTTCCGTGCAAAAAAGCTGGGTTACTCTGCCGAATTGGAAACCCATTTGGATCAATTTAGTGGTTCTTAACAATCGACTATGGATACTAGACGAGAAACAACCCAAAGGGTCGATCGACTTGGAGCCTTTCGAAGATGGTCTAGGCTGGGCTGATTTGAGGCTTGTTGAACCCGACGGACTTGTGGATCGATGCATGATTTACCGAGGACTGCACTTTCGCGGTGCTTATGACTCCAACGAGCAGAACTTTCAGGCCGACCAAGGTTGGATCGTTCTTGGTGATAACGTGTCGATTTCGGAGGATTCGAGAAATTGGCAGCAAGAGCGCGTCGAGCTTGCTAAAATCCGAGGGTTGCTCAACGATCGCTCGACACTCATGGAGGGGCTTGTTCGGCAAGAGCCTTGACGCGATAGCTTAGGTTGTGTTGTTCGATTTGTTTAGGAATTCAAAAAAGAGACGCTTATGTCATCGAGTCGTGAGAGTTTTGAAGGTGGTGTTTTTCATTCATCGATTCCCGGTGGACGATCTGGTGCAAGGGTTTCGATCGCGCGAGGAGAGTTGATCGCCGATACAATCGGTGAGCCTAACCAGCGATTCTCTATACCGCTAACTCAATGCAAACTCGATTTGGGTGGCGCCTCTGGACGCATGGTTTTTTGCCGAACCGATGACGGGACTTTGACGATCTTTTGCGAGGACAAGAACTTTGCCAAGGAGCTCGATTTTCAGTCTGGAGGGATGCTTGCCCAACAACTGCAGTCGCTCAAGAAAGGGCAGCGGGCCGAGTCGAGTCGATTCGGCTTTTGGCTTGCCGTCAGCGCCCTTGCTTGTGCTATTCTTTTGTTCGGTGGCTATTACGGTGTCCTTGCGGCGGCCAAAGTCGCCATGCGAGCCATGCCAGTCTCTGTGGATGAGAAAATCGGTACCATGGCGTTTAACTCGATGGAGGTAGGACGCAAACTCGAAGCCAATCATCCAGCAAGCAAGCTTGTCCAAGAGATCGTCGATAAACTTAAGCCGCATGCGAAGATCCCCGACATGAAGTTCAAGGTATCGGTCGTCGAGGGTAGCGAAGTCAATGCATTCGCATTGCCAGGCGGACAGATCGTTGTCTATACAGGGCTGATCAAAGAAGCCAAGTCTGCCGAGCAGATCGCAGGTGTCTTGGCCCACGAGATGTCCCACGCAACGCTTAGGCACGGTATCGAACGGGTTGGCCAATCGCTCGGCGTCGTAGCTGCGATCCAGTTACTTGTCGGCGATGTCGGTGGGCTTTTGGCTCTGGGAGCGCAAGTTGCTCAAACATCGATTTTGACCAGTTACAGTCGAACCGCAGAGACAGAGGCCGATCTCGAAGGGGTTCGCATGCTCCATGCAGCCAAGATCGACCCTCAAGCGATGGCGGATTTCTTCGAGATGCTCAAGCAGAAGATGGGAGATTTGCCCGACGCGGTCGCTTGGATCAGCACTCACCCCCAGCATGAAACAAGGGTTGAAAACATCAAAAATCATCAAAAAACTTTGCCTCCTGCAGTGTATGAACCCTTGCAGTTGGATCTCAAAGCCGCTCAAGATGCATTATAATCCAGCCTCTTTGCTGGATCTTCAGGATCAAGCGAAGTGAAAACTCTTTTTGCAATAAACCAACATCGCGAGGTACGTGATGCAAGTTGATATTCGAAATCGTCCGTCTTTTGCAAACTTGCATGTGCAGTTTGAGCCTGGGGATAAAATCATCGCCGAGGCTGGTGCGATGGCCACTATGAGCGCCAACGTCGAAATGAAGACTCGGCTTAATGGTGGTTTCTTTGGAGCCTTGGCTCGACGTTTTCTAGGCAACGAGTCGATCTTTATCAATGAGTTCTCCGCACCTTCGGCAGGTGAGCTTGTTCTAACGCAGCCTTTTCCAGGGGATATGGTCTGCACGGAGCTTCGAGGCAATACGCTATTCCTCCAGCCCGGAGCATTTATCGCTTGTGACCCAGGAGTCCGTATGTCGCTGGGATGGGCAGGGGTTCGCAGCTGGATTGCTGGCGAAGGATTGTTCCGTTTGAAGCTCACTGGAACCGGACGTTTGTGGTTCGGAGCTTATGGAGCCATCTTCGACCGCGAGATCAGTGGCGAGCACATCGTCGACTCAGGACACTTGGTCGCCTACGAACCTTCGATCTCGATCAACGTTGGAATGGCTGGAGGGATTTTCACGAGCTTTTTCAGCGGCGAAGGTTTGATTACTCGTGTACGAGGCCAAGGCAAGATTTACATGCAGTCTCGCTCGTTCGATGGGCTGGCTGCTTGGACCAATGCTCACTTGTGGTAGTCTTTAGATAAACCCGGATCGATCTATCATGCGTCACCAAATGCTATGCCAGCCTGCAGCTACCGCGCTGCGTTTCGAGCTCGACCAAGGTGAATCCATCACCTGCGAGGTCGGTGCGATGATCGCGATGTCGTCAGGCTTGACCGTCGAAACGACCTCCAAAAGCAAAGGAGGTAGCGGCGGGATCATCAAAGGCTTAAAAAGGATGTTCTCAGGCGAGAGCTTTTTCTTAAATCATTTCACCGCCCAGCAACCGAGCCAATCTCTTTTGATCGGTCCGACTATGCTCGGTGATTGCGTCCACCATACGATGCGTGGTGGAACGATGATCGTGCAAGGATCAAGCTGGCTTGCTTCTACCCCCGGGATCGATATCGATACGACTTGGCAAGGTTTCACTTCGGCCATTTTCAGTGGCGAGTCGATGTTCTGGGTCAAGTGTTCTGGGAGTGGCCAACTGTATTTGAGCAGTTACGGAGCGATTCATTGCGTCGAAGTCAATGGTGATTACACGATCGATACTGGCCACATCGTCGCCTTCGAGGATTCGTTGAAGTTCAACATTGGCAAGGCCAGCCGCAGTTTGATCGGAAGCTTTTTGGGTGGCGAGGGTTTGGTCTGTAAGTTTCATGGCCAGGGCAAGCTCTATTATCAAAGCCATACACTACCCTCGCTCGGCAGCCTCTTAGGTCCGAAACTGAAAGCCAAATAGGACTCGCTACCATGACATCTAGCCTTCAATACGAAATCCAACTTCGACCTGATTTTTCGCTTCTTAAGGTCTCCTTGGATCAAGGTCAAAAGGTCTACGCTGAGCCTTCGGCGATGGCCGCAATGAGTCCGAATTTAAAGCTCAAAGCGGGTTTTAAAGGAGGGGCGCTTAAGTCTCTGGGGCGACTCATGGGTGGCGAGAGCATGATCGTCAACACCTTCAGCGCAGAGAATGGACCTGGTGAAGTCTTGTTTGCCCCAGGGCATTTGGGGGACACTCAGCATTATCGTCTCACCGGTGGCTCGCTATACCTTCAGCGAGGTGCTTATATGGCCAACAGCGAGGGGGTTGAGATCAGCGGCAAGTGGCAAGGAGCCAAAGGATTCTTCAGCGGCGAAGGCTTAGTGCTGCTTAAGGCTAGCGGTACAGGCGATGTGTTTTTCAATTCGTATGGAGCCATCTTGGAAATCGATGTCACCGGAGACTACATTGTCGATACCGGCTACATCGTGGCTTTCGAAGACACCCTTCAGTACAACGTCTCTGTACTACCGGGGCTTCGAGGTGGTGGTATTAAGCGATTGTTTTTCAGCGGCGAAGGCTTGGTATGCCGCTTCTCTGGCCAAGGCAAGGTCTGGGTCCAGACCCGCTATGTGATCCCGTTTCTTTCGTGGGTCGACTCATTCCGTCCGCGGAAAGACAAGTAAGTCTTTGCCGTAAAGGGTGCGATAGAAGGATCGTCGCTAAGCGATCCATTCGGGGATGATTCGACCGTGGACATCGGTGAGTCTAAAGTCTCGGCCTGCGTAGCGGTAAGTCAACTTGGTATGGTCAAAGCCCATGAGTTGGAGCATCGTTGCATGCAGGTCGTGCACGTGCACGCGGTTTTCGACGGACTTGAAACCAAACTCGTCGGTCGCCCCGTACGCTTGGCCACCTTTGACTCCACCACCTGCAAGCCAAACCGTGAAACCCCAGTGGTTGTGATCACGACCGCTGATGGTGCCTTCGTTGGCTCCCTTTTGTGGCAATTCGACCGTGGGGGTTCGACCGAACTCACCGCCCCAGAGGACCAGCGTCTCTTCAAGCAATCCGTGTTGCTCTAGGTCCGTAAGAAGTGCTGCGATCGCTTGATCGGACTCCCCTGCGAGTTTCTTGTGTCCTTCGAAGATCTTGTCATGGTTGTCCCACGGTTGACCTTGTCCGTGCCAGAGTTGTACGACTCGCACTCCTCGCTGGATGAGTTTTCGAGCGATGAGCATTTGTCGTCCTTGCACTCCGGGGCCGTACATGTCGAGGATATGCTTAGGCTCTTTGGATACATCGAACACATCCATTGCCTCTTCTTGCATCCGATAGGCCAATTCCATCGATTGGATACGGGCTTCGAGCATCGGATCGTTGGTTCGGGTTTGAATGTGCTGAGCATTCATGCGTTGGATGATGTCCAGTTCTCGCCGCTGGGCGGTCCGAGACAGCTTGCGATTGACGACATTCTCAACCAATTTCTCGACACTCTCATGCTTGGTATCGATATAAGTCCCTTGATAGATGCCAGGAAGAAAGCCGGCTTGCCAGTTCTGAGACTCTTGGATCGGGTAGCCCCCTGGGCACATCGCAATGAAGGCTGGAAGGTTTTGGTTATCGGTGCCTAGTCCATAGGTGAGCCACGAACCAAAACTGGGGCGAACCAGTCGAGGCTCACCGCAGTTCATCAGCAAGAGCGATGGTTCATGGTTCGGGACATCGGCATGCATGGAACGCACGACACACAGTTTGTCGGCATGGGCGCTAGCGGTCTTTTCAAAGAGTTCACTGGCCCAAAGTCCTGATTGACCATGCTGTTTGAATTTGAAGATCGACGGATACAGAGCACCTGTTTTGCGTTCGGTTCGAGGGGTTTCACCCGGCAACTCCTTTCCTTCGTACTCGGCTATCTTTGGCTTAGGATCCCAAGTGTCGATATGAGAGGGTCCACCGTTGGCAAAGATATGGATCAGATGCTTGGCTTTGGCCGGAAAATGCGGAGCTTTGGGCAAGAGCGGATTGGGCGAATTTTCGCTAGCTGCTAGCTGTTGCATCAACCCGTTGAAGGCGATCGCTCCAAGGCCAAAGCCGCTGCGCTGGAGCAACTCGCGACGCGACCAGGGCGCAAATCCTGGAGTGTGTTGATCATCGTGCATGTTATCTTGCTTTTTATTCGGGTGGATCAGTCGATGAAACAAAACTCGTTGGTCAAGAGCAACGCTTGGGCTGCTTGTTGCCAAACATCCAGCGGCTCTGAGCGTTCGCCTCGGAAATCCCGCTGACTGTTGGCTTTGGATCGCAACTCATCGGGTAATGTGATGCGAACTTTCCATTCAAAGCTATCGGAGTTAGCGTCCGAGTTGCTGTCGGTCACAAAGTCGATCGTGTCTCCGGGTTGGACGTGGATGTCATCGACATGGGTCGGTGAGCTGCCATGGAGCACGGTCCACTGGCCGACTTTTTCCTTGCCGCGAACGATGATGCTGGCGCGGACCCCATTGCCTTGCTCGGCGGGATGATTGATCAGCCCTCGAACTCTCAAGTCAGCGGATTCTTTGGCGATCCATCGTCGCACTACGGATTGGTCGAGACGACCTCCTGGGTGTCCCCCTGCGGCGCTTAGAAAGGCCCAATCGAGCTGAGGGTCGGGCAGATTGTCATTGTTTCCTTGCCAGCGGTTTTGATGGAATCGCGGGAGTGCTTGAAAGTTTTCCACCGTACCGTTTTCAGGGTTGAAGGTTGCCGTTGCGTACGACCATCGGCTCTCGGGCAGATCGGGGGCGGAATCGCCGGAGGCTTGGAGTACTTCGAGCAGCCATTGTTTTTCCTGGGGGCTGGGGGCTCTTGCCAGTACCCTTTGGAAAAGCGAGTCGATACCTGCATCGGTTCCAAGTGCAGCGGATTGCTGTCCGATCGAGCCGAGCATGGACAGGACCATGTCGCTGTTCATCAGAACCAAGCCTTGTTGAGGAACGGTCGTTTGAGGTCGCAGTGGAGCATGAGCATCGGGGCTAGCTAGATCGAACGTGCGAAAGAGCTGAGGCAGATTTTGGCGGTCGATGTAGGCGTAAACCGTCCTTCGTTTGGGAAATGGAGCTTCGGTGATTTTAACGCTCGGTCCACCGACGGCTGGATCTAGTTGACCGGTGGCAAGCAGCAGTGCATCTCGAAGCGACTCAAAGTCCATGCGTTTGCGTTGGGCTCGCCACAGGAGTCGATTCTCTGGATCGATCGCAAAGGCATCTTCGCGATGATAGCTTTGCTGTTTGTAGGCTCGGCTTGTGACCATCCGACGGATGAGTTTTTTGGTCGACCATCCTTGTTGGATAAAATCCCATGCAAGCGAGTCAAGAACAAACTGTTGCACCGGAGGGTCGCATCGCACGCCGAAATCGCTAGGGGTATCGACCAGGGGGTTGCCGAAGATCCAGCCCCACATACGGTTGACGTATACGCGAGCTGTCAGGGGATTCTTTGGGTCGACGATCGCTTCGGTCATCTCCAATCGACCGCTTCCGGTTTTCATTTCGGGTTGCACGTAGCTGGTAAGGAATCCGAAGAAGCGGCGGGGGACTTCGGGTCCTGGATTTCCCGGGTTCCCGCGCAAAAAAATCTTCGTGGGGCCTTGGTCGGGTTTATCGACCATTCGCATCGCCGAGGGGTCACCGCCTGGCTCGGAGCTACCGAGCATTGCGCCATGAAGCGAGTAATAGTCGGCCATGCTCACTGGATCGAATTTGTGATCATGGCAGCGAGCGCACGCGGCCGTTACCCCCATGAGTCCACGGGTGATCAGATCGATTCGATCGTCGGCGATATCGTGTGGGTTGTTTAAGAATCGGCGACCAAGGGTGAGCATTCCCATCGCGTCGAGGTTCCCAGACTTGTTCTCTGGATCGAGTCGATCGGCGTTGAGTTGAAATCGCAAAAACTCGTTGTAGGGAAGGTCGTTATTGAAAGATCGAATCAGCCAGTCGCGGTATTTGAAGGCGTGGGGGTATTCGCGATCCTCTTGGAAGACATAGCCTTTGTTGTCTGCATAGCGGGCTACGTCCATCCATCGACGCGCCATGCGTTCTCCAAAGTGTGGCGATTGCAGAAGTGAATCGACCAACTGAGGGTACCACTCTTGGGATGGATTTTGGACGATCTGCTCGAGTTCCGTAAAGGTCGGAGGCAATCCGAGCAAGTCGTTGTAGAGACGGCGGGCAAGCGTTCTACGGTCGGCTTCTGGGGAGAGGCTGAGCCCTTTGGCCGAGAGTTTTTGAGCGATGGATCGATCGATGTTATCGGAATCAGGTCCTAGGTCTGCGATCGGGGGGGCAGAGGTGGGCTCTGCAAGGGGTTGATAAGCCCAATGCGAAGCGGTTTTTTTGGCGATATCGGCTGCAGGATCGTTCGGGCCTGGGGTATCGGTCGAGCGAGGGTCGACCGCTCCGTCGGCGATCCATTGTTTGAAGTCAGCGATTTGTTGGTCCGACAGTTTGCCGTCAGGTGGCATTTGAAAGCTGGTATCGTTGTACTCGATGGCTTTGATCAGGAGGCTTTCGCTGGGTTGACCGGCAAGGACCGCAGGCCCAAGCGTTCCGCCTCGGGCTGTAGCGGGGGCAGAGTCCAATCTGAGTTTGCCGCCGAGTTCACCGGGCTTGGTCTGTGCGCTGTGGCATTCGTAGCATCGCTCTACCAGGACAGGACGGATTTTGGACTCGAAGAAATCGAGTTTGGGATCTTGGGCTCTGCCAGGTCCGAGTGTCCAAGCGACCAGCAGGCCGGTTTGCATCAGCAGGTAAGCTTGCCATAGGAGAGCTCTGCGCCAACGGAGGATTGTCCCTTGGGTCAGCGTGTTGGTCGAACGAGCAAAACTCATGGAGGGTGCTTTTTGGGTGGGTAAGGAGGGTAGCCGATGGGCTCAAAAAGAGTATCGGCCAGTGGTAGGCGGCGGTGTGACTGAATCTGGCGCGGACCTCTCGCAGCAGCGTTTTCCACCGGATCATTGTATTCAAAAACCTGGAAAAACCAAGTTCAAACCCGTTTTGGTTGAGGATCTAGTGAGTGGATTCCAGGGTGGTTGAAGCGATCTGGTTTTGCGTTTCCCTCGATGGGGTTTATTGGGTAAACTATGCGGCCTGCTGACCTGGGTGAGTGAAAACGCCGGAGAGTTTTTTGTCGCTGTGGCGAAATGGCAGACGCATTGGACTTAAAATCCAAGGACCCGTGATAGGGTCGTGTGGGTTCGACTCCCACCAGCGACACTTTGCAGTCAAAAAGCGCATCGTGAAAGGCATCTAGGAAGACTTCTCGTTGGAGATCTACTGGTACGAAAAATCAGTCGGGCAAGAGCATGAAACGAATTGCGGTCATTGGGGCGGGCATCACAGGGCTTGCGACCGCTTGGTATCTGCATAGCGATGGGCATGAGGTCCATGTCTTTGAGGCACAGGATCGTATCGGAGGGGTGATCGATACGCTCGTTGAACCTTCTTCAGGGGAGAGTTATCTGATCGAATGCGGTGCGGACAATTTCGCAACGCTGATGCCTGAGGCTTGGGATTTGGTCCGGCAGATGGGGTTAGAGTCCGAGTTCATCACTCCGAACCAAGATTATCGGATCGCTCAGGTGGTTTGTCGCGGGCGATTGTATCCGATTCCCAATGGTTTTTCCCTTATGCAGCCAACGCGGATGGGTTCGATTTTAGCCACACCGATTTTGAGTGTGGCTGGTAAGTTGCGTGTGTTGCGCGAGGCGTTTGTACCTGCCAAGCGAGACGATCAAGATGAGAGTGTCGAGTCGTTTGCGGTACGTCGTTTAGGGCGAGAGTGTTTTGAGAGGTTGGTCGAGCCGATTGTCGGTGGAATTTTTACGGCCAAAGCCGACCGGCTCAGTATGCAGGCCGCGATGCCTCAGTTTGTTCGCATGGAGCGTGAGCATGGTAGTTTGATCCGTGCTGCGTTTGCCAAGCGTCGTCAGCAGAGTGCTGAGAATCGTTCGGCGAGAGAGGCATCTGGAGCCCGTTATGATCAATTCACTGCACCGAAGTTGGGTATGAAATGGTGGCTTGGTAAGCTTGCTGAGCCGCTTGGGGATCGACTGCATTTGAACCATCGCGTTGAGTTGCTCGAGCGTCATTTGGAAGGTGACTGGGGTTTGCAGGTGGTCGATCGACTCAGTGGAGCGACTCGTCATGAGAGGTTTGATGGAGTCTGTTTGGCGTTGCCGAGTTATTCAGCGGGGCGTTTGCTCAGGAATATTGATGGGGTATTGGCGGGCGGATTGGAGTCGATCGAGTATGCATCGTCGGCCATCGCGGTGCTTGCGCTACGGCGCGACGAGATTCGACCAGAGTCGCTTTGTTTTGGATCGATTGCACCGACCAAGGAGGATCGGAATTGTTTGGCGATCAGTTTATCGAGTGAGAAGTATGCAGGGCGATGTCCCGAGGGGACTCTCATCATGCGAGCGTTTATGGGGGGAGCCGTCAGGCCGCAAATGCTGGATCGCTCGGACCAGGAACTACTCGAGCTTGCGTTTGCCGAGGTGCAAGCGTTGTTTGGGGTTCGGACCAAGCCTCATTATCAGCGGCTGGTACGTTGGGAACGCGCGATGCCTCAGTATCATGTGGGTCATGTCCAGCGCGTGGCTCGAATACGGGAGTTGGCAGCCAAGCATTCTGGGTTAGCCTTGGCCGGGAACGCTTATGATGGCGTTGGGATACCGCAGTGCATTCGCAGCGCCAAGCAAGCGGCATCGAAATTTTCGTAATAGGTACTTAGGGGGTCCAAAGGTGGAAAATCCGTATTTACCAGCGGATTCGTCTGATTCGATCCTGTTGCGAGATGATTTTCAATGGAGTCCGGAGCAATACCCGAGGATCCGGCAGGAGCATTTGCACTATGAGAGGACGATCAAGGACCTTGGAGCGCTGAGCATGCTGTTTGGTTTTTTGGCGATGCTGGTCTGCTTGGTGGGATTTGGTTGTGGGGTTTTGATTTTGATGGGTCGATTGCAGTGGGCGGGGTATTTGGACAAGATTCCGCCTAGGGTTGAGTTCTCCGAGTTGATCAAGCAGGGAGCAGGCTGGGTGGTTGTCAGTTTGCTTGGGGGTGGTTTTTCCTACAGTGTGATTCGGATGGGGTATTTGTTGCGCAAGTTTGATCCTCGCGGCAAATCGATGGCCATTCCAATTTTGGTGATCATTGGGTTTTTGGCATTTCCAATCACGACGTTGGTGTCAATTTATCTTTGGGTGATCCTATCATCTGAGAAAGGCAAGGGTGTGTTTTCTTTAGCTTACCCGGAAGTCGTACGAGCCACGCCGAGTATTCGTGTATCGGAGAGGTTGAGGTTTCATAGTGTTTTGGCTTGGCCCTTTGCGGTCATCTTTTTGGCGATCTTAACAGCCACCTGCATCGGTGGTTTGGTGGGAGGTCTAAAGCCTCCGGTGCTGTAAGCATAGGTAGGGTAAGAGGGTTTGAGATTCATGATCTTGGAGGTTGACTTCGTTGATGGATCAATCTACGGGCTAGATAAGCCCATGTTACGTTGGGTGTTTCGATGATAGACTACCGCGAGCAATTGTTATTTTTCCTTTTGAGCAATCCGGGATTCGTATGCCAGTCCTATTTGATCCATTTACCATTAAAGACGTAACACTTCGAAATCGAATAGCGGTTTCTCCGATGTGTCAGTACATGAGCGACCAAGGGGTTGCGACGTCTTGGCACCAAACCCATTATTCGGCGCTGGCTCGAGGTGGATCTGGATTGGTGGTTGTTGAAGCGACTGCGGTTTCTCCCGAGGGGCGAATTTCTTGGGCTGACGCTGGATTGTGGAATGACCAGCAAGCCTCTGCATTGGAACCGATTGTTCGCCAGATCAAACAAGCGGGGGCTGTTCCCGGGATCCAATTGGCGCATGCTGGCAGGAAAGCTTCCGCGAATCGGCCGTGGGAAGGGGATGATCATATTCCTGAGGGAGAACCGAATTCCTGGATGCCGATTGCTCCCTCTGCGGTTGCTTTTGGAGCAAATCTTTCCCGGGTCCCGCACGCGATGAGCACCCAGGAGATCCAGCGAGTCCAGGAGGACATGGCCCGAGCGGTTTGCCGGGCAAGGGACATCGGTTTTGAGTGGCTTCAATTGCACTTTGCACATGGCTATTTAGCGCAGAACTTCTGGTCTGTCAAATCGAATCAGCGGACGGATCAGTACGGTGGTAGCGCCGAGAATCGTGGGCGATATCTGCTTGAAACCCTGGCCAAGGCTCGCAGCGTTTGGCCTGAGAATCTACCTCTTACGGCACGCATGGGGGTCATTGACTTTGACGGGAATGACCAGCAGATGCTCAGTGAGTCGATCGACTTGTTACGCCAGATGAAGCGCGAAGGCCTTGATTCGGTCGATGTTTCGATGGGTTTTAATTCTCCGGATGCGAATGTTCCATGGGGTCCAAATCTTCTGGAGGACATTGCAGCGCGAGTACTGAGTCAGACTCAGTTGCCAGGCTCGACGAGTTGGTTCATTGACGGTGCATCGAGTGCCGATCGGATGGTTCGTCAGGGGAAAGTCGATTTCGTCATGATAGGACGACCGCTTCTTTCTGATCCGCATTGGCCCTACCACGCCGCCCGAGAGCTTGGCCTGCAGGATGCCGCTTGGAAAACACTTCCGGCACCCTATGCACATTGGCTGGCTCGATACCGCTCTTAGGTTCTTTTCTGATCCAGCAAAAGTATTTGAAAAACAGGCGACGACACCACCGCAATATTCGATTGGTGGAAGTCTCTCGCACTTGCTAACCGCAGCTTACCCTGAGCTTGCGAATGAGCGAGAGTTATACAACCTAATAGGGCTCTTCAGGAATTATTGTGGCTAGGGGTAGATTCTACTGGCAATCTTCGTGCTCGTGCTCGTGCTCCTGCTCGTACTCGAAGCCCTTCCGACAGAGTTTGGGCCACCAGACTATTGAAAATTCCGCAAGGGTCCAAAACCCAATTCGTTAGCCACAGTTGCTTTTCGATTACGATCACGAGCACCGTTTCACTGAGCACGAGCACGAAGTCGCTGGGGCCAAAACTTTTCATGTTTCACCCACAATAATTCCTGAAGAACCGGTTTTCAGGAGTTCCAAAAGCCAAGGGGTAAATTCAGCTCCTGGGACTTGGCTTCCAAGTAACCGATGTCGAGCACTTCTTTGTTGATTTGGAAAAGGGTCCGAATGTCTGCAAGATCGATCATCCGGCCCGATGCAGCTTTGTAGAGCAACAGGTCTTCGAGTGTTAGGACTCGGAGTTTTCGATCGACGCCCGTGAAAAACACTTCAATCGCATGCTCGATGGCTTCGCGATGGAACGCAGATTGCGATGTGAGAAAATCGACTTTGCAGTCGACGTATTGATCTTCAAGTGAGAGGATCCATTGTGAGACTCGAACCGCGCCAAGGTCGATCCATCGCTTGGACTTTGCTGGTTTGAGTCCGATCTCAGTGAGTTCTTCCTCAAATAACTCATGGCTTTCCACTAGGATGGCAAGATCGATGTCCTGCGTGCTCCGAGGATGTCCCCAAAACGAAACCGCAAGCCCACCTGCAACTACCGGGGAAACCCCTAGAGCTTCGATTTTGTCGTAGATGTCTGCGAGAGCTTGGAGCAACAGTTTAGGAGGCACGGTCTTGATCCCACTTGGTGGCTTGGTATTGTTCATACCATTGACGGTAGGCGGCCTGGAGATCCCCTTGCGGCCCGATGCGATGCCGCAGTCCGGCCATGAGCATCGCATGACTCAATTCCATGGCTTGGTACCACGCTGACCAATTGCGTTGTTGCTGCTCGATGCTTGGGGGCGGACATGGCCGGTAGATAGGCTTTTGACCGTCGTCCTGATTCGCATCATTTTGGTGCAAATTATCTCGTTTCATGCCCGTATTGTAGATGTCTGTGGGGGAATTGAGAATTGAGAATTGAGAATTGGGTTCTTCAGGAATTATAGTGGGTAAAAACTAAGTTCGTGCATCGCATCGGATCTCCTCGTACTCGTACTCAGCGAAGCGGTACTCAGTGCAACGGTACTCGTACTCGATGGCTGTTCGA
>Ga0172372_10005082_pt1 | contig 18453 bp, 19 predicted proteins | sample LakKiv5m_2_FD_114544 | JGI IMG/M metagenome (GOLD analysis project Ga0172372, IMG submission 114544) | Freshwater microbial communities from Kabuno Bay, South-Kivu, Congo - kab_092012_9.5m | ecosystem: Environmental > Aquatic > Freshwater > Lake | place: Democratic Republic of the Congo...
ACCGATATCCGTTGGTTGGGTGCGATCACTCCGATCGGAGGAACTTTTTTCCTGATCGGTTGGCTCGCATGGGCTTGGGCGGCCTTCGGATCGCTCAGGGGTTGAACATCACAAGAGGTCAGAGCTGATATGTCCGAACCCAATCATTCCCACTCCCACACGCACGAGGGGCAGACTCCCACCGACGTGATTGCCCAAGTCTCGCGCGTGGTGAGCATGAGCATTGATCGCATCACCGGGGACCGCTCGGATGTGCCGCTTATGGTGGCGGCCGCAGTCGTCGAGGGTCTCAAGAATCATGGCATCGAAGCGCGCATCATGTATGGTGCCGCCGCCTGGATTGAAGTGCTCGATGATCACTCGTTGATCTGGTCCGGATGCTGGGGACAGAGTCTGCATTTTTGGGCGGCCACCCAGTACGGAGAGATTGTCGATTTGAATACGAGCGTCTCTCACCGCAAGCGCCCCCATGATCGGCCCGAACTCAAGCCTGCGTATTCTCCCCCGATGGTTTGGAGTCGCGAGGTGCCGCGGTTCTATCGCTATCAGGCCGAGGGAGCCGCCGAAATCGAGCTTTCCGATCCCAAAGATATCGACCGTTGGAACAAGGTTTCGCGCGAGGTCCGGGAGAAATGCACTCCCGAAGCTCTCAAGGAAGTTCTGGCTGCAGGCCGGGAAGTTCAATTTGCCAATGAGCCGATTCTCTGCCCGGGGCGCAAGCTTCTGGACGACTCCAATAATAGCTTCAAGCACTTTGATCGCGCGCTTTCCGTGCATGGAATTCCGCAGGCTCCATTCTGAGATTTTGCGCACTTGGGTTTGTGGACCGCCCTGAGTTACTCTGGGATCCATGGCGCACGCTCAGAGGATTGAGTTTTCCAAGGATCTTGAGTCTCTCAGAAGTTTTTTGCCGTCCCTTCTGGGAGTGATGGGCAGGAGTCCGGATTGGTATCCTTCCATCTGGTTTGAGCGCAAGCTCAGGCGGGCCTTCTCTGCTTCGCTCAAGAACACGGATGTCACTCACTCCCGGACCGCGGGCCTGGTTTTGCGCATTTACGACGGCCGCACCCTTCATGAGTTTGCGACTGAATCCTTGGAGCCGGGCTTTCTGATCGAATCGGCGCGTAGGTTTTCGGATCGGATCCTGAATGCCCGGGGCACAGCGGTCGGGCCGATCAGAACTTATATGGCTCCTTCATGGACGGAACGCCTCCGTGGGATTTCGGAGCGCGAGATTCTCGAACAGATACCTTCCTCGCCGGGTGCGGACACGCCGGTGCATTTCGGAATTAAATATCAGAAGGATCCTCGGAAATTGGCGGATTCGGACGTGATCGGACAGCTCAAGGAGACGCTGGGACGCATGAGGCGTACGGCTCAACGGGCCGGGTTGGCGGAGTCGGAGCTCAATTACGCTGCTGCCCGTGCCGGCCTTGCCCTCGAGGAGAGCATGTTCATCGATCGAGAGGTCAATCTCTCCCAGAGTCTTTTCCGCGTCTCGGTGACCGCGGTGGCCATGTCGGGCAGCAATCGCACCGTTCATCAAGAGGGAGGATTGGGCGGTCTCGAGGCGATCGAGATTCCGGATCAGCCCATCCAGGACATGATGAGTGACTTGCATGCGCTCAAAGCGGCCGCGCGGATTCGTCCCGGCAGATACCGGGTTCTCTGCAGTCCTGATATATCAGGTGTGCTTGCGCACGAGGCCTTCGGCCACGCTCAGGAGGGTGATACATGCGCCCGGGGTCGCAGCAAGGCCTGGGAGCTGCATCAGGCAGGCACGCGCGTCGGCAACGAACATGCGACGATTCTCAATAATCCCGCGCTTTTTGAAAATGCCGGCAAACCTTGGGCGGCTTGGGGTTCTTATTTCTTTGATGAAGAAGGCTGGATTTCGAACTCGCAAATGCTGCTGGATCGGGGCCTGCTCCGTGCACCGATGACCAATCTCACTTCTGCAATCCGGCTCGGGGTGCCGCGGACGGCCAATGGCAAGCGCGAAAGCTGGGCCAACGGGGTTTACACGCGGCAGACCAACACTTATTTCAGTGCGGGCGACAAAACGTTTCAGGATCTGCTCCAGCAGCTCGGAGACGGCTTCGTGGCAACCCAGTCCGCAGGCGGTATGGAAGACCCCAAGGGCATGGGCATCCAGGTGGGAATCGCCTGGCTCAAGGAAGTGCGCAATGGCGAGTACACGGGTCGCGTTTTCCGGGGGCCGGCCGGAGGTGATATCAATCTGACGGGATTCGTACCGGACGTGCTGAACGCCATCGAGGCCAAATCCAAGATCGAATGGGATACCGAGGAACCCGACTCCGCCCGCCATCCGTGGAATGACACGGGCGGTTGCGGGAAATATCATAAGGAGTTTGTTCATGCGGGATGCGGCGGCCCGTGGATGCTCCTGAACGGCGTGAGTCTGGGCTGAAATCACGAAGAGAGGAAGCGCCCATGCGGCTGTGGAATTTGCAGGAACTCAAAAACATTCTCAATGCTGCGCCGGTCATCAAAGGCTGGGTGATCACGCAGGAGTCTCTCAACAGGCGGGAGCGGTATTTCCTGATGGACAGCGGGCGCCTTGCGATCGATCAGGATCGCGAAGCCCGGGATTTTTCGATCCGACTCCGCGTCTTCGTGAGACTGGGAGCGCAACAGGATCGCCAGGGTGAGAGCAGTATCAAGCTTCACGGAGATCAGCCGCTCGAGCCACAGCTCAAAGCCCTGCTGGAGGCGGCTTCGCTTGCGGATCAGGCGATTTGGGAACTCGCGCCGAGCCCCGTGGCAGCGCTTGCGCCGGTGCAGGGTCACGACCCTGCAATCGCCGAGGACATTCACGCCGCCATGGAACGTTTGACCACCCGCTTGGCCGGTGCAATCGCCGTGGTGCAGGGAGCGCAATTCAATTCCGCCGAACTTTTCGTGGGGCTCCATGAGCGGGAGCAGCATTTCTCGAATGGGCTTACGCACCGCTCGCTGCAGACACGAATCTATTCGGAGGCTGCCTTCTCGGCCACGGGTTCGGGAATATCAGATGAATATCTGGAGACCCGATGGTCGTCCCTGGAGAAGGATCTCCCGATCGAAGAACTGGTCCGAGAGAGCGCGGAGCGCGCGCGCCACATGATCCAAGTGGCGCCGGCGGTGGCCGGGACGTTTCCGGTCATGGTGGATTCCGAAGTGTTGCTTGCGCTTTTCAACGGTCACCTTGCGCAGCTCTCGGGCGCCAATCACTACCATGAACTCCCTTGCCTCAAGATCGGGGATCCTCTGATTCCCTCGGCGCGAGGGGATCTCATCACGCTCCACCTCGATCCTGCTCTGGAGGGCGGGGCGGATACGGTGGCGGTGTCGGGAGACGGCACCCCCCAGATGCGCCGCACTTTGGTGCGTAACAATCGCGTGGAAGCGCTCGTGATGGATCAACAGCATGGGCAGTACCTGGGGCTTCCGGTGGGCGTAAGTCGGGGGAGCGTGGTGATCGATCCCGGCACCCGCTCCAAGCAGGAGTTGATCGAAAGTCGACCCCGGGTCCTCGAGATTCTGCAGCTCTCCGGGCTTTTCACGGACGAAAACAGCGGCACCTTTGGAAGCGAGATCCGCCTTGCCCGCTTGCACGAGCGCGAATCGGGTCGGATAACTTATATCAAAGGTGGGTCGATATCAGGGTCGATTCAGGAGAATTTCGCGGATTTGGGTTTGAGTCGCGAAACCATTCGGCGCTGTCACTTTGAGAACGGAGTGCCATCGGGCTCCGGGTATTCCGGTCCTGCCTGGGTCTTGCTGTCGGACGTATCGATCAGCGGGTGATCAAGTTGCAGGGCTGGTGGCCGATTGCGAGTAATAGTCGTAGGTCCAACGCCTGAAATCGTCTGATGATATGTCTTTGGATGTCTTGCCCGAGAGTTTTTCCCAGGTGGCAAGGTGCCCCTTCGAGAAGACCAGGGTCTGGGTCGACAGATCAAAGACTTCGCTGATCTGGTGGGCGATCATGCAGACGATGCGTCCTTCGGTTTTCCAATCGCGAATCATGGAGCGCGCGGCCTCGATCGCCAGAAGATCGAGGCCATCCAGAGGCTCATCAAGCAGAATGAGGGGTTTTTCGGCCGCGTGTGCCGCAAGCCAAGTCACTTTCCTGCGCTCGCCCTGGCTCATGCGACCCAGGTATTTCTGCCGGAGTCCTTCGAGGCGGAATCCCTTCCAGTGGGGGGCGAGTCTCGCTTCCTGGGGCATGCGGCCTGATGCGAATTCGATCCATTCATCGGGCAGGATGAATTTTGGGAACGTGAGGTACTCGGAGATCATGAGCGAATCTTGCGCGGGGTCAAAAGGACGGGATTTTCCATCCCCTGGCGAGTCGAGCGTCAGACCGCCGCCGAGGGGTTTGATCACCCCGGCAATACTTTGCAGCAGAGTAGATTTGCCAAACCCGTTGGGAGCCACGATGAGATTGAGGCCGGGCTTGAGGCTGATGCCGTCCCTGGCCGTATCGATATCAACGAGAGTCTTCTGGCCGCGACCGGCCTTGAATTCATGAAAGCAGAGCGTCTTCATCGAAATTCTCCACCGACCAGAGGCGATTCTTCACCGTCCCCTTGAGGTTAAAATAGATATAGATGGCAATGAGGAGGAGCGCAGGCTCCCAGAGGCCCAGCGCCGCCCCGATGATGCCGGTCGAAAGTCCTGCGAAGTTGACGATCCATGGGCGGCCCGAGTCTCCCTCCATGGCCACTGCCGCCGTGCAAAGCACTCCCGACAGACATGCGGGAATAATATGAGACACCGATATCAATGATTCTCCCGAGCTCATTCGGATGAGTGCCAGCGCGATGAGTGCTATGCCGATCTGCAGAATCTGGGAAACAGCGTAGGAAGCGATGAGGGAACTCGCTCCAAGCGCCGTACCGTCCGGGGACCTGAGCGCAATCCGTCTCCAGCCGCCGATGGACCAGAGGGCGCGCTGCAGGGGGAGTTGGGCGATGAAGACAAAAAGTTTGAGTTTTTCGTCCGGGAGGAGGGAGCCCAGAGTTACGGTGAAGAGAAGTGTAAGCCAGGTCTGAGGTCGTCTGAACTCGTGACTCAAGTAGAGGGGCAGGAGTGATCCACCTCCAAGCTGGGTCCAGAGCCGTTCACGGAAAAGTCGCTTTGCCGGGCGGAGCCGTGGAAGCTCGGGCAAAGGCAAGTGCTCCAGAGCGCCGGGGATCAACAGGATCGCCATGCTGAGCAACCAGATCGATATCAAGGAGGGCTGCGTCCCCTGCAGACGCTCGAACACCGTCTGCAGGAGAATGGCAACCGTGAGGGAGTAGATGCCCGAAAGCAGCACCCAGGTGACGGCATTGGCGGCCAGCCACCGGGTCGCATTTCTGATATGAAGTGCCTTCGGGCTCATGGTTTTGTGAACCGGAAGAGTCAGTGAGTGACCCCGGCCGGCGCTTTTTGCGGTGCTCCTTGAGCGACCTGAGCGGCTTGGATCACATCGAAATCAAAGAGCGCTTCGCCCTCCTTTTGGCCGGTCCCGTCCAGCCAGGACACGACGATCCGGTGGGTGCCGAAGCTCATGAGGGGGAGTCCGCCAAAACGGAACAGAGCCTTCATGCGTTTCTGCTCGGCTGGCACCGACATATCGCCATTGCCGATGAGGCTCGATTTTCCGTCCGGGGTGATGATGTGGATGAAAAGCTTGCCCTGATGGGCCTCAGGGTTGGTTTTTTCGAGAGAAAGCGACAAGGTCACCGAGGGCATGTTGACCGGAACCTGGGGGGCCCGGACCTCCTCGATGATGTCAAAAACCGAAAGGTTTCCGGTATGTTGATCGACTGCGCCGCTGACGGAAAGTGCTTTGAAATTGAGTTTGAGTGCCATTGAACTAGGGTCTCCTGATTTTGAAAAAAGGGAAATAGCCTTGAGTTATCGTGCATAGTGTCATACGAGCTTTGGCAGTGTTTTTATCTTCCTTGGCCCGTGTCAGATCCTTATGCGTTTTGATCGGCATCGCCTGGGTGTCGAGCGTCCGTGCGTCTCGGGGATTTGCCGGTACCGAAGCATTTGCTGCAAGCCCGTCCACGCAACTTTTTGCTCTCGAGGTCAGTCGTCTTGCTCGGGAGAGGCTCACCTCTGCCAATCGCCTCGAACTTTTTGTGGATGGGACGGAATTCTATCCTCTCAGGAAGGAAATGATCCTCCAGGCGCAGCACACGATCGACCTTTCCACCTTTCTTTGGGGTGATGACCGGGTCGGGGTCGAGTTTGCGCGGATGCTGGTTGCCAAAGCCCGTCAAGGCGTCCGCGTCCGGGTGGTCGTGAGTTTCTATAATATCAAGAAGCATGATCATGTATATCGCCTACTGCGGGAGGGGGGCGTCGAGCTCCTCGAGCACAATCCCGTCTACTGGGGACTGACCCGTATTCTTGAACAAAGCGCCCATGAGAAAATCATGATCGTGGATGGTGAAAAGGCCCTGCTCGGAGGCGCCAATCTCTGCGACGAGTACATGATCGGCGGTCCCCGCGGATTCTGGCATGATTTCGAAGTGCAGGTGAGCGGTCCTCAGGTGGGTAGCATGCAAGCTCAATTCGACGAAAATTGGAATTGGATGGCCGAGACCGACTTGCGGGCGCGCGTCCGCAATTCCCGCAGGCTTGCCGATCCCGCCTTGATCCCGGTCATCAAGCCGGCGGCCCGGGTCTATCCGGAGGCTACGCCGGTGCGGCTCCGTCCAAACGCCTCGGGTGAGGACCATTCAGTGCTTCTGTACTCCAAAGGGTACAGGGATGCCTCGGCCGGCGAGGACTTGCTCAAGCTCCATGTCCTGCTTGCTGATATCACACAGAGCAATCTGCGGGTGGTCACCCCCTACCTGGTCCCCCCGAAGGAACTCGGGGATGCGCTTCTTGGAGCAGCCCGCAGAGGAGTCCGGGTCGAAATCATCACGAATGCCCCCGAGGTCAACGATGCTTGGCTCGCCCGTTACGCCGCTTACCCCCACGTAGAGAAGCTCGTTCGTGGCGGCATATCGGTTTACGAGTATTCGGCGCGCACTCTCCACGGAAAGGCCATGGTTTTTGACGGCAATTTGATATCGATCGGATCCCATAACTTCACCAATCGATCGTTCCGCTATAATGGCGAGCTCAATGTGCTGGCGGACTCACGGGCTGTGATCGATCGGATGATCGGTGTTTTTGCTACGGACAAGCTGGAGTCCCGCGCCGTCGATGCCGGGGAGATCCGGGCCCGGCTCCGCACCTGGAAGGATCTCGGCCTCATGCTGGTTTCGGACTTCCTCGAGCCTCAGATCTGATGACAGTGGTCACGGCCGGCGGAGCATGGCCGACCAGTGTGTCTGCAGGGTGGAATGGGCAAGCGCGCAGTCGGCTGCCCTCAGTTCGGTGGAATTGTCATAGATCAGAGGGCTCATCAGGTTTCTGGAATCGCTCGAGTGGTCGAGGCCGAGGTAGTGCCCGAGTTCATGCGCCACGATATTTCCGAAAGTGGCCACCGCCTCTTCCATGATGATTCCATAAGGCAGGTTTCCCGGCATCGCGGCCCACGCATTGGCGCCCGTATTTCCGAGCGACCCGGCGCGGTTCCATGCGCCGGTCACCACCAGCAGGAATCGTTCGGAGTCTTCGAGTGTCCGGCGGATGATCGGGAGCTCCCCGGTGTTGGAGGGATTTTCGGTGAGGCCCAGCGGCTCCGGCGCGGCCGACTGATATATTTCAAGCAGAAACCGGATCTTGCAGGAATCCCAGATCCGGTTCACGGCCGTAATATCATCCTGCGCCTGCTCCCGGCTCAGGGCGGTTCCGCCGACGGATGCAGCCTCATAACTCACCACTTTGAGGGCAAGGCATGCCGAGTCCCGATCCTCCGGGTCCAAGCCGCAGGGAGGTGCAACGGATTCGGGTAGCGGAGAGGGCCCGCCGGGGAGCAGGACAACGCTATCATCAGGCGAGTTTTGCGGAACGGCCTCCGTTGCAACGGGCAGGGCTGCAGGCGCGCGGTCGGGCTTGCCCGGCGCCTTGCATGAGAGCGCAAGGGTGGATGATAGGATGAACAGAGCAGGGATCTTTGGTGAGATTTTTGACATCAGCCCGCGGTATCACGGGCTTCCCGTCGCAGTTCCACCCCATTATAAAAGATTGCAGGTCGCTTGAGACGGAAGCGCCGGCCTCGTGTACAGTTTTCACATGGGTGAGAAACAGATCGCGGAATTCGATTTTGATTTTCTGATCGTGGGCTCGGGCTTTGGCGGAAGCGTCTCGGCGTTGCGCTTGTCGGAGAAAGGCTACCGTGTCGGCGTGCTTGAGCGTGGCAAGCGATTCGGGCCCGGTGATTTCGCTCGCACCAATTGGGATTTGAAACGGTATCTCTGGATGCCGCTCATCCGCTGTTTCGGGATCCAAAATCTGAACCTCTTCAGGAATGTCCTGATCCTGAGCGGAGCGGGCGTGGGAGGCGGGAGCCTGGTATACGCCAACACGCTTCTGCAGCCGGGGGAGGAGTTTTTCAATTCTGTGGTCTGGAAGGGACTTGCGGACTGGAAAGCCGAACTTCTGCCTCACTACGATACTGCGCGTCGCATGCTGGGAGTGACTTCCAATCCCAGGCTCACCTTTGTCGATCACCTCATGAAGGAGGTCGCGGTGGATATGGGGCGGGGAGATACATTCCGACCCGCTCAGCTCGGTGTATACTTCGGCGAACCCGGCAAGACCGTGCCGGATCCTTATTTTGACGGCGAGGGGCCCGAGCGGACCGGATGCACCGACTGTGGTGGCTGCATGGTGGGCTGCCGCTACGGATCCAAGAATACTCTCGATAAGAACTACCTCTGGTTTGCGGAAAAGCGCGGAGCGAGGATCCTGCCCGAGACCAACGTCGTTGATATCAAGCCGATCGCGGGCCCGAATGGCAAGCGCGATGGCTCGCTGGGTTGGGAAATCACGGTCGAGAAATCCACGGACTGGCCTTTCTTCAGGCGGCGTCGGACCCTCCGGAGTCGTTCGGTGGTGCTCTCGGCGGGCGTGCTCGGGACCGTCAATCTGCTTTTGAAATGCAAGCATGAGACGGGCTCACTCGACAGATTGTCGGACGCACTCGGCAGTGTCGTGCGCACCAACAGCGAGGCATTGGTCGGAGTGACCGAGCTCAGGCCCGAGAAGGGTCGGGATTATTCCCGGGGTGCTGCGATCACTTCCATCTTCCATCCGGATGAAAACACGCATATCGAGCCAGTCCGATATTCGAGCGGTTCGAGTTTCATGAGGATGCTGGCCGTTCCCATGGTGGACGGAGGCAGCTCGCTGCTGAGACCCCTCAAATTCCTCCTGACTCTGATATCCAGACCCCTGGAGACCTTGAAGCTGATCTTCCATGCTCGCTGGGCCGAGACGACGGTCGTGTTCCTCGTCATGCAGACGCTCGACAACCACATGAAGCTCAAGCTCGGGCGAAATGTTTTCACGCTTTTCCGCAAGCGCATGACGACGCACGTCGATGATACCATGCCGCGGATTCCATCTTATATACCCGTGGGCCATGAGGTGGCCCGGGCCTTTTCGAGAAAAGTGGGTGGAATCCCGCAGAGTGCGGTCAACGAGGTGGTCCTCAATATTCCGACCACCGCCCACATCCTGGGAGGGTGCCCGATCGGCGAGACCGCACTAAGCGGCGTCGTGGACAAGGATCATCGCGCCTTTGGATATGAGGGGCTCTGGATCTGCGATGGGTCCGTCATCCCCGCCAATCTGGGGGTCAATCCGAGTCTCACCATCACGGCGATGACCGAGCGGGCGATGAGCAAGATCCCGGCCAAGACGCGAGACTAATTTTCCGGGGCCTGTTTTTTTTGTTTTCTCTTCTCGCGAAAGAAGCGGCTCAGGATTTCCCCGCATTCCGGGTGGGCGACTTGCTCGATTTCGAAGCGATGGTTGGTGCGTTCATCGGAATGCAGGTGATATCCCAAACTCAAGGCGCCGCCTTTGGGGTCGTGTGCGGCGTAGACAATTTTGGAGACCCGCGCTTGGTGGGCTGCGGCCAGACACATGGGGCAGGGTTCGAGAGTGACGATGAGCGTGCATTGTTCGAGGCGCCAGCTCCGCAGGGACTTGCATGCTTCGCGGATGGCGAGGATTTCCGCATGCCCTGTGGGATCGTGCGCCGCTTCGCGAATATTCCGGCCTCGGCCCAGGATGCCGCCGTCCGGACCCACGAGTAGCGCCCCTACCGGCACTTCGTCCGCGAGTTGCGCCACCTCGGCGAGCTTGAGCGACTCATCGAGGAGCTCAAGCACCCGCTCGGGACTCAGGTTGGCTGTCTTCGGGAAGGGTTGCGAACTCATTTCTCATTCCTGATTTTGAGCCTGATTCTTCGGGGAGGCGGCAGTACGATCGGCGTCGTTTGCAGCTGCGAGAGCGAGCGGAAATATTCTTCGGGTGACAAGATATAGCGTGCGGTCCGATAGAGGCCATGGATCGCCCGGACTCGGGCGTGGATGTGTTTCATCTTCCTCCGGTTACTGCGCGAGTGGAGGGCGAACTTGACGCCGATTCCCTGAGGATGAGTGACGGCGCTGTCGACCCTGAGAACCACGAAACCCGGGCAGGTGAGTTCCAGGCCATATAGGGTGAACTGAACTTTCACGCGCTCGTCGTTTTCAAAACGGACGCGGGTCCGGAGGAAGCAGCCGCCGAAGTCGAGATCCAGAATTTCCGCTGGAATTTTTTCCTCCGGCTCGCCACGCAGGAGCGTCGCCGGGTAGCCCATTTTGTGGCGGGGATCGCTCTCCCACCAGCGGATTTTCGGGATCACCCAGGGCACGACCAATTCACGCGAGATGCGATAACTCAGAGCAAAGAGCAGGAATACGGAGAATAGATATGCCGGACCCCAGAGTGCACTGTCTCCGTGTTGCACAAGCAGCAGGTTCTCGTACACGAGCAGGAGGTTGAGACCGAGAAACGCGTACCATGCCCAATGCTTGACTTCGCGCATGCCGAGGCCCGCGATGACGGCAAGAATCGAGAGGAGAACGTAGAAAGGGGAAAACACGATGCTCACGCACCGCTTGGGTTTGATTTCGAAAAGGAGCGCCATCACGGTGATATAGGTCACCGGGAAGGTGAGATAGAGCCAGGTGACAGCGCGATAAAAGGGAGTGACGTGGTTTTTCACAGGCCACTCCCATCATGTCATGGAATACGGGAATTTGGGACCGTCGTCGCCGAGCTTGCTGGAAAATTAACGCTCGCGCGGATCGACGAGAATTTGACGGAAAGCATCCTGGCTGCCGGCGAGGGCGAGAAGGATGTCGCCGAAAGCCGGAATATGCTCCGCTTTTGCGGCGATTTTACCTTCCGGATCACGGACGATGAGGGTGTTGAGGTCTCCTTCGTCCGCCAGCGGCGAATCCAGAAGGACTGCCGAGTAGCGGACGCCATCGAGACTGAATTGGGCGAGATTGCCGGTGACCGCAAGCGAATCCGGGCAGAGGCTCACGATACGGAGGAACTTGGTCCTCCCGTTGGGAAGCTGGGTGACCGGCTGAACGGCGCAATCGGCGACCAGATTCTTGACTGACTGCCAGTCAAAGGAAGTTTCATCGGAATGAGCGACGGAGGTTTGCACCACCGAGGTGAACATCGAGAAGAAGAGAACAGTGAACAACTTGAAATTCTTTTTCATACGGCAGTCTTTATGAACCCGACTTTTGTTTTGAAAAAGCAATTCTTGGGACTAAAATTATTCCATAAAGGAAAGATAAGAAAATGGACATCGAGCACCTCAAGATTCTCCGGGTTCTGATTGCTGATCCAAACCTCAGTCGCGCCTCCGAGCGGCTCGGCATGACGCAGTCCGCGCTCTCCAAGCGCGTGCAGGCGATGGAGGCCGAGGTCGGCACGGCTCTGTTTGAACGGCGCGGACCGCGGGGGCTCAGGCTTCTGCCGCAAACCCTCGAGCTTGCGCAATTGGCCGAGCGGATCGTCACGGCCTGGGACACGGGCGTGAAGCGCATTCAGCGTCAGGCGTCCGAGCCCGAGCATTTCGTGCTCGTGGGGCCGCAGCTGTTTTTGCGCGAGATCGTGCTCCCCTGGTGGGCGCAGCACTCGTCCGAATTTCCGCAGCTCCAGCTCGAAGTGCAGGTCTCGCCCCTCGGGCGTATATCACTAGAGACCATCGAGGCGGGCGCGGATGCGGCCATCCTCGAGCACAAGGAAGAGCTTGCTGATTATATCTGCCGGCCGATCTACACCGAACGCTGGGGGATCGTGCGTCACCCGGGAATCAAGAAGGAGCACCTCAAGGATTATATCTGGGGCACCAACTCCCCGCGCTCCAATATCGTCGACACTTGGCTCGTGCAGCGTCAAAAACTGCCGCCTCCGCGATATCGGTTCTACTGGCAGGACCTGACGGCGGTTGCGATCTGGGTGGCCGAGACGCCCGGGGCCGCATCGGTCCTGCCGTGGCACACCGTGGTCTGGCTCGTGAAACGCAACCGGCTGGTGTTCGAGCCGCTGCCGGACGCCACCACGCGTCTGTATCTCGCTTACCCCAGGAATAATCCGCACAAGCGGCTGCTCAAGGCGCTCTCTCTGATATCAGAAGCGACCCCGGGGTCATGATGGGTCAAGGCCACGGAATCGGCGGATGCTCGGCGGAAGCGGGATAAAGCGTGGAGTTTCTTGGAGGTAGCGCTCGAACTCCGGGGCCTGCCGGCGGGATTTCATGCCCCGCTCGGTCATGATCACCCCCGATACCCGGAGCAGGAGAAAATGAATCAGACCTGCTCCGGCGAGGCTCAAAAGGGCTTGGATCCAAGTGCCCGAGAAGATTCCGATGCAGGCGATTCCCCACCAGAATAACGATTCTCCGAAATAATTGGGGTGACGCGACCAGGACCAAAGTCCGGTGGTGAGGACTCCGTGCCCGGTTGCGCCGCTGGCTCTGCGCCGGGTGCGATACAGGTACAAATGCAGGTCCGCCACCGATTCGATCACCAGTCCGATCAATGCGGCGCCAACGGCCATGCCATCCCAGACGGAGGGGATGGCATGCGGGCTGCGTTCCAGAAGCTTGGCCCAGGCAGCTGCACTGACCGGAATGGCAAGACACGTTTGAAGCAGAAACACTCGCAAGAGCGCGATTACCGGCTCGCGCGGACCCCACTCTTTGCGCCAGGCGGCGTAGCGCGAGTCCTCCGGCTCGGGCAGATTGCGGACTGCCAGAAAAAGCGTGAGCCGGAGCCCCCAGAGGCTGACGAGGCTGATCGCGACCCACTGGATGAGGTTCAACGGTGCGTCGCCGGTGAGAAAGGCCACGCTCACACTCAGGAGCATGATCCCGCTGCCCCAAAGCAGATCTGCGATATCATTGCGCCTGAGCAACCGGGAGAACATGAAGCCCGCGAAGGTCCAGCTCACGAGGAAGAACAGCAGCGTCTCGGCAAGCGTGAAAACGGGGGTCAGCTTGCTGGGGTCGTTGAGGAGTTCGAGTCCGGTCCGGGTGGCTTCATCCATGCCCCTGAGTCTAACGCGGTTTTGGCTCCTCGGTTCAAGCCCGGAGAGAAATTTGCGCCACGCCCCTCATGGACTGTCCCAGGAGGATGGGCTAGGAGGGGAGTATGTCGCAGATTCAAGGTGGTTTTTCGGTGGTCGATGGTGTGTTTCATGTCCCAACTCCGGTCAATGAACCGGTCCGGGCCTACGCTCCGGGGGATGCATCCCGCGAAAGCCTCAAAAAGCGGCTGAACGCCATGGCCGCCGAGCGCATCGAGATCCCTTGCGTGATCGGAGGCAAAGAAGTCCGCACCGGCAACACTCGTGAAGTCCGCATGCCCCATGCGCATGGCGAAGTGGTGGCCGTGTTCCATCTGGCTGGAGTCGAAGAGCTGCGCAAGGCTGCTGATGCGGCACTCAAGGCCAAGCCAGCGTGGGAAGCGCTCCCTTGGCAGGAACGTGCCGGAGTTTTCCTCAAGGCTGCCGACCTGCTGGCAGGTCCGTGGCGCGACACGATCAATGCGGCCACGATGCTCGGACAATCCAAGAACGTTTTTCAGGCTGAAATCGACTCCGCCTGCGAATTGATCGACTTCCTCAAATTCAACGCAAAGTTTTACGAACAGATCCTGGGGCAGCAACCGATATCAGCTCCCGGCATCTGGAACCGCACCGACTGGCGCCCGCTCGAGGGCTTCGTGCTTGCGATCACACCCTTCAATTTCACGGCCATTGCCGGCAATCTGCCGGCGACGCCCGCCATGCTCGGCAACACGGTGGTCTGGAAGCCCTCCGACACCCAGATGCTGGCTGCGTGGTATACGATGCAACTTTTCCGCGAGGCCGGACTTCCGGACGGGGTCATCAATTTCGTGCCCGCCGACGGGCCTCTCACCGGTGCGACTTTGCTTGCGCATCCCGAGCTTGCAGGGATCCATTTCACCGGTTCTACAGCGACTTTTCAGTCCCTCTGGAAGGGCGTGGGCGAGAATATCGGTCGCTATCGCTCGTACCCGCGCCTCGTGGGTGAGACGGGTGGCAAGGATTTTGTGTTTGCTCATGCCTCGGCGGACCCGGATGCGCTCGTGGCGGCACTGGTCCGTGGTGCCTTTGAATATCAGGGTCAGAAGTGCTCGGCCGCTTCGCGCGCCTATATCCCGGCTTCCCTCTGGGGCGGGATCGAGGAGCGCTTGGTGGCGGAGGCGCGTGCGCTGCCCATGGGGGATGTGCGGGATTTCAGGAACTTTGTGAATGCCGTGATCGATGAACGGTCGTTCCGGAAAATCATGGGTTATATCGATCATGCCCGCGCTGATTCTGCGGTCCGGGTGCTGGCCGGTGGCAAGGGGCATTCGGAAAAAGGCTGGTTCGTCGAACCCACGATTCTCAAGACCTCCAATCCGCAATCGCGCACCATGGTCGAGGAAATTTTCGGGCCCGTGCTCTCGGTGTTTGTCTATGAGGACGCGCGCTTTGAAGAGACACTGGATGTCTGCGATCGCAGCTCCCCTTATGCGCTGACCGGTGCGATCTTTGGTCGGGAGCGCGGGCTCTTGAACCACATGGCTTCGCGCCTCCGCAATGCGGCCGGCAACTTCTATATCAACGACAAGCCCACCGGGGCCGTCGTGGGGCAGCAGCCTTTTGGTGGCGCACGGGCGTCCGGCACCAACGATAAGGCAGGAAGTGCGCTCAATCTCTACCGCTGGTTGTCCCCGCGGACGATCAAGGAGACTTTTGCGCCACCGCGCGACTGGAAGTATCCGTTCCACTCGGCGGATTGAGCGGGGGCGCTCAGAAGAAACTCCACCGCCCGCCCAGGGCGTGGGTTTCGCCTTCCATGCCGATCCCACGGATGGACGACTTGAGGTGAGAGAACTCGTAGGTGATCTCGCTCGGCCAAAGGGTTTGGCGTCCTGCGGGCAGAGTCCCGGTCCGGTAAGTAAAACCAGTTGAGTACTGCAGAGTCTGCAACCGTGGAATGTCAATGAAACCACCATCGAGCGCGACTCGGGTTGATATTATAAAGCGCGCGCCAGTGCGGAAGGCCGATTGGAAGTCCAAGGAGACGATCGGACCGGCAAAGTTGCGGAACCCGAAACGCTCTGAGGCTACAAGCATCGTCTGAAAGTGCGGGCCGATTCCTGCCGAGAGACTCCAGTCATCGTGTACGGCTGCCAGCCGCTGGTTGAGCCGCGCACTCAAACGTAGGGTGCGCAGATCATCGGAGCCAAGCTCTTGGAGAGTGAGGGCTGAGAGATCGCCATCAAATGCCACCTGCGTGTGGTCGCTCGCATTGAGACTGATCGCGCCACTTGTTTCGACCCTGAAGCTCAATGACGAATAAGCGTTGGCACGCGCGCCTGATTCGATAAAATACGCCGGCGCCATGGCCATTCCGAACGCAAGGCGATTGAAGTGAACACCCCGGGTTTCAGGATCTTCTGCGGATCCATCGGAGCCCAGCGAGGCGGTGAGTTGGCCGCTTAGGGTGTTTCCCTGCGCATCAACGAGGGTGACGGGTTCCACCTCCAGGCGCTCGATCATCGGGAAAGCGATCCGGATCTTTTTTGTCTTTGGGTCCACGTTAGGTATCTCGAGGCCGTTTGAGTCACCGTGGAGAAATTCGAACCCCGCCGGGAAGCTCAAAGTGATATCGGCACAGAGTAGTGTTCCTGCGCTGGTTTGGAGGCTGCCCAGGCGGACCTCCTGCGGGGACACGGGCAGGCTGCCTGTCTCAATGGACAATTGATCCTGAGTCGCAGTCCATGCAAGATCCGGCCGTCCGCCAATCAGATCTTGGCAGCTCGGCTCTGTTGGCGCGGGCTCCGGGGGCTGGGCGCTCCAAACGATAGGCTGGTGCGTCAGGAGGGCGATCAAGATCGGGAGGGCTCTTTGCTTTGCGAATAAAGACCTCATCACAAAAAAGGTTAGAAGATGCGCCTTGAATGGCAACCCTCATATCATGGTGAGAGATATCTGTGCAGGTGGCCGTTACAGCGATGAATTGCGAGGCTCGCGACGCATTTTTGATTTTTTTGGAATTTTTTTGAATATCAAGGGTTTGCCTGCCCGTCCTGCCAGACCCCGCTCGCAAGCATCCGGACCCTCACCCCGGGCGATCCGTTCTTCTGAGACTTGGAGGGCACTCCGCCAATCCCATTCCGGATCGATGGCATAGAGGACCAGTCCGTCAAATATTTCGATATCATCAAGCAGATCAGGCCACAGCGTGAACTGCCTGTCCATGTTCGATATCACTCGGAGTCCTCACGCATGAAAAGCGTCACAAAAATCGGCCTGCTGATTGTATTCAGGATTCCGAAGAAGCGATTGGTTTGGTCCCTTCGAAAAAGGCCCACCCCCCTCACTTCGCGCAATCAATCAGCTTGAGGAGCCGTGCGCCGTGGTAAGTCCCTGCTTTTTCAAGCTCCCAGGGGGCATAGGGGAGCAGGCGGACCTCGGCGCATTGGCCTTTCTGGGCCACAGCCCATTGGCGGTCCTCAGTGCTTGAGGTGAAGATCTCGCCCTCTTTGGTCTTGATCGCGACCGCAAAGGAAAAGACCTGGGCGCTGGGGACTTCTCCCCCGGTAGATATCACGGTCGAAGGCTGCGTCACCCGCTCGACTCCGACAATCTCTCCTTGAATATCTTTTGAAAAAACATAGGGGTACCAGCGGATACACACGTAAGCCGTGGCAAGCAAGGCGAGGGCGAGCGTGCCGAGGATCAGAGTCTTCTTGAGTTTGGTCATGTCGCGCTCCCGAGCGGATTGAGTTCACAGAGGCCCTGACTCGCAAAAGTCCAGGCGCAAAGCTTGTAGAGCAGGCGGGCCCCGACGTTTGCGTCCCACTCATCGGTTTCATCGGCACCGTTCGGAGCCACTTCGTTGAGGTCAAAGCCCACGATCGTGCGGCCACTGCGGGCGACCTCGCCGATCAGGTGGACCGCTTCATGAAAATCAAGTCCGCCCGGGACCGGGGTGCCGGTGTGGGGACAGAATCGTGGATCGAGGCCATCGATATCAAAGGAGATCCAGACGTTTTGAGGTAGATCAGCCACGATTTTGGTCGCGATCTGGCGCCAGGTTTCTCCGCCCATTTTGCGGCGGGCCAGCACGCCGTCAAAGTGGATCTTGATGCGATCGCCTTGGGAGCGGCAATACTCGATCTCCTGTTCGCAAAAATCCCGGATCCCGACTTGGACGAGTGTGCTGACGCCTGGGACGCGCTCCATCACGTTGTGCATGATCGAAGCGTGCGAGAATTCAAAACCTTCGTAAGCGATCCGCGTGTCGGAATGGGCGTCAAAGTGCAGGATCCCGAGACCCGGAGTGTTCTCGGACTGCGCCTGGATTGCGCCAAACGGAGTGGAGTGATCGCCTCCGAGCAGGGCCAGGATCTTTCCTCCCTTCAATATTTTGCGCGAGGCTTCGAGCACCTGGTCATTCAGCTTGCGGCTGGCTTGATTGACTTCCGCCAGAGCCTGATGGAGGGCGCGGTCCTCTCCGATATCACCTCCGACTGCGATGATCTTTTCAGCAGCCGCCCGGGCCCGCGTATTGAGTGCGGCGATGGAGGGATCCGATTCAAGAATATGGATTCCGGGTTCATAGGGTTTGAGGACTTCGAGGTCGTAGAGGTCGACCTGTTTGCTGGCTTCGAGCACGGCCGCAGGTCCTCGGGAGGTTCCGCCCCCGTAGGAGGTCGTCGCTTCCCACTCGACAGGGAGGATGTGGAGCTTGGCCTGCTCCCGGGTGTGGGGAAGCCCGAAAATCCCGGAGTCTTCCGATGCGGCGGCATTGGGGTCAAAATGATCTGGCATTTGGCTCATTAAGTAAATCTACCTTTCAATTTTAGTTTCATAAAATCGGTTTTGGTAAACTCCTCACAGAACCCGCCGTGCCCAATTAAGGCAACGGGCTCTTCAGAGTATCGGTTCGGTTGAGTG
>Ga0172372_10005084_pt1 | contig 18449 bp, 18 predicted proteins | sample LakKiv5m_2_FD_114544 | JGI IMG/M metagenome (GOLD analysis project Ga0172372, IMG submission 114544) | Freshwater microbial communities from Kabuno Bay, South-Kivu, Congo - kab_092012_9.5m | ecosystem: Environmental > Aquatic > Freshwater > Lake | place: Democratic Republic of the Congo...
AATCGCAGAGCGCTCGACTTGGCTCATGCCGCAACAAACTACCGGAGTGAGCAACCCCAAGAAGACACTTAACCACGTATCCGATCGAATCTTCATCGGCATACCCTGGACTTCACCCGGTTTGATGGACACACCTTGGAAGCGCGGCAGGCGAGAAGGATGCTCAGGAATCCCATGACTTTGCTCCGGTGAACATTTCTTCAGGTAACGTCCCGTGGTTATGCCTCCGCGCCAGCGAAGTAACGCACGTTTTTCCGCCGGGATTTTTCGTGGCGGCTGCCGCCTACTTCTTCAACGCCTTCGCCACCGCTTCCTCCAGCGCCTCGCCGCGCAGGTTCTTGGCGATGATCTTGCCTTCGCCGTCGAGCAGATAGGTGGCGGGGATGGAGTTGACGCCATACACGCCGGCCAGCTTGTTCTGCCAGCCCTTGCCGTCGTAATACTGCGGCCAGGTCATCTTCCGGTCGGTGATGAACTTGTCCAGCTTGGCGCGGTCGGAGTCGAGGCTGATGCCGACGATCTCGAAGCCTTTCGCGCGATGCTTGTCGTAGGCCGCGAGCACGCTGGGCAGCTCGGCGATGCACGGGCCGCACCACGTCGCCCAGAAATCCACGAGCACCACCTTGCCCTTGAAGCGCGCGAGGGACAGCGGCTGGCCGGCGAGGTCCTTCTCGTCGAAGTCCGGGAACTTCGCGCCGACGGCGAGCTTGCGCTGGATTTCCTTGGTGCCGCGCTGCTTCTCCAGGCTGCTGAGGATGTTGTCCACCACCTGCGCCGGCTTCGTGTCGGGGTAATCCTTCTTGAGCTGGGTGAGCAACGGCAGGCCCTTGGCCTCGTCGTCGAGCACCTGGATGTAGAGCATCGCCTTCATCAGGAGGATTTGCGCCACGTCGTCGGTCTTCTCGCCCTTGTGCGCGGCCAGCAGCTTGTCGAACTCGGCGAAATGCTCGGCCAGATCCTTCTCGGTGTTCTTGCCGGACTTGAGCTTGGTCTGGATTTTGGTCACCAGCTCCTGCAACTCCGCCTTGGCGTCGCCCGCGCGAGCGAGGCTGACGGGCAGGAGCAGGGACAGGGCAACAATGAGCGGACGGAGGAGGGTTTTCATGGGGTGCGTGTCGGGCAGGATGACAGCAGCCGCCCGGCGCGGTGGCAAGGCGATTTCCACCCATCAGTCGGGAGAAATCTTGGGCAGGAAGATTATGGTCAGGAAAATTTCGCCACCGGGCAGCGAGCCATCAGGTCTCAATCTTCCTGCCCATAATTTTCCTGCCAACCCGGCGTCCCCCGCGTCAGCCGCTCACCGGCGCTTCTCGTCGGCGTCAATGTAGTCCACGAAGCACTGAAGGTCGTCGCGGTGGCCGAGGCCGGACTGCTCCTTGCGCATCTTGAGGCGGGCCTTCAACGCGGGGTCATCGCCGCGCCCGTAGTCGAGGACGGACTGGTTGAACGCGGCTTTCTCCTCGGCGGACTTCCCAACATGCTTCGCCACCCAGTCGCAGACCTGCCCGTCGGTGATGGTTTCGCGCACCACTGCGATGAACTGCTCCGGCGTCACGCCGGCCGCCGCGCACCACTTCGCGTCGAAGCCCTTGTGGGCGAAGTTTTCCTGGTAGTCGGCGTGCAGTTTGCCGGCGAGGTGAAGGCGGATCTTGTCCACGAAACGCGGCAGGTAGGCCCAGCCAGCCATGACTTCGCGGGCGCTGCGGGGGTAGATGATGGCGTCGCTCATGGGCGGATTGTCGGCACCGGCGCGGACAAGTCAACCGCGCTAAGGGAAAGCAAAGCGAAACCCCCAAAGATTCAGGGAAGACAAAGATTGGAACTCATCATCTTTGTCTTCCCTGAATCTTTGGGTGCTGCATCGCCGGGCGAACTACTTCGGGAACAGCCGCCGGAAGTTTTCCTCCACGCGCGCCGCCAGTTCCGCCAGCGGCACGCCGCGCAGTTCCGCCACGAAGCGATAGACCGCTGGAAGGTTCGCCGGGTGATTCAACGCCTTGCCCGTGCGCGGATCGGTGAGCGGATGGGCGTTGGCGGGGTCCGGCAGCGGTTGATCCGGCGCGTCCGTCTCGATCAGCAGGCGGTCGAGGGGAACGGCCTTGAACGCCTCGCGCTGGCGAGCCTTCCGCTCGTGCATGAAGTAGCCGGGGAAGCTGAAGTGCGCGCCGAGCTTCGCCAGCGGCGCGACCATTTCCGCCGGGCCACCGTAACTGTGCAGCACGAAGCCGCGCGCGGGCCGGGGCTGCTCCCGCAGCAAATCATGGAGCCGCCCCCACGCCTGCAAACAGTGCAGGCTGGCCGCGAGGTTGCGCTCCGCCGCCAGCCGCAGTTGCGCGACGAAGACTTCCTCCTGCGCGTCGTAGGTCAAGCCGGGTTTCCAACGATCCAAGCCAATCTCGCCGATGACCGCGCCCGGCGTGCGATCAAGCCACTCGACGAGCGTGTCCCGCCACCGCGCCGTGCACTCGCCCACATACCACGGGTGATACCCGAAGCTGGGCACGACCAAGTCGGGATGCTCCTGCGCCAACGCCGCGACCTGCGGCCAGTCCTCCTCGCACGAGCCGTTCACCACCATGCGCGCGACGCCGACCGCGCGCGCGGCCGCGACGAGTTCCGCCTGCCGGCCGGCGAAGCGGTCGTCCTGCAGGTGGTTGTGGGCGTCGCAGAAGCTTGTCACCGAAGATTAGGATTAGGATTAAGAGTAGGAGCAGGAAAGAAGGTTCAATCGCGCGGGCATCGTGCTCGTAATCCTACTCTTAATCCTAATCCTCTTCATCGCGCTCCTCCGCGAACCCGCGTATCCGCTCCCACACGCGCGACAGCACGTTCCGCCGGTTCGCCGTGAGGTGCTGGTTGATGCCGACCTGTTCCAGAAAGTCCGGCGGCAGCGCGAAGATTTCCGCCGGTGCCGCGCCGCTGTAGAAGTCGCAGAGCAAGCCCGCGACGGCGCGGACGATGTGCGAATCCGAATCGCACGCAAAGTGGCAGCGACCCTCGCGCGCGTCGGCCACGAGCCAGAGGTTCGCGAGACAGCCCGGCACGCGGTGCGCATCGGTCTTCAGCTCCGCCGGCAGCGGTGGGCGCAGCCGCGCCTGCTCGACGAGCCATTGCAGCCGCTCCTGCGGATGCCGGAACGCGCCCAGCCGCGTGAGCAGCGCGTCACGCTTGGCGGCAAGTGAAGTTGCGGTGGCGACCGGCTCAATCACGCGGAGAAGCTAGCGAGCCAGCGCGTCGTCGGCCAGCCCGCGCGCGAAATGTTGGCTTACGCTCTCCGTGAAGCTCTGAAGCAGACCCAAAGATTAGGGGCGGACAAAGATGGGCTTGGGAATCTTTGTCCGCCCCCAATCTTTGGGTTCTCTTTCCTTGGTTCAGTGGCTGAAATCGCGGCTCTTGGCGGGCCGTGGGTTCTCTCCCGGCGCGGTCCTGGGCGATTCTCGCGGCAACTCGCCGCTTGAATGACCCCGCGCTCCGCCAGTCCAATCGCGCCAACGAAATGAAACGCACCCTCCGCCTCGCTCCCCTGCTCTGCCTTGCCACGCTCGCCCACGCCGCCACGGACTGGCCGCAGTTCCGCGGCCCCGAGGGCAACGGCCATTCGCCCGCGAAAAACCTCCCGCTCACCTGGGACGCCACCAAGAACGTCGCGTGGAAGACCGAAATCCCCGGCAAAGGCTGGTCCTCCCCCGCCCTGTTCAAGAACCGGCTCTACCTCACCACCGCCGAGGATGTCGGCGGCGACCTCTCGCTCCGCGCGCTCTGCCACGACGCCGCGAGCGGCAAGCCAGTTTGGGCCACCGAGGTCTTCCTCACGCCGCCCGTCCGCCATCACCAGAAGAACAGCCAGGCTAGCCCCACGGCCATCATCGAGGGCGACCGCATCTACGTCCACTTCGGCCACTACGGCACCGCCTGCCTCGACCTCGCGGGCAAAGTCATCTGGAAGCAGACCGAACTGAAATACTCGCCCGTCCACGGCAACGGCGGCTCGCCCATCCTCGCCGGCAGCGCGCTCGTCTTCAGTTGCGACGGCGGCAGCGACCCGTTCATCGTCGCGCTGGACAAGGCGAGCGGCAAAGTGCTGTGGAAGGTGAAGCGCGAAACCACTGCGAAGCGGAACTTCTCCTTCAGCACGCCCACGCTCATCACGGTCAACGGCCAGCCCCAACTCATCACACCCGGCAGCGGCGTGGTCTGCGCGCTCGACCCGAAGACGGGCGCGGAACTCTGGCGCTGCCGCTACGGCGAGGGTTACTCGGTCATCCCCAAGCCCGTGCTCGGCCACGGCCTGCTCTTCCTCAGCAGCGGCTACGACAAGCCCGTCCTCCACGCCATCCGCATCGGCGGCAGCGGCGACGTGACCGACTCGCACATCGCCTGGAAGCTGGAGAAAGGCGCACCGCACACGCCCTCGCCGCTGCTCGTCGGCAACGAACTCTACGTCGTCTCCGATCTGGGCGTCGCGAGCTGCCTCGATGCCAGGACGGGCCAAGTCCATTGGTCCGAGCGGCTGGGCAAGGCCAACTTCTCCGCCTCGCCGGTGTTTGCCGACGGGAAGATCTGGTTCCAAAATGAAACCGGGACGGGCTTCGTGCTCAAGCCGGGCAAGGCCTTCGAGGTGCTCGCCGAGAACAACCTCGGCGAACGCACCCTTGCCTCCTACGCCGTGACCGACGGCGCGTTCTTCCTCCGCACGGAGAAGCACCTGTATCGCATCGGGGCGAAGTGAGCTGACTGGGCGGAACCCACGATCTGCCGACGGACACGAGCCGATTCGCGGCTTGGCGGCGCCCAACTACGCCACCTTCGCCGCGCCGCCGGTGAGCACGCGGATTTCCCGCTGCGGGAACGGAATCTCGACGCCCTGCCGGCGGAATTCCTCGGCAATCGCCTGATTCACCGCCGCGCCCGCCGGCACAAAGTCGCCCACCTTCGCCCACGGCTTGACCGCGATGTTGATGCCGGAGTCGCCGAACGAAGCGACCCCCACGACCGGCGCCGGTTCCTTGAGCACGTTGGGCGTGCGCGCGAGGACGGCGTTGACCGCGTTGAGCGCCTTGTTCAAGTCGGTCGAGTAGGCCACGCCCACGCTCAGGTCGAGCTGCCGGATGGAGCCGTAGTTGTGCAGGATCTCGCCGATGATCTTCCGGTTCGGGATGACCACGCGCGACTTGTCGGCGTGGACGAGGATGACGGAGAACAGCTCGATGGCGTGGACCTGCCCGTGAACGCCGAGCAGCTCGATGAATTCCCCGACGCGGAAGGGCTTGGTGAAGGTGATGAGCAGGCCGGCCATGAGGTTGCCCAGCACGCCCTGCAACGCCAGGCCCACGCCCACACCCGCAACGCCGAGGCCGGCGATGAGCGGGGCCATGTCCACGCCGACCTTCGCGGCCACGAGCATGAGCGTCATGCCCATGATGAGCAGGCGCACCACCCGCACGATGAGGATGCGCACGGGCGGTTCGAGATCCTTTTTCCCCAGCCAGCGCTGGATCATCTTGCCGACTTGCACCGCGACAACGATGCCCGCGACCAGAATGATCCCTGCGCCGACCAGCTTGGGCAGATAATCCCTGGCAAAATCCAAGCCCTTGAGCCAATTGCAGAACCCCAGGACGTGTCAAACGAATGAAGTCAAACGAATGCTTTTCAAGGGATATATTCGCTTGTCCCCATTCGTTTGACAGCGAGTCGGAGGGTTTTGCAAGAGCCTCCCTTGTCTTGGATTTTAGTGAGCAACTCGGCATCAATGGCGGCGAGCATGAAGTATTTCATATGAATTCCTGCCGGCAGAGTAACGCAGCCCCGCCGTGCGGCCAGCCGGAAAACGGCCCTGCGCCGCGCGCTGTGTCTTCTCCCTCTCCCCCATCGGGGGAGAGGGCCGGGGTGAGGGGGCAGGCTGCATCACATATTGAGTTACGCCTGTCCTCCCGCCGAGCCTGCCTGCTGCTGATCCCCGGCGCGCTGCTTGGCCTTTGTTCCTGCCGCTCCGTCCCACCGTCCGCACTCCAACGCTTCGAGTTCGAGCAGCCGCAGATGGGCCTGCCCTTCCGCATCGTGCTGTATGCGGAGAACCAAGCCGCCGCCGACACCGCCGCCCGCGCCGCCTTCGCCCGCGTGGCCGAGTTGAACCAAGTCTTCAGCGACTACGAGGATGACAGCGAGTTGACGCTGCTTTCGCGCAGCGCCGGCAGCGGGCGGGCCTTGCCGATGAGCGACGAGTTGTGGCGGCTCTTGAACGTCGCGCAGGCCATGTCGCAAAAGTCCGGCGGCGCGTTCGACATCACCGTCGGCCCGCTGGTGCAAGTCTGGCGGCGCGCGCGGCGGCAGCGCGAATTGCCCGCGCCCGAAGTCATCGCCGAAGCCAAGTCCCGCGTCGGCTGGGAGAAGGTCGTGCTCGGCCCGCGTCAGCGCAGCGCAACACTGCTCGTGCCAGGAATGCGCCTCGACTTTGGCTCCATCGCCAAGGGCCGCGCGCTCGACGAGGCGCTCCGCATCCTGCGCGAGCACGGCATCCGCCGCGCCCTCGTCACCGGCAGCGGCGACATGGCCATCGGCGACCCGCCGCCCGGCCGCGCGGGTTGGCGCATCGAACTCGCGCCGCTGGACGCGCCCGGCGCACCGCCCACGCGCTTTCTCTCGCTGCGCAACTGCGGTTTCGCCACCTCCGGCGACTTGTTCCAGCACGTCGAGTTGGGCGGCAAACGCTACTCGCACATCGTGGACCCGCGCACGGGTTGGGCGATGACCGACCAAAGCCTCATCACCGTCATCGCGCGTGACTGCGTGACCGCGAACAGCCTCTCGACGACGACCTGCGTGGTCGGCCCGGAGCGGGGACTGGCGCTGGTGAAGGCGACTGCCGGCACATCCGCCCGCGTCGTCCGCAAGCCCGGCGAGCGAGTGGAAGTTGCGCAGTCACCCGGCTTCGCGCGCTTCCTTGAAAAGTAGGTCAGCGCGTCCCGCCTGACCCTCCATCTCAACCTTCCCGCCCGAGTGGAATCTTTCAATCAGAAGGACAGGCGAGGCGCGTTGTCCTACTTTCAGCCATTCCCACGCCGCCCGGCCGCGTCTATTCTCCCGCTGTGATTCGCCCCGTTCAATTCTCTGCACTCGCGATGGTCGCCCTGCTCGGCGGGTTCCAACTCTTCGCCGCGCCCGCGCCCGCGCCGGACTTTCAGCGCGAGGTGCGGCCCATCCTTTCCCGCCAGTGTTTCGCCTGCCACGGGCCGGACGAGCATAGCCGCAAGGCCGGTCTCCGCCTCGACCTCCGCGAATCCGCGCTCGCCCCCGCCAAGTCCGGCAAGCGCGCCGTCGTCCCCGGCAAGCCCGACGCGAGCGAGCTCGTCCGCCGAATCACGAGCACCGACCACAACAAGCTGATGCCGCCGCCGGAGACGAAGAAGCACCTCACGGCCGCCGAGCAGGACATCCTGCGCCGCTGGGTCGCCGCCGGCGCGGATTTCCAGCCGCACTGGGCGTTCATCAAACCGAAGCAAGGCCCGCTGCCCAAGGTGAGGCAAACCGCGTGGCCGCAGAATGCGATTGACCACTTCATCCTCGCGCGGCTGGAGCAGGAGGGTTTGAAGCCCTCACCGCCGGCTGATGACTACACGCTCGTCCGCCGGCTCTACCTCGACCTGATTGGCCTGCCGCCGACGCCGGAGGAGGCGGATGACTTCGTTCGCCAGCTCGCACTTTCCCGCTCTCCCACTTTCTCACCGGCGAGCGGAGCAGGTGAGAAAGCGAGCAGGCGAGAAAGTGAGCAAAAAGTAATCGCCGCGCTCGTGGACAAATTGCTTGCCTCCCCGCACTACGGCGAGCGCTGGGCGCGCAAGTGGCTCGACCTCGCCCGCTACGCCGACACCAACGGCTACGAGAAGGACCGCCCACGCAACATCTGGCCGTGGCGCGACTGGGTCATCCGCACATTGAACGAGGACCTCCCCTTCGACCAGTTCACGATCCAACAAATCGCCGGCGACCTCCTGCCGAACAACTCGAAACCCCAAACTCCAAACTCGGAACTCAGCCGTCTCGTTGCGACCGGCTTCCACCGCAACACGATGCTCAACGAGGAAGGCGGCATTGACCCGCTGGAGTTCCGCTTCTACGCGATGGTGGACCGCGTCGCCACGACTGGCACCACCTGGCTTGGTCTCACGACGGGCTGCGCGCAATGCCACACGCACAAATTCGACCCCATCCCGCACACCGAGTTTTACGCGATGATGGCCTTCCTCAACAACGCCGACGAGCCGGACCAAGACTTGCCGACGGAGGCCGCAGAGGAACAACACCGCGAGAATCTGGAGCGGGCCGCGAAGTTGCTGGCCGAGTTGCCGAGCAAATTCCCGCCGAGCAAATCCGCCGCTCCCGAAGCCCCGAAACCTTCTTCTCCCTAGCCCCCATCGGAGGAGAGGGCCGGGGTGAGGGGGCAGGCCACGCAAACACTAAGCGGCCCCGAACACCTCGCCGCACGCCTCTCTGACTGGCTCACCACCGAGCGCACCCGTGTGGTGAAGTGGTCGAACCTCCGCCCCGCCGAAGCAAACTCCAACCTCCCGCTGCTCACCGTTCAGCCCGACGACTCCGTCTTCGCCAGCGGCGACATCAGCAAGATGGACACATACGAGCTGACCTTCCGCAACGTCCCCGCCGGCGTCACGGCCCTGCGCCTCGAAGCGTTGCCCGACGACCGCCTGCCCGCGCACGGCCCCGGCATGACTTACTACGAGGGCCGCAAGGGCGACTTCTTCATGGGCGAGTTCAAGGTGTTTGCGGGGAGCAGCCAGTTGAAGCTCGTCCGCGCCACCGAGAGTTTCAGCAAGAACAACTTCGGCAACGCGCCCGTCACCGCCGCGCTCGCCACCGACGGGAATCCCGAAACCGGCTGGTCCACCGCGTCGCGCGAGGGCGAGCGCCACGAGGCCGTCTTCAACCTCGCCGAGCCGCTCCGCTACTCTGGCGACTTGCGCGTGAAGATGCTGTTCGGCCGGCACTACGCGGCGTCGCTCGGGCGCTTCCGCATCGCGTTCACGACCGACCCACGCGGCGCGTCCGCAAGCCCGCTGCCGCTCGAAGCGCAGGAGTTGTTGCTCAAGCCCGACGCGCAACTCGCCGCCGCCGAACGCGCGCGGCTGCGCGAACATTTCCTCCTCGCCGCGACGGAGTTGAAGGAAGCCCGCGCGGAAATCGAGAAGCTTCAGAAACCGCCCGCCCACCAGACCACGCTCGTCCTGCGCGAGCGTCCGCCGGAGAACCCGCGCCCGACGTTCCGCCACCATCGCGGTGAGTTTCTGTCGCCGAAGGAAGCCGTCGCGCCCGCCGTGCTCGGCGTGTTGAACCCGCTGCCGCCCGGCGCGCCCGCGAACCGCCTCGGCTTCGCGCAATGGCTCGTCTCGCTGGACAACCCGCTCACCGCGCGCGTGACCGTGAACCGGCAGTGGGCCGCGTTCTTCGGTCGGGGCATCGTGCGGACCACGGAGGACTTCGGCCTGCAAGGCGACGCACCCACGCACCCGGAGTTGCTCGACTGGCTGGCGGTGGAGTTCGCGAAAGGGTCTGGCGTCTCGGGTCTGGGGTCTGGGGATTCAGGCCGGAAGCCGTGGTCGTTGAAGCAGCTTCACCGGCTCATCGTGACCAGCGCCACCTACCAGCAAGGAAGTCAGTATCCAGTGTTCAGTGGTCAGTCTTCAGTCGCGTCCGGTGTGGCGAAGCCCACTGAAAACTGGAAACTGAAGACTGAAAACTCTTCGGCGCAGCGCGACCCCGACAACATGCTGCTCTCGCGATTTCCTCGCACTCGTCTCGACGCCGAGTTAATTCGCGATTCCGTCCTCCGCGCCAGCGGCCTGCTCTCGCCGAAGCTTGGCGGGCCGAGCGTCTTCCCGCCGCAGCCGGCGAGTGTGACGCAGGAGGGTGTTTATCAGGGCAAGGCGTGGGACGAGAGCAAGGGCGAGGACCGCTACCGGCGCGGCCTCTACACCTTCGCCAAACGCTCCGCGCCCTACGCGATGTTCAACACCTTCGACGGCCCCAGCGGCGAGGCGTGCGTCGCCCGCCGCGATGTCTCGAACACGCCATTGCAAGCCCTCACGCTCCTCAACGACACCGTCATCCTCGAAGCCGCGCAAGCCCTCGGCCGCCAACTCGCCGCGCAACCCGGCAGCATCGAAAGCCGCGTCGAAAACCTCTTCCGCCGCTGCGTCACGCGCCCGCCGTCCGCCGAGGAGCGCGCCCAGCTCGTGAAGTTCTTCGGAACCCAGCGCGCCCGCTTCGCCAGCGGCGAACTCAAAGCCGCCGACTTCGCCGGCAAGGGCGACGGCGACGCCAACGACCGCGCCGCCTGGACCGCCCTCGCCCGCGCGCTGCTGAACCTCGACGAGTTTGTCGCGAAGGGATAGGATTCCACCATGCAACTCACCATCGAACTTCCGGACGAACTCGGCCAGCGCGTCGCGCCCGAGCGTGAGCACCTCGCGGACATCATCGAGCGCGGTTTGCAGCAACGGCGTTCCGAGCAGTCGGGGTTGCGCCGGGAGCTGATTGCCTTTCTCGCGCGTGGCCCGCAGCCGCGTGAGATTCTGGCTTATCGTCCGCCAACCACGTTGATTGATCGCGCCAACGAGCTGTTGCGGCGCGCCAAGTCCGCTGCCTTGAGCCAGTCAGAGGAGGCGGAACTGGATGAGTTCGCCAGCCTCGACCACCTCGTCGCGCTCCTCAAAGCGGAGGCCCGCCGCCATGTGCCAGCCGCATGAGTTGGATTTCCGACACACTTCGGACGGCCGTCCGCGAACGGGCGGGCGGGCGTTGCGAATACTGCCTGACGCACGAGGACGACGTGCTGATTCCCCACGAGCCAGACCACGTCATCGCCGAGCAGCACGGCGGGCAAGCCACCTTGGAGAACCTTGCGTTCGCCTGTTTCCACTGCAACCGCCGCAAGGGGCCGAATCTCGCCTCGGTGGACCCCGCGACTGGCGAGGTCGTTCGCCTGTTCCAACCGCGCACGATGCGCTGGCAGGAGCACTTCGCGATGGATAGACTTCAGTTCATCGGCCTCACGCCCGCAGGTCGGGCCACCATCGGGCTGCTGCGGCTCAACAGCCCGGAACGCATCGCGCTGCGCGAGGTGCTGGCGGCGGCCGGCCGATTTTCTCCACCTGCGTAGCCAGCCAACCATGACCCCGCTCCAACAACACTGCCTCGCCGTCACGCGCCGCCACTTCTTCCGCAACTGCGGCGTCGGCCTCGGCAAAATCGCGCTCGCTGGCTTGCTCACTGATGCCTTGGCCCGCCGCGCCTCCGCCGCACCGGCCAACCCGTTCCCCATCAAGCCGCCGCACTTCACGCCGAAGGCCAAGCGCGTCATCCACCTGTTCATGGCGGGCGCGCCGAGCCAGTTGGAGTTGTTTGATTACAAGCCCAAGCTTGCGGAGTTGGAGGGTAAGCCCATCCCGCCCGAGGTCATCGGTGGGCAGCGGTATGCGTTCATCCGGTCGGACGCGGCGGTGCTGGGGCCGCGCTTCAAGTTCGCCCGGCACGGACAATGCGGCGCGGAGTTGGGCGAGACGCTTCCGCACCTCGCGCGGATTGTGGACGACATCGCCATCGTGAAGTCCATGCGCACGGACCAGTTCAACCACGCGCCCGCGCAGATTTTCTTCAACACCGGCTTCGGCCAGCCGGGGCGGCCCAGCATGGGTTCGTGGGTGCTCTACGGCCTCGGCGCGGAGACGAGCGACCTCCCGGCATTCGTCGTGATGAGCACGGGCAGCGGCATCAGCGGCGGCTCGGCATGCTGGAGCAGCGGGATGTTGCCGGGCACCTACACAGGCGTGCGCTTCCGCAACCAAGGCGACCCGATTCTCAACGTCTCCAGCCCGCCGGGCGCGGACGCGCGGTTGCAGCGCGACTCGCTCGACTTGATTGGCAGCCTGAACCAGCGCCGCCTCGCGCTCGACGGCGACCCGGAAATCGCCACGCGCATCGCCGCGTATGAGATGGCCTTCCGCCTCCAGACCAGCGCGCCCGACCTGATGGACTTGCGCGGCGAGAGCAAGGCCACGCTCGACCTCTACGGCTGCGACCCCGCCAAGCCCTCGTTCGCGCGCTCGTGCCTGCTGGCGCGGCGGATGGTCGAGCGCGGCGTGCGCTTCATCAACATCTACAACGAAGGCTGGGACGCGCACTCGAACGTCGAGGGTAACGTCCGCAACAACTGCAAGGCCACCGACCAGGCCAGCGCCGCGCTCGTGCTCGACCTCAAGCAACGCGGCCTGCTCGACGACACGCTGGTGATCTGGGGCGGCGAGTTCGGTCGCACGCCGATGGTCGAATCCAACGCCGCGCTGGGCCGCAGCCTCGGGCGCGACCATCATCCACAGGCGTTCTCGATGTGGCTGGCCGGCGGCGGCGTGAAACCCGGCCTCACCTACGGCCAGACCGACGAGTTGGGTTTCCACATCGTTGAAAACCCCGTCCACGTCCGCGACTTGCAGGCGACCATCCTGCACCTGCTTGGCCTCGACCACGAACGCCTCTCCGTCCGCTTCCAGGGCCTCGACCTGAAGCTCACCGGCGTGGAGCACTGCGAAGTGGTGAAGGGGATCATGGCGTAACGCGGGTGGCGCGGGCGGCGTTCGCCGTTGACAGCGGGCGGCGGTGTCCGCTGAATTCGCGCCGCAACCAACACGTCGCACCGACCCATCACTATGAAATTCACCTCCGCCCTCTGCTCTCTCGCCACCAGCGCGCTGCTCGCGCTGCCCGTCCTCGCCGCCGACGAGGCCGGCTTCAAGCCCATCTTCAACGGCAAGGATCTCACCGGCTGGGAGGGCAACCCCAAGCTCTGGTCGGTGAGGGACGGCGCGATCACCGGCATCACCCCGCCGAGCGAGAAGGATCCCAAGAAGGGTGCCATCACGCACAACACATTCCTCGTGAACAAGGATTTGAACCTGAAGGATTTTGAGCTGCGCCTCAGCTACCGCATCGTCAACGGCAACTCCGGCATCCAGTATCGCAGCAAGGTGCTGTCGCAGGGCGAGTGGGGTCCCATCGTCGGCGGCTATCAGGCGGACTTCGAGGCGGGCAAGACCTACAGCGGCATCCTCTACGAGGAGCGCGGCCGGGGCATCCTCGCCAAGCGCGGCGAGAAGACGACCGTGAAGGACGGCGAGGGCAAGGCGAAGGTCGAAGTCACCGGCTCCACCGGCAAATCCGAGGACATTCAGGCCAGCATCAAGAACGAGGACTGGAACGACTACGTGGTCATCGCCAAGGGCAACCACCTCCAGCATTTCATCAACGGAATGAAGACCGTGGACGTGACCGACGAGGGCGGCGCGAAGGCCGCGAAGGAGGGCATCCTCGCCCTGCAAATCCACGTCGGCCCGCCGATGACGGTGCAGTTCAAGAACCTGCGCCTCAAGGAACTGAAGTAGCCTTTTCCCTCCCTCTCCCTTTGCGGAGCAAGGGGAGAGGGCCGGGGTGAGGGGTTGCCCCTGCCAGCGTAGGTGGCCACACCCCTCATCCGGCCTGCGGCCACCTTCTCCCCTCGCTCCGCAAAGGGAGAAGGCGAGATGGTTCAGCGCGCTTCACTCGCTTGCGCAATTTGCTACGCCCCGTGGACATCGCCACCAACATCGCCACTCTCCGCGAACGCATCGCCGCCGCCTGCGTCCGCGCGGGCCGCGATCCCGCGTCCGTCACGCTCATGGGCGTGAGCAAGAACCAGCCGCCCGAGGCCGTCCGCGCCGCGCTAGAGGCGGGCCTGACTTGCTTCGGCGAAAACCGCGTGCAGGAGGCGAAGGCGAAGATTCCGCTCTGCCCCGGCCGCGCCCGCTGGCAGATGATTGGCCACCTCCAGTCGAACAAGTGCCGCGACGCCGTCACGCTCTTCAGCATGATCCAGAGCGTGGACAGCCTCGCGCTCGCGCAGGAGTTGGACCGGCAATGCGAGAAGGCGGCGAAGACCATGCCCGTTCTCCTCGAAGTCAACGTCGCCGGAGAAGCCAGCAAGTTTGGTTATCGGCCCCCTGCCCTGCTGGCCGAGTTCAAGGCGCTGGCCGCGCTGCCCCGGCTCGAAATCCACGGCCTGATGACCATCGCCCCCTACACGCCGACGCCCGAGCGGGTGCGGCCCGTCTTCCGTCGGCTGCGCGAGCTGCGGACGGAATGCGAGGAGCTCCTCGGCGCGCCGCTGCCGGTGTTGAGCATGGGCATGAGCGGCGACTTCGAGGTCGCCGTCGAGGAAGGCGCGACGCTCGTGCGCATCGGCACCGCGCTGTTCGGTCCGCGCATCCGGAAACCAGAGGAGAATGCAGGGTCCGCTGAGTGAGCGAGTGCTTCTTTGATCTGCCCGCCAAACACGCGAAACACACGAAAGGGGAAGCGGCCAAACCAACGACCGCTTTTCGCGTCATTTCGCGTATTTGGCGGGCACTCAGTTTTTCCTCCGCCCCCTCCCGCTCAATAAGCTACTTTCTCCCGCACGCATGAAGACCCTTTACCTCGATGTGTTCAGCGGCCTGAGCGGCGACATGTTCATCGGCGCGCTGCTGGACTTGGGCGTGGAATTCCGCCAGCTCGAATACGGCCTCGCGAAGCTGAACCTCGACGGCTACCGGCTGGAGCACCGGCGCGCGGCCAAGCACGGCATCGAGGGCATGAAGTTCGACGTGCTGCTTTCCGATCACGCCCCACGCCCCACGCAGCACGACCATTCCCACAGCCACGGCCCCGGCGACCACGCGCATTTCCACTCGCACGGGCCGGGGGATTGCGACCACGTCCACGACGGCAGCCGCAACTTCGCGCAAATCAAGACGCTCATTCACGCGAGCACGCTCTCGGACTGGGTGAAGGAAAAATCCATCGCCGTGTTCCAGCGCATCGCCGTGGCGGAAGGGAAAATCCACGGGATGCCGCCGGAACAGGTTCACTTCCACGAGGTCGGCGCGGTGGACTCCATCGTGGACATCGTGGGCGGGTGCCTCGCGCTCGAACTGCTGGGCAAGCCGCGCGTGCTCGCCTCCGGAGTCGTCGAGGGCACCGGCTGGGTGCGGTGCGCGCACGGGCGGATGCCGCTGCCCGCGCCGGCCACGCTGGAAATCCTCGGCGCGCGTGGCGTTGCCATTTCGCAGTGCGAGGAGCCGCGTGAACTGCTCACGCCCACGGGCGCGGCGATGCTCGCCGAGTTTGCCGAGAGTTTCGGAGCGATGAGCGGGCTGGTCGCGGAACGCGTCGGCTACGGCGTGGGCACGCGGGACAATGACACGCGGCCGAATGTGGTGCGGGCGGCGCTCGGCAAGCTGGCGACGGGAAGTAATCAGTGTTCAGTAACCAGTGTTCAGTCGGAACAAGCTTTCGCCGCGCCCGCGCACGATTGGGACACCGACACCATCGCGGTGCTGGAGACGAACCTCGACGACATCAACGCGGAGCTGCTCGGCGCGTTTGTCGAGCGGGCTTTGGCGGCGGGCGCGCTCGATGTGTTCCACACGCCCATCCAGATGAAGAAGAACCGGCCCGGCGTGCTGCTGACCGTGCTGTGCGCGGTGGAGGATGCGGAGAAGTTCGCCGCGCTGATGCTGCGGGAGACGACGGCCTTCGGCGTCCGCCGCACGTTGGCGGAGCGGCGCAAGCTCCAGCGCGAGTTCCTCACCGTAAAACTTCCGCAAGGCGATGTGACCGTGAAGCTCGGCAAGCTGGACGGCGCGGTGGTGCAAATCGCGCCGGAGTTCGAGTCATGCCGGCAACTTGCCGCGAAAGCTGGCCTGCCGCTCAAACAGATTTACGAGACCGCCCTCACCACCTCGCGGGCGCAGCTCGAGTCGGGCACCTGAAGGCAAGCCGTCCTTTCACGGGCACGAGCCGCGCGCCAGCGTCTTGGACTGCGGCAGTCCTCTGCCGCTTTCGTCCTTCAGGCGGCCGAAAAGCGCCAGAGGACTGGCGCAGTCCAAAACCTCGCGGAGGACGGCCGTTCAGGGCAAAGTCGCCTCGATGGTCGCCAGCTTGTCGTGTTCAGTCCCGCCCTTCACGAGCAGCACGGATTCCTCGTCCTTGAGCCGCTTGAACACCTCCGGCGCATCGCGCCTTTGCAGGGTCAAGCCACGCACGCCGTCGGCCTGGCAGCAGAACAGCTTGGCAAAGCCCTTGTAGATGCGCGGTGAGCCGACGATGCGTTGCCAGCCGGCCAACCGCTGCGCGTCGCTGCGCAAGCCACGCCGCTCCAACGCGAGAAAGCTGTAGGGCAGGCTCCGCAAATCAATGCCCATGCGCTGGCCGAACCGCACCCAATCCGAGTCCGCCATGATGCCCGGCGGCGGCGCGGCGAAGTTATGGCACCAGTGGCGTTCGTTGCCGCCGGCGAGCAGGCCGCACACCTCCGAGTGCGTGCAGGGCGCGATGACCTCGAACTCCTCCCGCAGCCGCTCACGCATCGCGATGAGCGCCCGGCTGTCCGCGTGCGTGCCCGGCTCGACCCACAGCACGGCGGCGGAACGACGGGCAAGTCGCAGCAGGCCCTCCCGCTCCGCGTCCGGCAGTTCGTTCAGCACATGGCTCAAGACCAGCAGGCCGGGACTTTCCACTTCCGCTCCGCCGACGTTCACCGTGAGTTGGGGAAACACCGACTTTGCCCGCACGGCGGCGAACTCCATTGCAAGTGCGGAACGATCAAACTGCCGGAGCGCGGAAAAGTTCTCCGCCCCAAACGCACGCACCACGCACCGGCCTGCCACGCCGCTGCCGCAGCCCCAATCGAGCACCCCGCCCGGCGGCGGCGTCCACTCGCGCAGCTTCAGCTCGGCCAGCACGGCGTCCCATTTCCACGCGATGCGCTGCGCGAACGTCAGGTCGTAGGCCGCCAGGTCCGCGCGCGACTGCCAATACGCGCCCGCCGCGCCCGCGCCGGACAGGAAGCCATCGCGCAGCCGTGCGAGCGCCGCCCAGTCGAGCGTGTCGCAAGTCGTCTCCGCGTTCGTCATGGGAAGACAGATAGCAGTCCTGCGTTCTCGGGCAAAGCCAGCAGGCGACCGGTGGGGCGAGCGTCCCCGCGAGCCAAGGCACTGCGGGCGGCAGCCCACCGGCTCGCGAGGACGCTCGCCCCACCGCCGCCCGGCTTGACGGATGGCACCTGCGCCCAAAGACTAGCGCCACTGACGGCCCTTGGAATCCGCGCCACGCGGACGGGAGCGCCGCCTGCTCATGCCTGAAGGCCACAACCGCCCGCCCTCCGGAGTCGAAGTCGGCCCGGATGTGGTGCTCTATTTTGGCGAGAAAATCGTGGTCTGCGCGGTCAAGGAGATGCCCGAGTGGGAAAGCCGCGAGTCCTCGCGGCCGGCCATCGAGTTCGAGGAGAGGCGCTACTATCTCTCGCGCAAGCTGCGCGGCGACGAGGACCGCCCCTTCCGCTACGAGCTGGCGCCCTGGCCGAACTTCGGCGGCATCCGGCCGCGGATCGTCATCACTTACGACGAGGACTACGTGGCATTGCGGGACGGGGCGTTCAAAAAAATCCGCCCCGTGGACGGCCACCGCACCAACTGGCGCTTCCTGTATCCGTTCCTCGGCTTCTTCCCCGCCGCGTTCAAGGAGGAGGTGCTGGAGCCGCACGGCATCAACCCGCGCCGCGTCTCGCTCATCACCTCGTGCCTGTCCTACCTGTTCTTCCTCGCCGAACTGATTGGCCTGTTCTTTTTCAGCGGCGGGCTGTTCCAAAAGATCGCCGGCCCGCTCGTGTGGCTGGACTACTTCGCCATCACCGCGCTGCCGTGCGATTCCGCCGTCCGTTTCTACCAGATCTTCATGTCGGAGCGTTACCCCGACGGCTTCTTCGAGTGGCTGCCGAAGTTCCTGATGCGGCGGTGAACGCGCTGGCACCGCGCTGTGAACAACTTTGCGTTGCCCCTCCCCGGCCCCGTCCGCAGCCTTCGTCCGTGGCCAAACCTGCGTTGGGAAAAGGGCTGGGCGAACTGCTCCAGGAGAAGGGCGCGAACGATCCGTCCGCCGCCACGGAGACCCGCACCAGCGCGCCGCGGATGAGCGCCGGTCTGAGCACGCTGGTGCAACGGCCCGCCGCGAATCCGCCGTCCGCGTCGGCGGAGCGCCTGCCCCGGCTGGTGCGCGGGGCGTTGCTGGCCGGGGATGCCGCGCTGACCGGTGGCGCGGTGCTGTTCTGGCAAACCCGCCCGGCCGACGGGATGCATCTCGCCCTCGCCGCCGGAGCCGTGCTGCTGGGCGCGTGGCTCGGCTGGCTGGCGCTGGCCGGCGGCGACGCGTGATGTGGCGCAACTTGGCACACGCACCACGGCAGGTGAACCCCCTCTCCCTGCGACGCAGGAGCGGGGAGAGGGTTGGGGAGAGGGGAGCCTGGCTAATACAGCGGTAACGCCCCTCCTCTCCCCGGCCCTCTCCTCCATCCGATGGAGGAGAGGGAG
>Ga0172372_10005086_pt1 | contig 18446 bp, 19 predicted proteins | sample LakKiv5m_2_FD_114544 | JGI IMG/M metagenome (GOLD analysis project Ga0172372, IMG submission 114544) | Freshwater microbial communities from Kabuno Bay, South-Kivu, Congo - kab_092012_9.5m | ecosystem: Environmental > Aquatic > Freshwater > Lake | place: Democratic Republic of the Congo...
CAGAAGACAGGGCGGCGGCGCACGGACACGCCGAAACCCCCGGCTTCTTGATCGCTTGGGTAGTCGAACCGGGAGTTATGTGCATGTGAGGTGGCAACTTATGTGCATACCTCAGTGTGGGCACGACGGGACTCGAACCCGGGACCTCTACCATGTCAAGGTAGCGCTCTAACCAACTGAGCTACGCGCCCGTACGTGCCTTTCGGTACGACGAGTGGACCTGACGCGGATCGAACGCGCTACCCCCTCCATGCCATGGAGGTGCTCTACCAACTGAGCTACAGGCCCGCACCCATCTACGTTGCAGTCAGGGTGCGTGATGTCCCGTATCGACGCGGCGACGGGAACGCGCCGTCAGGCGGCCGGGTTCTTGCGCTGCAGACCCTGGCCGGTGATCTGCTTGATGCGCTCATCGAGGAAATCGAACGCCGTGAACCCTGGCAGTAGCTCGACGTCATCCTGAGGATGCAGGAACAACGGGGTCGAAACACGTGAACGTTTCGCACCCTCGCCCACGGGATTGAGCACACGGTGCGTCGTACTCGGATAGAAACCACCGGAGGCGAGCTCGAGCATGTCGCCGCAGTTCACCACGACCGTCCCCGGATCACAAGGCACATCGTGCCAGTTCCCGTCAAGATCCTGAACCTGCAGACCCGGCTCGTTCGCCGACGGCAGGACCGTCAGCAGGTTGATGTCCTCGTGCGCCGCAGCGCGGATCGAACCCGGCTCCTCACCACCGGTCAGCGGCGGGTAGTGCAGAATCCGCAGCAGCGTCCGATTCGAACCGGTCAGCATCTCCGGCAACGACATCGAGAACCCGGCACGCACGTGCTCGGGCGTCTCCTGCTGCACCCACTCGAGAAGCCTCGTCGCGAGTGTCGAACCGGCGAGGAAGAGCTCCATCGCGACAACGTCCTCCGGAGAGGGGTTCCGGCCCCACGGGTAGAAGTGGAAGTACTCCTTGATGTCCTTGGCCGTCGCCCCGACGGCGAGCTCGGAGCCGGCCATCGAACGGTACCCGGCCTGCTCGCCCTCCCCGTACTCGAACCCCCACTTGCGATCGGACTTGAAGAACGCGAGCCACTCGGCCCAGAGGCGCTCGACCACGTCGAAAGGAACCGTGTGGTTGGTCAACACCGCGAACCCCGTCTCACGCAGCGACTCAGTGAAGAGACGCGACGCATCCCCGGAACGGTAGTCAACGACCTTGATCTCCATCTTTCCTCCTGAACCTCGCTACAACGACCCCGACGCGGAGCCGTCGAGTAGTACCGTGAGAGACGAAGCAGGACGCGCAACAGGATCGCCTGCCGCGACCCGACATCACGCCCTGTCGGGGCCCTTCGAGCCCTCGGCCCGGTTCGCCTCGAGCTGCTGCAGTGCGGCGAGGCGCTTGAGCGACTCCTCCATACCCTGTACCGAACCGTCGAGGAAGATGACGTTGCCCTTGCCGCGCTCGACCGTATCCCGGATCGTCTCCGTCCACATCGCGAAGAGCACCAGGTTCTCGTCCGCCCCGGCAGCGTTCACCGTCCTGGTCGCGTCCGCGAGACCGGCGGCGACCTCCTGACGAAACATCCGGACGCCTTCGCCGCGACGCTGCGCAGCCTCGGCCTCCGCGGCCGCGGCGATCTTGATCGCCTCACCTTCAGCCTCAGCCTCCTTGGTGCGGCGGATGTAGAGCGCCTGGCCTTCGAACTCCGCGGCGCGCTGGAGGTTCTGGCTCGCCACCACCTTCGCCATCGACGTCGTGATCATCTCGTCGAACGTGATGTCGTTGAGTTGCAGGTCGATCAAATGGTAACCCCACTCGGCGAGCGTCGCGTCGAGGTTATCCTTGGCCTCCGCGACGATCTCCGCGCGCAGACCCAGGATCTCCGACTGCTTCTTCGTCGCCACGAAGCCTCGCGTGGTCGCCTCCACCGTCCGCACCAGGGCCGTGATCAGCGACTGGGCATCGATGAACTTGAACGCGACGCGTTTGATCGTCTCCTCGGCGTCGTCGGCGGTGGCGAACAAAAGCATCGCCTTGAAGTACACGTTCGCCTAGTCCTGCGTGATCGCCTGGAACGAGAGCTCCATCGAACGGTTCTGCACCGAGATCCTCGACTGGATCTTCTGGATGATCGGGATCCGGTAGGAGAGTCCAGGGCGGGCGACACGCGAGTACTTCCCGAACGTGGTGATCACCGCCACGCTCCCCTGTTGGACCACGAAGATACCGAACGGGAGCAAGAGAACCGCGAGACCGGCGACGGCCAGGACGGAGAGGACGAGGATGCCAAGGATAATGTTCATAACCACCTACTATCCGCGGCCACGCCCGTAGGCACGAATTCCCGGAGCGGGCAAACGACCTCGCCGACGGGGCGCGTCCGTATGCCCACCCGGAAACCGCCGCCACGTTCAACCCATGACGGAAACCCTCCGCCGCCTCGGCGAGAACCTCGCCCTGCCGGCCGCCCAGATCCTCCTGCTGATCGCAGCGGCATGGTTCCTACGACGGCTCCTCCACCGCCTGGTGGAGAAAGCCGTGAAACGCCGGGCAGGAGGTCGCAGGGAAGGAACCGAGGACACCGGCAACTCCGAACGCGTCCTCACCCTGACCGCGGTCGCCCGGTCCGGCATCACCGCACTGATCACCGCCATGACCGCTGTGAGCGTGCTCTCGCGCATCGGTATCGACACCGCACCGCTCCTGACCGGGGCGGGTATCCTCGGCGTCGCCGTCGGCCTCGGCACCCAGCACCTCGTCCGGGACCTCGTCGCCGGCTCCATCCTCCTCCTCGAGAACCAGTTCAACGTCGGAGAACACGTCGAGACGAACGGGATCAGCGGCGTCGTCGAGAACGTCACCCTCCGCTGCGTCTACCTCCGCGACGTCGACGGCACCCTCTGGGCCGTACCGAGCGGCGACATCAAGACGCTCGGCAACCGCGACCGTGCCGCGAGGATACCGTGAACCACGTACCCGACGACGTTGCTACCGGACGCAGCCCGCGTCGGACGACGACCGGGATCCTCGCCATGGTCATCACCGGCCTGACGGCCGCCGCGGCGGCCGTCGCGTTCTCCGCGCACGACGCCGAACCGGGAGCGATCCGGCGGGCGACACCGGACGAAGCCGCCGTCCTCGTCCTCGTACGCGGCGTCGGCCTGTGCTCGGGCGCGCCAATCAGCGGGACGAACCTCGTCGCCACCGCCGCGCACTGCCTACTCGACCCGAACACTGGCAAGGTCAGCGACCGCGTCGACTTGCGCGTCGAACGCGGCGACGTCCGCTACGACATCGAATCGGTCATCGTCGACACATCCGTGAGCCTGCGCGACGGCGACGGAGGCGTCCGGCCCGACCGGGACGGCGCCCTGCTCGTGATGCGCGAACCGGTACCCGGACCAGGCGTCGACCTCGTCGACACCTGGGACCGGATCGAAGACGTCGTCATCGTCGGCTACCAGCCCGTCGGAGCGAACGGGACGTTCTCGCGACCTGCCACCTACCAGGGCCGGCGAGCCGCCGACGACGCGAGCATCCTCCTCGCCCGGACTGCTGCCGCGTGCCGAGCCCGCTGGAAGGACGCCATCCGTAGCGACCGGGCACTCGTACTCCCCTGCGGCATGATCCCCGGAGCCTCGGGAGGACCGGTCATCGAACACGGGAAAGACGGCAACCGGCTCGTCGGGATCCTCTCGAGCGTCAACTACGACCTCACCCGCAACGGGATCACACCGGTCAACGTGCTCCTCGGACTGCTAGCCGACACCGACCGGTACACCAACACCATCGAAAAACCCGTCTACAACCCGGACGCGAGACTCCGCTGACCACGGGAAGACGACCCGTCGGCGCGGCCCGCCTGCTAAGCGCACAGTGCACACGATGAACGAACACGAACCCGGGACGGAACACGGAGAAGGCACCGAGACATCCGGAGGCGGCAGGCTCGTGAGACTCTTCGCATCCAAAACCCTGACCGTCCTGCTCCTCTACGTCGGAGTCGGGCTCGGACACCACCTCTACCTGGAGGCGCGCTTCCAGTGGGGACGCGTCGTCGCGTTCGACCCGCGCGAAGCCGCCGCAGAGAACGCCACCAGACGCGCACGGCAACCCGAGGTCGAGACCGTCCTCGTCGACTTGTCCGTCGCCGGGAAGAGCTGCACAGCGGTGCCGTTACGCGGCACCGAACTGCTCGTCACCGCAGGACACTGCGTCGTCGACGACGACGTCCTGGTCGTAGCCGCCGGGACGCTGATAGTCGCCTGGCGCGAAGGAGACCAACGACGGGAGACTTCTCTCGAGAACGCCGAGATTATCGTCCACCCCCGTTACCTCACCACCGCAGCCGCGGAACCCCTCAGCGGGGTAGAACGGGTGATGCTCTCCGCCTTCACCTGGGCGACGATCCGCGGCGCCGACCGTGCGGACTCACCGTACACGTGGGACATGGCGGTCATCCGCACCCCCGGCAACGCGTGGACTGTCGGTGTCGACGGCATCACCACCGACACGAGCGGACCATTCACCGTCGAGGCTTACCAAAACTTCACCGTCGACGGGACGCCCGTCTGCACCCTGGAGATCATGGAGAACTGCCCCGACGGGACGTTACCCTCGGAGATGATCGAGCAGGAACGCCGCGGAGTGCGTTGCGTCACTGCGGACATGGGCAAACCGGCACGTGTCGACGGGTGGTTCCCGTGCGCCCTGATGCCGGGAGGATCCGGCGGCGGCGTTCTCGTCGCACGCGGCGAACGCCTGCTCCTGCTCGGACTGGTCACCGGCGGCGACCCGTGGGCGGAGGGCAACGGGGTGACGATCACCCACCTTGCAGGATTTCTCGAACCCCTGCTGTCGGCATCCTCAGGAAACTGACGGCGACGTCGGCGGAGGAAGCCGGCCACGGAACCTCTCCGCGGCGCGGCGCGCGTCCGCGACAAGCTCCTCGGGAGGATCGACGTGGCGAGACACGTACGGCACCAGACGGCGCACCGCGAGATGCAGGTCCTCGAACGCGGCGCGGCGAAAACCCGGCAACTTGCGGCGCGTCCTGAGCACCGACTGCCAGTCGGAGAGCAGACCCAACTCGAACGGGTCGAGCCCGACACGGAACGCCAGCGTCGGCAACAGCGAACGGTAACCGGTCGTCGAACGCAAGCGCACCATCAGCAGAACCCCGAGCACCACCCAGAACAGCACGAACGCCGAGGCAAGCAACAACAGGGCGTAAGACTCCCCGCCGAGCGACATCGAGTTCCACCCCGCGTGGAGAAGCACCGCGACCGGCAGGCCGCTCAGCGCCAACGCCCGGCGCGTCGCGAAGAAGTGGCCGATAGTCACGCCGGTGAACACCGTGAACAGCGGATGGGCGAACGGTGTCGCCAACCCGCGCAGGACAAACACCTGGACCAGGCTCTCCGACTCCTCGGCACCGAGGAAATACGCGACGTTCTCTACCAGGGCGAACCCCGCGGAGACGAACCCCGCGTAGACCGCGCCGTCAAACCACCCGCTCAGGCGGAGACGACGGGCAGCGAGCAAGACCCCGAGAGCCTTCATCGTCTCCTCCACCAGCGGAGCGGAGCCGACCAGAGCCCACGACTCGCCGAAGGTGGTGGCGGTGAACTCGTTGGCGACAACCGCGACCAGTACTGAGATCGTCGCGCCCCAGAGGAACGCGTGGAGACGCTCCGACCACGGCTCCGGTTCGACACGATCCAACCAGAGGAACGCACCGACGACGATGGCCCCGGGAACAAGCGTGAGAAGCACCACGGACAAGTTCGTTGCCGCACCGAGTAACACCACCAAACCGACCGGGATAGCGGCCAGCAGCACCGGCCAACTCAACCACTCCGGCAACCCTCCGCGACGTCGCGCAACCGTCCCACGCATGGCCGACAACTGTCGGCGGACGGCGAACGGACGCCCTAGTTCTTCCCTCCGCTCCGTGGCCGGCCGGCACGGACAAGGGACCGTTACCGCGGTGATCTCATCCCACGAAAAGCCGCGCCGAGACGCGCGGACACGAACGACGACACTCCTCGTCCTCATCGCCTTCGTAGGTGCCGCATGTGCGCCGCTGGGAGGCGACACGGGATCTTCTGTTCCGTCGCCGACAACGGAAACGGCGCCGACGGGCGCGCCGGACGTGACGACTCCAGCCGAGACGACGGCACCGGCGACACCGGCGACACCGGCGACACAGCCGCCCTTCTCCGAGCGGCAGGGGCCAGGACCGGGAACCGAAGCGGCGTTCGACGAACTCCGTGGGGCCGAAGACGGTCGCATCGTCCGTTGGCGACGTCCGACACTCACCGTCAGCGTCTCCGGTGCCGCCACCATCGACGACCTGGCCACGCTCGACGCCGCGATCGCCGCGTTCGCCGACCTCCCCGGAGTGCCTAAGATCGTCCGTGTCGACCGAGCCGACGGTGACATCGACGTGAACTTCCTCGAGAAGGACCGCTGGGCCGAGAAGATGGAAGGAGTCGACGTCGACGACACCGTCGACGGGCAGGCGCGCTACGTCCACGAAGACGGAGTGATCCGCGACGCGACCGTCGTCGTCGACACGGCTAGCAACCAGTACCAGCGAAACCGCACCATCGTCCACGAGATGCTCCACGCGCTCGGCCTCGGCCACCACAGCTGCCGCGGCGGACTCCTCTACGGCGGCGACGAGTACGACCCCCAGTGGGACCTCAAGGCCTACGACGCCCTACTCCTCCAAGCCTGGTACCGGGAACACGGCGACGAACCCGACGTCGGCGTCGACCTACCCTGCCCGGAAGTCGAGTGGGACTCGATCCTCTTCGAAGGCCGGGTGCTCTGGTGCCGGACCGGCGGACGCGACTGCTACCCGGTCGACGCTCGCACCGGGGCACTCACAAACGAGGCGCCCCTGTGGCTGGGGGTCGACGGCGGCATCTCCGACTACGACCCGGACCTCTTCGTGAAGTTCCGCACCGAGGACGGGGACGTCCTCTGCCGGCTCGCTACGGTCGACGGCTACCAGGCGTGCAAACTCGGAGCGCTGCGGGTCGTCGACGACGCCGACCGGTGGCTCGACGGCACCACGATCTACGACTACCACCCTGGTACCCACATAGCCCGCTTTTATGAAGGTCGGCGCCTACTCTGCGAGAAGCCCTCACCCGGCGGACCCCGGACTCCATGCCAATTCACCAGCGAAGCCGTCCTCACCAGCGCCGACCTCTACACCGACGGGCAGTTCGTCTACAGCGAACCCTAACCTGGACACCCCTGTTGCCGGATACGGCACCGGCGGGACCGTGGACGGTATGCGCAAAGTCATCACCGGCGTTCTCGTCGCCGTACTCTTCACCGGTCTCTTCGTCGGATCCTGGTTCCTCACCGGTACCTTGAGCGGAGACCAAGCGGCACCGGCGCCGGTCAGCAGCCTCCCCGCCGACGGGAACGGCGACGCAGGGGAAGCGTCAGGGGAAGCGTCAGGGGACGTGACCGGCGGCGAGGACGTCATCAACTTTCCGCGACCGAAAAGCATCACCGACCTGTGGACGGGAGCGGAGAAGGTGTTCGACACGCTGAACGCCAACCCGATCGTCCGAGGAAGAGCGCTCACCTACGCGACCCTCGCTCTCTACGAAACGTCCCGCACGAAAGAGGAGAACTTGGTAGTTCTCGACAAGTTGGTCGCCAGGCCGGGCCCGGAAGCATTCTTCGCCGCCGGTCACGTGCTGGCAGGCGTCGTGGACAACCCCCTTCTGACGAAAGCCGTGAAGGCATGGGACGTAGAACTGACCGCGCCCACGCTGGAAGCCGCGGAGAAGATCATCGCCATCGCACGCGCCGACGGATTCGCCGAAGCGGGTCTTGCGAGCGCACCGAAGTTCGAAGGAAGCACCGTCTGGCAACCGGGAGGACGCCGCGACGGACTGCCCGAAGGATTCGAGCCCGGGTTCGGCAAAGTCAAGCCCATCCTTTTCGACATCAACGCGTGCCCCGTTGCGCCGGCACCCGTCGCTGACATCGAACGTGAACGGGCCTCCATGGGAGACGTGCCTACCGATACCGTCGGGCCAGCACTCCCGACCCCGGAAGCACTCGGCGGAACCTTCCGCATCTACCTGGAGAAGTCCGACATCAGTGAGGACCCGCTCGTCCGGGACGAGTTCGGAGCGCTATTCTTCCTTCTCGCCTACGATTCTCTCATCGCCACATGGAACGCCAAGTGGGAAAACGGCGTTGCGGCCCCGGTCGATATCGCTTCCGGTGACGTCCCAGACACCCGGATGAGCTACCCCTCGTACCCGTCGTGGGAGGCGGTGGTCATAGGTATCATGGAGGGTTTCGCGTCAGAGCTGAGCGGCCGACAGATCACCGCAACGAACATCCGCGAGCTCGCCAGCGCCGTCCCGACCGCCGCGGCGACCAACGAGTACCCCCTGCCGATAGACTTCGACCGCATGTTGAAATCCCTGTCCGAGAACGTGTTCCACTGGGACGTCGACGTCTCCGCTGGCAAGGACCTCGGGGCCTGCCTGGCACGCCAGGCGGCGAACTTCGTCAAGAAGTAGCACACCGGCAAGCGGCCAAACCACCCTGCCCGGCCGGGGAGCACGGCGCACCGTAGACATAATGCGGACCCGTGCACTCCTCCTATTCGTGACCGCCGCGTTCGCGCTGACCGGATGCGCGACCGGAAAAGACGAAACAGCCCGCGACGTCATCACCGCGCCGGACGCGGGTTCCCCGCAGAGCGGGTCCGCGGACGCGTCGACGAGCATCCTGGAGCAAAACGGCGCCGCCCCGACGAGCCTGCCGGTGACGACATCCTCGACGGGGAGTACCATGCCGTCCGTCCCCACGACCGTGGCGGTGGTCCAGTCCACGACAACGGTCGCCGCTCCGGAAACCACCGAAGACACGGCCGCGGAGAACGTCTACGCGTACGCGGCAGCAGAGGCCATCGCCGAGCGCGCCAACGAAGACGGCCTCGACGGCCTCGACGCCGACGAACTCGTCCTCGCCCTCGAGACCGCGAGCGAAGCCGCGTACGAGATCGAGTTTCCCACCATCGTCGAAACCCTCGACGTGCGCATCTCACGGGACGGAACGTCCGTAACCATCGAAACCGGGGCGATCACCGACGACGGCAACGAAACCGGTAAAGCCTACGTCTGCGTCTCCGCCGGACGCGCCACCCCGCAGCAAGCTCCCTGCGGAGGGAACTGAACCGGGCGCAGGAGAAACCTCAACGCCGGACCATGACGGAGACGCTCGGGAACGCACGCTCCTCCCTGCGACCACCGACCGGAGGCCGTGAACAGACAAGGAGCAACACCATGAAACCCCTCAAGCACACCAGAACCGAAGAGAACCTCAAAGAAGCGTTCGCCGGGGAGAGCCAGGCGAACCGCCGCTACCTGTGGTTCGCCCAGAAAGCCGACGTCGAAGGCTACGCCGAAATCGCCGCGCTCTTCCGCTCGGTCGCAGAAGGAGAAACAGGCCACGCCCACGGCCACCTGGACTTCCTCGCCCACGCCGGCGACCCGGCCACCGGGCTCCCCATCGGAGAGACCGAGGAGAACCTGCGAGCATCCCTCGAAGGCGAGACCTACGAATACACCCAGATGTACCCGGGCTTCGCGCGGACCGCCCGCGAAGAAGGTTTCGACGAGATCGCCGACTGGTTCGAGACCCTGGCACGCGCCGAGAAGAGTCACGCCGGCAAGTTCGACGAAGCACTCAAAGGGTTGTGATGGACGCCCTCACCGAGACCGACATCGAAGACCTCCGCGCCTGGGAACGACGACGGGACGAGGAACGCCCCCGCATCACCTCACTGCGCAAGCGACGACGCGTCGCCCTCGGGGACGTCCTCACCGGTGCGTTCGAGAACCGCGACACCATCCGCTGGCAAATCCAGGAGATGCTCCGCATAGAGAAGAGCCTCGACGAGAACGCCGTCACGAACGAGCTCCGCGCCTACAACCCGCTGCTGCCCGGCGACGGGGAGCTCTCCCTTACCCTCTTCGTCGACGTCACCGAACCAGGAGCCGTCCGCGAATGGCTGAACCGTCTTGCCGGCATCGAGGACCACGTCGCACTGGTCCTCCCCGACGAGACCGTCCTGCGTGCCGTACCTGAGGACGGGCACCGGCGCTCACTGACCCGCGGAGACGTCACCAGCGCCGTCCACTACCTCCGCGTCCCCGTGCCGGCAGGCGTGCGCGTGCCGCGCCGAACCCGCCTCGTCGTCGACCATCCCAGGCACCGCGTCGAAACGGAGATCGCGGACGAGACCATCGACGAGATCAACGCCGACCTCGACGGTTGATCAGCCCGCGAAACACCAGGCCACTGACAAGAAAGACCCCCCGCTCGCGCGGGGGGTCCTCTATGGAAGCTCCGATGGTCAGGCCGAAATGGCCACGACCGCGTCGAGGAGATCGGGGAGCGGTCCCTCGAACTCGTCGGCGAGCGTGTTGAACGTCTCCCAGAGCAACTTGTCATCACCGAGACGGTCGACGATCAGTTGCTGGGCGACCTCCGCGACGGCGTCGACCTTGGCGTTTACCTCGGCGAGACCTTCGACGGTATCGGGGCTACCGAGACGAACCAGGTTGAACCCGTCCGCGCTGATACGGTGAAGCTGCTTCCACGGGAGAAACAGCACCGAAGCCTGCGGCGTGCTGAGCACGTACTCGTGCGTGAGCACCCAATCAGGCAGCGCCTCGTCCTTATCTCGTACGTGCTCGACGACCGCGGAAAGGAACGCCCCCATGTCGGGACACTCGTCCATCCACGCAGGCGACCAGTACATGTCGACCGCCATGGCTGCGAGACGGGCGTATTCGCCGCGCTGCATCCAGTTGCAGGCCAACCGCGTTTCGAGATCCCCGTGCAGGTCGTTCATGTGCGGCTCGAGCACCTTCGGCGGGAGAACGCGGTTCGTCACCGCGGCATGCAGGACGCGGTTTTCAACGTTGTTCTTGCGCATCAGGCGTACCAGCTCCGCGAAGAGCGACGACGCTTCTGCAACATCCGTAGAAACGGCGAGACGACGACACTTCGCGGTCAGACTGCGGCCGTTCTCAGAGAGAAGGAACCGCGACGTCGCGTATGTCTCGCTGCCGTAGTTCTTCGTCTTCGCCCGCTCATGCAGGGATTTCACCGCGGAACGCAACTTCTGCAGTTGCGAAGCGGAGAGGTCCTTCTCGGCGAGGGTTTCACAGAGCGCGGGAACCGGCGAGTAGTACTCGTTGCCGGTGGCGGCGAGGGTGTCGAATCGTGCGAGCACGACGTCGAGCATCTCCCGGGAAACCTCTCCGAGCCTGTCGAGACAGTTCGTCACGACAACGGCGTCGTTGGAGTGCCTGAGGAGTTCCTCGATCAGTTCGCGGTCCTGTCCTAGTGCCGACGCGATGAACTCGCGTTGGCGCCATTCGCCTTTCTTGTCGATAGACGCGGATGCGGCGGCGATCTTGGCCAACTTCACGTCCCGGGGAACCGAAGGGTTCTCCAGGAGCGCTTCGGCCACTTTCACCGACGACGTCTCGGACACTTGCCGATAGAGATCGGCAGGCAACTCCGTCATTTTCGCCAACGGCAGAAGGACGGTCGCCCGTTTCTCCTTGCCGAGCCGCGACGTGAGTTCTTCGCGGGAACGGCCCGGACGTGAAGCCCAGCCGGCGATGATGAGCGCTTCACCGCGAGCGGCTATGCGCCCATCGGTCTCCGGGGTGACGTCGACGCGGCGGGCGAACGCCCCGACGAGACCGAACTCGCGGACCGCGAGCAGGTGGTCGAGGATCCGTGGCTGGAGATCCGCGCGAATGGGTGCGCGGCCTTCGATGAGGCGACGGTAGAACTGGGTAAGGGTATTGCTTGGCATTGAGCCTCCCAATGTGTGATGCGGAACGGAAACGTCCGCAGGACCACACCGTGAGAGCCTTGGTCCGCGCGGCAAACCCCCGGACGCTCCGGGCGAAAAACGCGCGCGATTGGAAGGTATCCGGAGAAGCGTCCACCGGGGCGCTGAAAGGACCATCTCGCAGATGAAAAGACGCCGCAGCTCGAACGCCCACGGCGGCCGGGCGGGCACGAACGCTCTGGCGATCGAGTACGTTACCGAGGCCGACGGGGCGGCCGAGGCATGCCGGCGGGCCGCCGCGTCAGGGACCTACGCCCTTGACACCGAGTTCCATCGTGAACGCACCTACTACCCGAAGCTCGCGCTCCTGCAACTCCACTGGAAAGAGGAGGGCGGCGACGTCAACGTCCTCGTCGACCCGCTCGGCATGGAACGCTTCGAACTCGCGAACGCCGTCACGCCGATGCTCGAATCTCCGGCGACGGCTCTGATGCACGCCTCGACCCAGGACCTCGAGATTCTCGAACTGCTCACCGGGCGGCGACCCAGCGTCCTCTTCGACTGCCAACTCGCCGCCGGGTTCCTCGGCTACTCCACCCCGTCGCTCGCGACACTGGCCAACGCCACCGTCGGAGTCGAAATACTCAAAGGGGAACGCCTCACCGACTGGCTCGCGCGGCCGCTCAGCGACAGCCAGCGCGTCTACGCCGCAAACGACGTCATCCACCTGCCCGGCATCGCAGCCGTCCTCCGCGACAGGCTCGAACGCAGGAAGCGGTCGTCATGGGCAGAGGAGGCTTGCGAGACGATGCTACGCAAACCCCTCCCCGGCGCGGACCCCAAGGAGGCGTGGGCCCGCATCAAGGAAGCGCGCTCGCTCAAAGGGGAGGCGCTAGGCGCCGTCCAGGCGCTCGCCGAATGGCGAGAACTGCGCGCCCGGGCGCTCGACATCCCCGTGCGCCGCGTCCTCGCCGACATGGCCCTCGTCTCGATCGCGCAGAAACTCCCCCGCAGCGCCGACGAACTTGCACGCGTTCGCGGGGTGGTCGCCGGTCAGATCCGCGAGGAGACCGTCGCCGGGATACTCGAGGCAGTCGAGCGCGGACGCTCGCAACGACCCGTCGGCGAGCGGCGACAGGGCGGCAACGGGCGACACTCGCGCACCACGGCGACCGTCTTGAACGCCTGGGTCGGCGAGATCGCGCGACGCGAAGAGATCGACCCGATGCTGGTCGCCACCCGCGACGACGTGGAGCAGTTCCTCGAACACGGACCCTCCGCCCTGCCGGAAGGATGGCGACGCGAACTCGTCGGCAATGACTTCGCGCGCCTGATCGACGGTCGCGCCGGACTGGTCCTCGACGCCGACGGGAGACTCCAACTGGTCGACGTCGCGCCACCGGTGCGTTGACAGGCGCAGACGGTGCGGCACGTTCGCCCCGTGAAACCAGGAACGCGCCCTCGGCGGGCCCGTCTCCGGTACCCCCGTCCGGGCAGCCGGACCGGGGGCCGTCACCCGTTCCGGGTACGCCGACACCTGCGGGAACCTCGTCGTCTCCAACGGCAAACGGACGGAGACACCACAGTTGTCGGGTTCCCGGTCGACCCGGCCCCCCTCTTCCGCGGCCCGCATGAGCCGGGTTGCGTGCCCCGCGCAGGCGCGCACAGTGTTACCTACCTTCGAGAACTTCTCGAAGCCGACATGAATTCGGGCAACCGGAAACATCGAGGCACGGAGTGCAAGCTATGCGAGCACTCCGCGAGGAGTGCAAGCTATGCGAGCACTCCGCGAGGAGTGCAGGCGTAAGCTTGCTGAAATATCAGACGGGTCGCTCAGGCGTCCGTCACCGCGCAAGCGGGATACTTCATCGAAGACAGCGGTCGGGGACACACTGTGTTCCTTGCCCGGCCGGCTGTCAGGTCGTAGAGGTCCGGAACAATCCGGAAAAGCTCTACGAGGATCGCAGCCGAAAGGTCAGATCCGAGGCGCAAGCCTCAAGGTTGCCGTCGAAAGACGGGAGGTACGCTCTTTCGAGCCTCCTCAGCGCACTCCTACGGGAGACGCAAGACAAACGGGGACACGAAGTGACGGCCCCCGTAGAGTTTAACAACTCCGCGGGGGTTGTTCACATTTCCAGACCGTTTCATGAGCCCTGCTCCGGTCGCCTTGTTGCCTCGAACCCTGTCACCGCAACGGTGTTACGCACCTCGGATCCAATGGGATCCCAGGAGCAAGGGGAGAACCATCATGACCGAGAACACGCAACCACTCGAGAGCGCCGTCACGCCCTCCGCCATGGCCGACGGCCCGATCGTCGATGCGGCGCAAGAAGCCGGCCAGGACGCCGCCCGCGAGACCCCGGCCCAAGCCAACGTAGACAACGAAGTCGCAGCCCCGAGCGGGACGGAGACGGTCCGCATGACCTCCGACGAGTCCAGTGAAACTCGGAAATCCGACCCAGGCGACGCTGGCAACATCGACGAAGAGGACGAACTTGTGCGCCGGACCGCCAGTCAGAACGATCTGCGCAGCATCCCCCGGCCCCCGAAGACTGGCCGCAGCCGCAAGCGCCCCTGCCGCAAGCAGGGCGGACGTAAGCAGGAGCGCCGCGAGAACCCCCTGAACGGACCGAAGGAACGGAAACTCAACCAGTACTTCCTCCACGACACCAGCGGACTCGTCACAGCGGTCCGACCGGGCCAGGAGATCCCCAAGGGCTCACGCGTCATCGAACAACCCGCCGGGAAGGACACGGACAAGCCGCAAGTCGCGGCCTTCTACGATGCGACACTTCTACCAGCAGGTTCCACCGTCGTCGCCCGTTGGGGCTACCCGCCGGCGGAACTCGACGCGCAACTCGTCGGCCGCGCCGGACGCCTCGCCAAACTCGCCGGGTACGGCGATCAGGCACGCAGCACCATGTTCGACCAGCTCCGCCGCAGCGCGAACCCCGCCGCCGCACTCGAGGCGCTCATCCTAGAACTCGGCGGCCCTGATGCGCTCACCGCGGAACCGGGAACCCTCACCACCACCGCGACACGGGACTCAATGCCCGCTGCGGTCCTGCGCGCGGTGAACGCCGGGAACGAGAAACTCATCGAACTCGCAGAGAATCTCCCCGCCCGCCTCACCCCCGAACAGCGGCTCGTTGACGCCCTCGCCGACCTCCCCGGCATGGTCGAGGGCCTCACAGAGGACGGTAACGGCTGCATCCTGCGCGTGCGCGGACTCCGCTTCGCGGACAAGGCCGTCATCTGCGAGAAGCTCCGAGCCGCTGGCGGACGCCACGTCGACGTGCAGAACACCCGAATCGAGAAGAACGGCCGCTCTGTGAAGGCCTACATCGTCTCGGCGCGCTTCAACGTCTCCGCAATCGAGATCGCCGCAGCACGCACCGGACGTACCCCGGAGATCGTCTACCATCTCACCGAGGACGGCAGCGTCCACGCCGAGTACGGCGTCGACCTCTACGGAACCCGCGTCACTACCCCGCGGATCCCGTGCGAACCCTCGTGGGCGAGCGTCGAGGCGCTCATCAACGAACTCGAACGACGCGGCGACGAAGACACCAAGGCCCTCCTGAAGAAACTCGCCATCGAGTTCGACGTACCCGCACAGGTGCTCACCGCTTCGGTCGGCCCGGTGCGCACCATCGAGGCGGCCCGTGAGGCGATCGGACGCATCCGCGCCGAGGACATCCTGAGCGACGGGTACGCAGAGAGCGTCGCGAAAGCCCCCCGCGAAATCCGCACCAGCGACGGTCGACGCACCCCGGTCGAGTACCGCGGCGAGGGTGAAGATGACGGCAGGTTTCGGATGACGCGTGCCGTACTCGCCGAGTTCTCCTTCCACCCCACCGACCTCCGGCCGGCGCTCCTTCCCGCGAACATCGTCGTCGGCGAGGACGACGTCCCGACCCGCGTCCGTCGCGTACGCTTCGAGACCATGAAGAATTCGAGTCGTCTACGCGTCGTCGTCGAGGAGGTCGAGGTCAGCGAGCTCACCGCACGACACGACGCCTACCTGGAAGGCAAGGACCCGAAGAAGGTCCTACTCACCGAAGTGCGTGAGAACTTCATCGCCGAAGCAACCCGCAGCATGACCACTGCTCTCCTGGACCCCCCGAAAAGCCTCGCCGAGGCACGCAACCCGAAAGAGCTCGACAAGAGACTTAGTTGGCGGGTCTACCACAAGCACCTCGACCCGTACACCGTCGAAGGCGGCGACCTCGTCCACCTCGTCGAAGTGCTCGCAGCACGCGCCGGCGACGAGGCGTGGTCACGCTGGTGCCGGGACAACGTGAAAGCCTTCCGCGACGACGCCCGCGAGCGCCGCAAGCAACGCAAGGACCCGGCGACCAACTTCTTCGACGCTGTCGGCGCCGCCAGTCACGCCAAGTCGTTCCTCATCGCGGCGGGTGTCGCACTCCTGGGCAACCGGCTTGGACGGGGAGACGTCACAACCGAGGAGTTCGTCGAGACCGCACGTGAAGCCCGCGTCACCGAGGAGCACCTCAAACTCGGCGTCAACCGCGGCCGCGCCCTCGCCCGTCACAGCAAGCGCAGCAACTGAGCGGACCCTGAGGTCTCTCACTCACGACGCCCGTCGGGGGCTCAGTCCTTCTCCCCTAGTCCTTCTCCGTGGTCTCGACGAAGATACACTCGCCCGGGCACACCGAGGAGGCGTCCACCACCAGCTTCTCCAGATGCGAAGGAACCCCGGCCGTCTGCGACGCGCCACCGGGATCGTTGCAGACCTTTCCGTCGTCGACCACGTAGGCGATCCCATCCTCGAGCAGCGTGAACACGTCCGGGACGTAGTCCACGCAGAGCCCGTCACCGGTACAGAGATCCTGGTCGATCCAGACACGCATGGAACCCACCGTTCTGCTGAAGTCTGTGTGCCGCACGAACGTCACCGACCTTACTGTCTACGAAGAACGTCCTCGGGAGCACACGGACGCAACGCCCAGAATATGCGGAGCATCTCCCGCAGATCGTCACCGTTCTCCGGGGCACCGTTGGCGAAACCGTCCGGTCCGACGCGCAACCCATCACCCCAGCCGAGGGCGGCGCGATCCCCGGAGAGGATCGCCAACAGGGCACCGGAGGAAACGTCCTCGCGAAAGCGGTGAGGAGGTACCGGAACCAGGAGCGTAGACCCTGAAGCGGCGACGGTTCCCGCAAGGGTCGCTGCCGCCGATGCGAGGGCGGCATCGGCGACCACCAGCGGATAGACGAGGGCGGCAAGCAGCCGACGGCGTGCCAGCACGGTGTATGAACTCTCCCTGGTTTCCGGCGGGAACTGCGAGAGCACCGCACCGCCACTGGACAACACGTCCCTTTGCAGTTCACGGAGACGCTCGCTCGCGGCATCCGGGGAACACGCCGGTACCAGGAGAACCCGAACCCCGCAACGCACGGCCTCACGTACGACGTGTTCCTCCACGCCGGCATCACCCCCGGAGACGAGCGGTGCCCCGAGTTCCTTGACCGTCGTAACCGACACCGACACCACCGACCGGGCGAGATCTCCGACCACACGCGACCCTGTCACCCCGACACAGGGACCGATCATGGACGTGTCACCGTCGACGTAGAGCAGCACCGGGGGATGCTCAAGTGCAGCGAAAACCCACGGATAGGACTCCGTGCCGAGAACAGAGACAGCAGAAGTGCACCCGAGCGGGGGAACCGACCGCCACAGCGGGTCCTCGTTCTCGAGAAGCTGCGCTTCCTTCCACGCAGACGGCGAGGGGTACGACTCGAGCAGTCCCCTGAGAAAACGCTGAGGGACACCGGCCATGAGGAGCGCGTTGAGCGTCTCGGCAGAAAACCCGTGACCGTGCCAGCGGGACAGTGGTATCGATCGAGTCATCACCGCTGACGGTCCCGATGCGTCGCGAACCGACACGAGGGATGCGCCTGGAACCCCGTCATGTGTGAGAAATCTTTCCGATCACCCCTGCGTCAGGGACGGGCCGACGGACGGTACGAGAACGAGCAAAGGAGCACCCCATGGGCTACGAGAACTGTCCGGTCTGCAACCGTCCATACGACGATCACACCGAAAAGCAGAAAGAACGCTGCGCCGACGAGTACGCCCGCGGCTGACCGATAAGGCCGCACGCCGGCGTGGTCGCCACGGCGCACCCCTGTGTGACGCCTCATCCCGGCCAGGCACCGTCCTTCGGGTCGGGAGGGGTGCGAGAGCGGCCGAATCGGCACGCTTGGAAAGCGTGTGAGGCGCAAGCCTCCGTGGGTTCGAATCCCACCCCCTCCGCCAAGAGGTATGCACATAAGTAGCAACCTCACATGCACATAACTCCCGGTTCGATGATCCCAGTGATCCTCGAGCCGGGAGTTTTGGCGTTTCTAAGGCCCGGTTTCCTTTCGCTCAACACACAACGGGCGTCGCAGCCTCCCTGCCCCGGTCTCCCAATCCCGGGACGCTTTACGGCTGAGCTCCTGGCACCTGTTGGGAGTCCAAGTCTCAAAGGAGCACAAGTCATGCCTACTCTCAAGCGTCTTCACCGTCAGGCTCGCGCCCGTCGTCAGGGCCGCCCGGCGTTCACCCTGCTCGAG
>Ga0172372_10005087_pt1 | contig 18443 bp, 10 predicted proteins | sample LakKiv5m_2_FD_114544 | JGI IMG/M metagenome (GOLD analysis project Ga0172372, IMG submission 114544) | Freshwater microbial communities from Kabuno Bay, South-Kivu, Congo - kab_092012_9.5m | ecosystem: Environmental > Aquatic > Freshwater > Lake | place: Democratic Republic of the Congo...
AAAACTCATCTCCTACGGATCTCTGAACCTCGTTTGGCATAGAATGCTCCTCACCGCTGCCGTCTATCTTATGGTTCCAGCCGTTTGGATTTACCTTAAAAACACACCCGCAAAAACCATTAGAACGTTCATGGGAATTGGCCTACTAGTTGCATTGCATTGGGTCACTTTCTACGGAAGTATTAAAATAGGAAACTCAGTTTCAGTTACCCTTGCTTGCCTCGGATCAGCCTCATTTTTTACTTCTCTCTTCGAACCCATCCTCATGAAAACCTCCTTCAATCGCAAAGACATCATTACCGGATTGTTTGTCATTGTGGGTGTGATATTCATCAGCCTTTCCCTTCCCCAAGAAAACAATCCCAATATCTCCTATACCTGGGCCATTATTGTGGGTGTTTTCTCCGCCTCAATCGCCGCTCTATTCTCCACTCTGAACAAAAAGTTCATTCAAGACATTCACCCCTTAGCACTTAGTACCATAGAAATGGTTTCAGGGGCTCTTGCTCTTTCTGTAATTATTTTCGGGGGATATTTATTCGGAATCAACTTCATTTCTAACAACATTGTATGGCTGCCAACAACACACTTTGGAGCCGACAAAAACGATTGGATTTGGCTGGTGTTCTTATCAGTATTATGCACCAATGTCACATTCTATCTAGCCAGCATAGCACTCAATAAAATCAGTGCATTTACAGCAAATCTCGCCCTAAATCTAGAACCTATTTACGGCATTCTGTTAGGAATTTTTGTTTTCAAAGAAAACAAAGACTTGAATCTATCCTTCTATTTAGGAACAGGCATCATATTGTTGGCAATCTTTGCCAACAGCATCTTTAGTAGGATTTCGCAAACAAAACCCTCTGAGTAGAAGGCTTTCCACTAAAAACGCAAACTCCATCTTCCAAAACGCTATCCAAAGGAATGCACCTAATGGTAGCTTTGGTGGCTTCTTTTATTTTCTCCTCAGTTTCTCCCGTTCCATCCCAATGTGCATAAGCAAAGCCCTGCTTATTCTCAATTACATCCAAAAACTCTTCCCAAGAATTTACTGTGTAGGTCTTTTCTTGTTGAAATTTCAGTGCTTTATCATATAGACTTTGCTGTATCTCATCCATTAAAGATACCAATTTATCCGTCAATCCTTCCATCGAAACCACTTCCTTGGTCCTGGTGTCTCTACGAGCCATTTCAATATTTCCACTCGCCAAATCTCTTGGACCCAATGCCAACCTCACAGGTACGCCTTTCTGTTCCCACTCTGCGAATTTAAAGCCAGGCTTGTGAGTATCTCTAGCATCTACTTTCACCAAAATTCCCGCTTTTTTCAAATCTGCAGCCAACTCATCAATTTTTTCCAATACCGCATCTCTCTCTTCATCACTTTTATAAATTGGAACAAAAACAACCTGTATAGGAGCCAATTTTGGAGGAAGTACCAATCCCTCATCATCGCTGTGAACCATAATTAGAGCACCCATCAATCGAGTAGATACACCCCAACTGGTTGCCCAAACATAATCCAATTTTCCCTCTTTCGATTGGAATTTTACATCAAAGGCTTTCGCGAAATTTTGTCCTAAGAAATGAGAAGTCCCCATCTGCAGAGCTTTACCGTCTTGCATCATCCCTTCTATACAATACGTTTCATCAGCACCAGCAAAGCGTTCGTTTTCGGTTTTAACACCCTTTATCACCGGAATGGCCATAAAAGTTTCAGAAAACTCAGCATAAACTTCCAACATTTGTTTGGTTTCAGCCAATGCCTCTTCTTTGGTAGCATGAGCTGTGTGGCCTTCTTGCCATAAAAATTCAGCCGTTCTTAAAAACAGTCTTGTACGCATCTCCCAACGAACTACATTAGCCCATTGATTGATAAGAATAGGCAAATCTCTATAACTCTGAATCCAATTCTTGTATGTATTCCAAATGATGGCCTCACTTGTAGGACGAACCACCAACTCCTCTGTTAAACGAGAGTCAGGATCAGCCATTAATGCACCTGGTTTGTTAGGATCTGCCTTTAATCTGTAATGAGTAACAACCGCACACTCCTTGGCGAATCCTTCAGCATTCTTTTCCTCTTTCTCAAACAAACTTTTGGGAACAAACAGCGGGAAATACGCATTGCTGTGACCCGTTTCTTTGAACATATGGTCTAATTGCCTTTGCATTTTCTCCCAAATAGCATAACCATGCGGTTTGATAACCATGCACCCTTTAACCGCACTATGCTCGGCTAAATCTGCATTGTAAACCAAATTATTGTACCATTCGCTGTAGTTTTCTTCCCTAGTTACCTTTTCAAACGCCATGGCCACAAAATTAGCCAAAAGCAACGGTATTTAACGAATCAACGTAACATCTCCTTTGAATTGATGCATGCTCCCATCAATACCCCAAACGGTCAACTGATAAATATAAACCCCCGATGCCGCCCTATCGCCCATATAAGTGCCATCCCAACCATGATTACAGCCTTTGTGATCGTATAATTTCTCTCCCCACCGATCAAACAACTTCATATGATATGATTTAATAAATATGCCCTCTGGCTTGAAAATCTCATTCAAATCATTGGCATTTGGGGTAAACGCATTGGGTAAAAATACCTTTGGTTTTTGAACCGGACTACTCACGTTGCTACAGCTGTTAAAATACCATGAAGAATCTAACGCACCTTCGTCAACAGGAACCGCAATTACCCTGTACTCTATCTTATCAATACAATTATACTCTTGACTCTCATGAACAAATCTTAATGTAGCAGCATTTACTCGGGTTAACTCTTTGAATCCGTTTCCTCTATTTAGTTCAATGATGTACTCTTTAACTCCCTTGTCCCATTTTTCGTATTTACTCCAGTTCAACTCGGCATGATATGCATCATTGATTCTGGTTTTCAACAATATACTTCTGGCTAACAATCCAGCCTCACTTGTGTCATCACATACATCCACACCCTTCACAATATAGGTGTATGATTGCTGATCAACATTTACATTCAAATCTCTCCAAACCAAAGAATCTTGAGGCTCCCATAGCGTCCAACTCATTGCACCACCGCCAGAATTTGCCAATCTTCTAATCAGAAAACGGCTCATTGGGTTACGGTTAGAATCATTTCTAAACCAATTTAAATGGGTGTATTGATCATCTACAACCGTCACCCTTCTCACCAATGGAGCATAAACCGTATTGACATAAATTGGTTTTACATGACAAGTATCGCTCCAACTATATTCATTCAAACCCTCTCGGTCTCTAGCAAGAATTCGATATTCGTGATTCCTTTTACAAATTATATTGGAGTCAATGAATTCAAGTTTTAAACCATCAACCTCCGACAATGAATCAAACACCCCAGTGTTCACATTTCTTCTAAAGACAAAATATCTGTCAACATCCCAACCTACATATTTATTCCAACGCAAATAACTAGCATTAATCAATGGAATTCCTGACAATTCTACCGTACAGTGCGGTTTCAAATCTGTTATTAATTGTTCTACCTCACAAAGATTTTTGGACGAAATTTTATAGCAATCTACCCTTCTTAATGCATCAACAGGAGCATAATTGAATATAGTATCTCGTCGATTTACATCGCTTTTAACTCGTTTGTATCCAGCTCCCTGATCACAATAAACTTCATATCCCAAGAAGTCAAAACTTCGATATTCAGAAAGTGACAGTTCATGCGTATTATCGTTGTATACACTCACATGCTTAAACCGAGGTGCTGCACCCGGCAAGGTATCGCCCACATTTAAAACCTTACCTCTCGCCGCAGTATCCCAACAACCCATGGCATCTTGAACAAAGTACTGCAAAACTATTTGCTGCGGACTATCAGGTATCAATGTCAAATTCCTGGTTTTTTCACTTGGAATCACTCCGTTAACAATCCAGTTTTCCTGAAAAACAACCGTATCTGCATTGACCAAAGCTTGAACCGTCCAATCTTTGCCTAAGCAAATGGTATCTTTTGAACTTTTTAACTGAATTTCAGGCTGAAATACTCTAACTATTTTGAAAAAAGTATCTCTACATCCTTTATTTGACTCTACCAATAGACTTACTAAGTTAGATTTAGTGGGCATCAAATATCGAATTACGCTATCTTTAAGCCCCCCAATTGAGTTGATTTTCCAAAGAAACTTTGCCGCAGAATCTCCATAAAAATTACTCAACGACCTAAATTCAACACTGTCTCTTTTGCAGTTTCCGAGGGATGTAAACTCAGCCTCTGGTTTGGAAAATACCTCAATAGTATCTGTAGGCTGAATTGCACGTTTGCAACCGGCTGAGTCATACACTATCATAAATGGAATATACCTTCCTGGCCTTTCGTATAGGTGCGATAAATTGCTTCCTTCTTTTACCACCCCATCTCCGAAATCCCACTCCTGTTTCACAGTCTGACTGTTAACCGATGAACTAAATTGAACCTTATGGGGTTGGCATCCCTCAGACGGATCAAATGTAAATGTTCCTAACGGGCCTGGTACAACAATTAAATCGAGGAACTTTTTGAAATGTTCGCATCCCAAAGAGTCCACCACACGCAAAGTAACCGTATAAGTTCCTGGAATCAAATATTGATGTGACGGATGTTGTAAAACGCTGTATGAACTATCCCCAAAATCCCACAACCACTTTCTTATTGATCCCCCAAAAATCTGTGAAGTATCTCTAAAATGGACAATCAAAGGTGGACATTTGGTTTCTTCTATTTTGTAGGATATTTTCAATCTAATTCTACTTCCCGGATAATGCACATTCACTTTTTGCTCAGCAGAACAACCCGCCGAATCAGTAACCTTAACCGTAACAATGTAGGTTCCTGAATCTGTAAAATTATGACTAACCGTTTGGGTGTTGTATGTTTTACCATCACCCATCTGCCATAAATAGGTATACTTTGCATTGGGATCTTTTAAGCCCAGGGAACCCAAATAACGACTCGTACTGCAAGTGTGCGCCCAATTGCTTCTTATTGAGATTCCCGGCCCTTTGACATTCAAAGATTTCACCTTTGAACCTTCGCAATTCTCCCCAAATACCGAAAATAACTGAGCCTTCAAAGTATCTTTAAGCGAGTTTTTCAATTCATACTTCACCATTTGTGAAGTCATCCAAACCGAATCTCCGTTGCTCAATAACCAATAATGTAAGTATTTATTATTGAATGTGCTGTCAAAAAACGTCAAAGTGGCCGGTAAACACGACGCACTGCCTGACATACTTCCTTTCAATAATCCCTCACCAATCCGGATGGTATCAATGAGCACAATCGTACAATTTTTACCAAATGGCAAGACTGCTTTTATAGGTGTATTACCAGCAGTATCGAAAGTTAATCGGATATTTATTTGATTTTTTATGGTGTCTTTACCTACCAACCAATAAAACTGCTCAGGAAAACCTTGACCTTGGAGATCTACAAAGCCCGGAGCGCACAAATCAAAATCCAGCCAATTGATTCTAATGGCACTCAAAACAGGTGGAAAATACCAATATTCTAATGTATCCCAACAACCCGTTGAATCATCATCAACCCTCAATATAACTTTATAGGTTCCTCTAGAATCCAGAATCACGGAATCGTCTTTAAATTCTTTACCCCCAATATACCACGTGTGATCTGTATAGGCCGAAGACTGATTACTTAAAATCAATCTGTTGTTACTGCAGAAATCTATATCTGTTGCTAATTGAGCAAAAGCGGCTTTAATCCGCAGAGAATCATCTAAAAAAAATGTATCAGGACAACCCAAATGATAGGAAACCAAAAAAGGCCTCAATTTACCGGTATCTTGATCATAATATTTATAAATATTTGACTCATGATAATCTGGTGGAAATCCTGCCCAAGGTGACTTATGCAAACTCCATTTATCTTCTGGATCGGCAAAGCTCCACCTGAAACTATCAATGGGAATTCCCTTATACTTCGTAGTGTTTATAAAGTGAATGGGCTCATTGTTGCAAATTCCTCCATTCGGATCAACCATGAATTTTGGATCTGTTTTCATGCCCACATGTACCGTATCTTTCACCTCAATAACACAGTTTTTCTCAACCGTTAATCTGTATTTATAGGGGTAGAACCCCGTATCAAAATAGCCTTTTTGAACGCTCAGTCCCGAAAATGAATCACCGTCCTCAAAAAGCCAATCTACCCTTTGCAATTTTCTGTTCCCTGTGTAATTCTTAACACTTAAATTCAAGTTGAAATTCACACAGCCATCATCCAAACCCTGAACTTGATAATCGAACTTTGGAAGCTCCAGAAATCTGTAATAAAACGAATCTTTGCAACCCTCTTTGGTTGTTACAACTGCCTTAACAGTGACAGTTCTATTCGTAAAAATAACCGTGGTCAGTGGATTGGTTTGTCCGACAAACATCTGCTTTTTTAGACCTGTATCCTGGAGGGTATACCATTGAACCCTATCAACAGGCTTATCATCAATGTATTTAAAGGTCTCAGTGTAAGGGGTACTACAAGGCAATGAATCTGAAACCGAAATCTTTCCATTGGGTTTGTAGTTAACTCGAATCAATTGTGGCTTTTCGACCGTAGTTGTGCACTTACGAGTGATTGAAATAGCCGTTAATTTTACTGTGTAATACCCAGGGTCATAATAATTTTTAGAGGGCGATGCTTTGGAAGAGGTAGTTCCATCTCCAAAATCCCACTCATATTTTAGTCCACCATTAAATGTTCCTACATTGCTAAAATTCACTGTAAATGGACCGCAACTCGATGTTGCATCTGCCTTGAAATCAACTTTTAATGGGCCCAAATACAATTCATCTTTTCTGACCATGGAATCTTTGCATCCGTTTTGATCAGTTACTACCAATTTTGGAGAAAAGGTTCCGAAAGTTGTATAGGTATGCCTTGGATTAGCAACTGTGCTGGTATTCCCATTACCAAAACTCCATTTGTAGGTGATGCCGTTTCCAGTGCTTTGATTTCGGAATGGGATAATTGTTGGAACTTGACAATCATAAGCAGAGTCCATGGTGAACAAAGCCTTGGGCTTGGGCAGAATCTCAATGACTTGGTTTACTATTTTTTTATCTGTGCATCCATTAAAATCTGTAATTACCAATGAGATGGTGTATTTACCGTCTTTTTGATATTTGTAGGTTAGAGGATTAGTTGATCTCACGCTACCGTCACCAAAATCCCATGAATACTTCGAAATGGCCGTATCACCCAAAGCAGATGTACTGCTCAGGTTCACGTTTTCCCCTAAGCAAATCTTGTTTGAACTCAGTTGAAAATCGGCTTTGGGACTTTTAAAAACCACAATATATTGATTTCTGGTCAGAGTATGTTTAGTTCCAGCAGCATCCCATGCTTCTAATGTAACCGAATATTTACCGGGTGTAGAATATATAGCCGAAGGATTTTGAAGTGTGGATGTATTTCCATTCCCAAAATTCCAATTCCAGCGTACATAACTACCACCACTTGACTGAAATACAGTGGTTAATGGGGCGCATCCTTTGTTGACATTGACAGAAATACTTAATTGTGCATTCAAAAAGTATGGCAGCCCTATAAAAAGGGAAACTAAAATATTCTTAGGTTTTAAATGCACTCTAATTAGATGTGGAAAAGAGTAAATACGTTGTATCTAGAAAAAAAAAGGCGGACCTAAACCCGCCTTTTTAAATATTAATTGTTCTTATTAGCTGCAACCTAGGCTGTTACCACAGTTCAAGCATTTGTAACATGTTCCACTGCGCACGGTGATGTGTCCACACACATTACAAGCCGGAGCATCACTTTGAACCTCTCTTAAGTGATCTTGCATATCTTTTACGCCTGATTTTGCTGCCTCCGCTTTCATGGCGCGTTCAGTATCTAAAGACACAACTGGTGCGACTACTGGAGTAACTTCAAACACTGGTTGGAATTCAGAAATCACAGGTTTTTCTTCTTTGAATGGAATGCTAGCTTCGCTTGGTTTCACTTGTACCAAATCCTCACGTCCCAAATATTCAAAACCTAATAATCTGAAGATATAATCTACAATTGAGGTAGCGTTCTTCACGTTGGGATGACCTTCTACCATACCACTTGGTTCAAAACGAGTGAAGGCAAATTTATCAACGAATTCTTCCAAAGGAACACCGTATTGCAAACCAACTGAAATCGCGATTGAGAAACAGTTCATCAAAGAGCGGAAACTTGCACCTTCTTTGTGCATATCGATGAAAATTTCACCCAAGGTTCCGTCGTCGTATTCACCAGTTCTTACGAAGATGGTTTGACCACCCACTCTACCTTTTTGAGTGAACCCGTTTCTGCGATTTGGAAGTCTTTTCTTCTCAACAATGTTTGATAATTGACGCTTAAACTTGGTATCTGTGCTCTCATTCAGGATGCGTTTTGCCGCTTCCAATACAATCTCAGGCGTTAACTCTTCAGCAATTCTGATTACAGGTTGCTCAGCAGCCGCTGAAACAGGTGCATTATCACTTGCTGCAGCTTCTTTATCAGCCTTTTCTTTCTTCTCAGATTTGTTACTCAAAGGCTGACTCAATTTACATCCATCGCGATACAAAGCATTTGCTTTTAATCCCAATTTCCAGCTCAATTCATAGCAACTCTTGATATCATCAACACTTGCCTCGTGAGGTAAGTTGATGGTTTTACTGATTGCACCCGAAATAAATGGTTGAGCAGCAGACATCATACGAATGTGAGCAAAAGGATGAATGTATCTTACACCTTTATTGCCGTTCTTATTTGCACAGTCAAATACAGGTAAATGCTCTTCTTTCAATCCAGGAGCACCTTCTACTGTCATTGTACCAACCACGAAATCGTTTGCTTCTGCTACTTGAGCATTGGTAAATCCAAGTTCCCATAACATATCAAAATCAGGGGCATTGTAGGTAGCTTCGCTAATTCCGCAACGCTTCATACAATCTTCACCCAATGTATACTTGTTGAATACGAATCCAATTTCAAATGCCATTGGTGCCGCAGCTTCTAACTTAGCCAAATCGTCAGAGGTAAATCCTTTTGCTGCCAATGTTTCGTGGTTCACGTGAGGCGCACCAACAAACGTTTGATGTCCTTTAGCGTAGTTCACAATAGCATCGATTTGCTCTGGAGTATAACCCAAGTTTTTCAATGCCAAAGGAACTGTATTGTTTACAATCTTGAAGTATCCACCACCAGAAAGCTTCTTGTATTTTACCAAAGCAAAATCAGGCTCAATACCGGTAGTATCACAATCCATCAACAAGCCAATTGTTCCCGTTGGAGCAATAACGGTTGCTTGTGCATTACGGAACCCGTATCTCTCACCCCATGATACTGCCTTATCCCAACTTTCACAAGCCGACTTCAACAAATAATCTGGGCAATATTTCTCATCAATACACACTGGGTTTACATTCAATCCTTCAAACGCCAAAGGAGTGTTGTACGCCGCGTAACGGTGATTGCGCATCACACGCATCATATGCTTCTTGTTTTTCTCATACATACGGAATGGACCTTTTGTAGCTGCCATTTCCGCACTGGTTGCATATGCAGTTCCTGTTAGGATTGCTGTGATTGACCCACAAATTGCCGATGCCTCTTTGCTATCGTAAGGAATACCTGCACTCATCAATACAGATCCTAAATTAGCATAACCCAAACCTAAAGTTCTATAGTCATAACTCAACTGAGCCACTTCTTTTGAAGGGAATTGAGCCATCAAAACGCTGATTTCTAATACTGTTGTCCATAAACGCGCAGCGTACTCAATCTTTTCAACATTGAAAGTGCAATTGTCTTCGCTGAAGAATTTGCGCAAATTCAAAGAAGCCAAGTTACATGCCGTATTGTCTAGGAACATGTACTCTGAACAGGGGTTTGAAGCGTTGATTCTTCCACCTTCAGGACAAGTATGCCACTCATTGATTGTATCATCGTATTGCACTCCAGGGTCAGCGCAAGCCCATGCTGCTTCTCCTATGGCATCCCAAACTTTAGAAGCTGGCATTTTGCTCATGGTTTCTCCAGTTGAACGAGCTTTAAATTCCCAATCTTCGTTCTTTTCCAATCTTTGGAAGAATGAATGAGGAATACGTACTGAGTTATTACTGTTTTGACCAGAAACTGTATTGTAAGCTTCTCCTTCATAGTCGCTAGCATAACCAGCATCAATTAAGGCTGCAACTTTATGTTCTTCGTGTTTCTTCCAATTGATGAACTCCATAGCTTCAGGGTGGTCTAAATCAAGACACACCATTTTTGCAGCTCTTCTGGTAGTTCCGCCGCTTTTAATTGCACCAGCAGCACGGTCACCTATTTTCAAGAAACTCATCAATCCACTTGAAGTACCACCACCAGATAGTTTTTCTCCTGCACCGCGAACCTTGGAGAAGTTGGTTCCAACACCCGAACCATATTTAAATATTCTCGCTTCACGAACCCAAAGATCCATAATACCACCTTCATTCACCAAATCATCATCTACAGACAAGATGAAACATGCGTGTGGCTGAGGACGCTCGTACGCTGAAGTAGATTTCATCAACTTTTCAGTATCTGGATCTACATAGTAGTGACCCTGAGGTTTTCCAGTAATACCGTAAGTATGATATAAACCAGTATTAAACCACTGAGGAGAGTTTGGCGCCGACTCTTGATTCAACAATGAGTAAACCAATTCCTCATAAAATACCTGACCGTCTTGCTCACTTTGAAAATAACCATTGGTTTGTCCCCAATGTCTCCAAGTATCTGCTAAACGATGTACCACCTGCTTCACACTAGTTTCACTTCCCAAACTTCCATCAGCTTGAGGAACTCCCGCCTTACGGAAATATTTCTGTGCTAAAATGTCAGTAGCTACTTGGCTCCATCCTTGAGGAACTTCCACATTCTTCATTTCAAACACAGTACTTCCGTCTGGCTTCTTGATAACCGATGTGCGATAATCGTAAACAAACTGATCGTAGGGACTAACACCGTCCATGGTGCTCATCCGCTCAAAACGCATTCCGTTGGTGCTAACGGTGTCGTTCATTGTGGTACTTTTTTTGGTCATTTTGATTTGGTTTTTTAGGTGTTTTAAACTTTTTTTATTTGCCCATTCCACAGGTGTTTTAGGAGGAGGGGACTTCAAAACTATCTAACTACATCAACATATTTTTTTTGTGTTATCCACAGAAAATCAAAAAAGTGAGATTCTACGCGACTTTGCGGTGTGGAAAGTGTTTAATTTATTGATTATCAATAATATATACCCAAGTATTTGATAATCAAACATCTCGTTCATCTGCAAAATTAGACAGCCATTCTATGCAAAAGCCTTGTCAATCCTGAGTATTTTTACCTTAATTTGTAACTGTCTAAATTAGCCAACCTAATGACCCTCCTCGATAAACTCAAATACAAAAAAAATAACGGGCAAAAATCGTTGGCCATTTTAATCGATCCTGACCAACATCAAACCTCCCTTTCTCATAAAATAATCTCTCAATCTCTACTTCATGGTGTTGACCTTTTCCTTGTTGGGGGATCTCTCGTCTCCAACGGAATTACTCAAAAATGTGTTTCTGACCTGAAAAAATTCGGCGCACCAAATGTAATTTTATTTCCCGGAAACGAAATTCAACTTGCCCCAGACGCAGATGCACTGCTTTTTATGAGTCTTATCTCCGGTAGAAATCCTGAATACCTCATCGGAAAACAAGTGATTGCTGCACCCTGGGTAAAAAAACACCAAATTGAAACACTCCCTACCGGATATATGCTAGTGGAAAGTGGCAAACTCACCTCTGCGCTTTATATATCTGGAACTTTACCTCTTCCCAACGACAAACCCGATATTGCTGCAGCCACTGCTATGGCAGGTGAAATGTTGGGAATGAAGCTCTTATACCTTGATGCCGGTTCAGGAGCCCAAAAACCCGTACCTCAAAGTCTCATAAAAGCTGTTCATAAAAATACCGATTCTATCCTATTTGTCGGTGGGGGCATTAAAAGCCAAGAACAAGCCGTAAATGCATGGCTAAGCGGAGCAGACATCGTTGTAGTTGGCAACGGAATATTTGAATCTTCAACCCTCCTTCAAGAACTCTGCGTATCTTTGAATCAATTCAACGAAGTTCAATTATGATCGGTTATCCGTTCCAATCTTTCTACCTCAAAACCAATATTTCAAGACAAGAAGTTTGCGATATTGTTACGGAATTCACTTTTCTATCAGACGAAAATTATAAAAAAACTCCGTCCCAAAAACATTTCTTTGGCTCAGTGAGTCCAATTGACTTTGAATTGGAAAACATATCCAAAAACCTGAAACTCACCAACTTTGTCAGAGGTAAAATTCTTGGCGCCGATACCGAAATTTACATAAAATTACGCCTTGGTTCATGGCAAAATCAACGCGTGTATTTTCTTCTTTTGGCTACTCTTTTTACTACTTTGGGATTTTTTATCTACTACATTTCTCAAGCACCACAAGGATTTAACAATCCCGCCGAATTTTACCAAATATACGGATACGGTAAATCAGAACTACTTTACAATTTATCTACACCCATCTCACTGGTTATGATGGCCCTAATAATAACTATCTCCACCAGCATAACCTTAAAATATAAAAACTTCAAAAAGTCGATCGCACCCACTTTAAACTTCCTAAGTCAACAGCTATCCTCAACAACCATCACCAAATTTGAGGTGCCTGTTTTATTTAGATAATCAGCCGTCAGCTATCAGCACTCAGCCATCAGCTTTCAGTATTCAGCCGTCAGCAATCAGCAGCGCCAAAAGCGCAGAGCAACGCGAAGCGTAAGTCTCAGAGTACCAGGAAAAGCCGTCAGCTATCAGCAGCGCCAAAAGCGCAAAGCAAAGCGAAGCGTAAGTCTCAGAGTCTCCGGCGAAGCCGTCTACCGAGCACCGACCACTGACCACCGATCACCGTTTACCGATCACCGCCCCCAAATCAGCCTCCCAACTCACCCGAGGCATCTCTACGATCTCACCTAACAGGGCTCGCTGACCCTCTGTATCCATCTTGTAAATCCGAACCAAAGGCACTGATCCAATTTCAAACGATCTTGATTGACCATCAACCAACATCTTATCTCTACTTACACGGTGATATTCGAACTGATATGATTGAATACCAGAAGCATCCATAACTTTACACAATTCAGGAACTCCAGCATGAGTATCTGAACACCAATTCCCTCCAAATACTTCAATTAAAATAGAAGACTTGTCCGCACTCAACAATTTTAAAATATCACCTTCAGACGGCTTGTAATTACTGTAACGCTCATCCAATAAGTTCAAGAAAAATAAGGCATCCGCCCGTTCAGCACTATCTGTAAGTCCCCCTAAAAGAGTAAGGTTGGTTTTCAATTTATCAATGTTATTCATATTTACAGCTTCATCCTCAGCAAGCAAAGATAACGGCGGATATTCAGTCCAACTGTCATCCTTTTGATTACCCTTGAATAATCCGCAAGAACCTATAATCATGCATGCACTGCACAAAATCACTAATTTCGATGAACGTTTCACAAGCACAAATATAATCGCTCACCTTTCATTATTTGCAACCAATCAAATTCCGTACCTTCGCACCGAAGATGAGCTCGAACATTGAGCAAATAAAAGCACCCGTTAAAAAAGAACTCGAATTCTTTGAAAAAGAATTTAGAGCAAGCATGAAAACCCAGGTGCCGCTGCTCGATACCATCATGACCTATATCGTAAAACGAAAAGGCAAGCAAATCAGACCCATCTTTGTACTTTACTCAGCCAGTCTTTTCGGAAATATCAACGAGAGAACCTACCGAGGAGCTTCCCTTGTTGAACTACTTCACACAGCTACACTCGTTCACGATGATGTAGTTGATGAAAGCTATCAGCGCCGGTCCTTTTTCTCAATAAATGCCCTTTGGAAAAATAAAATTGCTGTATTAGTAGGTGATTTTTTACTCTCTAAGGGACTTTTACTGTCCATCAAAAACAAAGACCACGATCTCCTCGAAATAGTGAGTACCGCCGTTCAAGAAATGAGCGAAGGGGAACTTCTTCAATTAGAAAGAGCTCGTTTTATGAGTGCTACCGAAGAAGATTATTTCAATATCATCAGAAAAAAAACCGCCTCCCTCATAGCTTCGTGTTGCCAAATCGGTGCCGCATCTACTTCCAACGATCCTCAACAGATCGAACAAATGAGGCTTTTTGGTGAACACATTGGACTTGCTTTTCAAATTCGCGATGACCTTTTCGACTTTGGCGAAAACAAATCAGGAAAACCTGCAGGACTTGATATCAAGGAAAAAAAGTTAACCCTGCCCATCATCCATGCATTTAAAACCGCACCCAGTAGCGAAACTCGCAGCATCCGCAGACTCATCAAAAGCAATACACCCGATAAACAAAAAATGAACGAAGTCGTCGCATTCATCAAGAAACACGGTGGTATTGATTACGCCACACAAAAAATGAATGAACTGCGTGACAATGCCTTCCAAATATTAGATCAATTAAACATCCAATCACCTTATAAAGCTCATTTGAGGCAATTGGTTAACTTTGTCATTGATAGAAACGTTTAATCTCCAATTGCATGAAAGCAGTTATAGCTGAAAAAACCATTGAACTTACCAAATCAAACAACATTTGGGCATCGTCTAGCGATAAAAAAATTCAACTTATACCCAGAGATTCTGAAACCCTACTTTTAGTAACTCCTAATAAGGTTCTGACGGTTCGCTGTACTGAAATTAATGAAGAATCAAAAACCGTTACACTTCTTTACAACGGGCAAAAATATCAAGTCAAACTCATTGAACCGCTTGATGATCTATTAAAATCAATGGGACTTGAAAACGCTCTCACCCCTAAAGTCAGCGAACTTAAAGCACCCATGCCAGGCTTAGTTTTACAAATACTGGTGGAACCCGGACAAGAAATCAAAAAAGGAGATAAAATACTCATTCTCGAAGCCATGAAAATGGAAAATGCCATCAAATCACCAGCAGATGTTACCGTTTCACAGATTCATGTCTCCCCCGGAACCGCAGTAGACAAAAATCAACTGCTCATTACTTTCCAGTAAAAAATTCCCCCCTTGAAAAAGCTCAAACCCATACACGGTTTAGTCATTTTCATCATCATTTATGCCTCGCTCGGTCTAATAAATTTGCAATATCTACCAGTTGCATGGAATGATGAAGTCCAAAATTTAGATCCTGCGATCCAATATTTAAAAACGGGTACTTTTAAAAGCATCATCTGGCCAAACCCTGGAGCTGACAAACTTTTTGCCTCTTATCCTCCACTGATTCAGTACTTTCATGCCTTATGGCTCAGCATCTTTCCAGCAGACGTATTCTTCGTAAGATTGCCATTCCTAGTTCTTACACTTTTCACCTTTATCCTTCTTTATTCTACGCTCAACCGCTCTAAAAACCTCAAAAATACCTGGCTACCTCTCATCATTTTAATTGTTTTCGCCCTCGATAAATCGACCTTTGAACTCTCTCGAAGCGTACGCGTTGAACCGCTCATTCTCTTTTTACTTTCTCTCTTCCTCTACATTCAACCCAAACGATGGCCAATCATAAAATTAACCATTATTGGCATTTCGGCTACCGCCCATTTCTACATTTGGCCCATTTTAATCGTATGGTTCATTTACGAATGGCTTCAACTTACATCCATCCATCAAAAAATTCTCTTACCCATTATTTCTGCATTGCCTTGGCTCCTTTATTTTTATTCCATTGATTTCCAATTTGATACATGGACATCCCAAATATCCATGCAAACCGCCGATCATCAAATCACTAGCACTGATCTCCCTCATTCAGCAGTTGCTAACAGTCTCTTTTACCGCTTTTGGCCGCATTACAGGGAGCAACCTTTAAACATACTGCTATTTTGGAGCATCATCATTTTAACCCTTTCATTTAGCTTCAAAAAACGCATACTTACCCAACCGCGTTATCAAAACCTGCTTGCGCTCTTATTATTCACCATCCTACTCTTCGCATTCGCCTCGCCTCAATACCGCTATCTCCCGCCCTTTCTCCTTCTTGCACTCATTACCCTTCCAAACCTTCCTTGGCTCAACATCAACACGCCCAAAATCAAGTACTTTCTTATCTTCATTGCCCTGAATGGCTTTTTTTCTTTCGGGGGACGTCATTTCGCCTCGCAAATCCAAAAACCTCAAAGAGATCCCGTTCCTGTTTACGATTTTCTCTCTAAACACATCCCAAAACCAAATAATTCAAATAAACATCTTATCATAGGTGATGCCATTGGCGCCTATTTTACTTACCACCTCCACAGAAATTCCCGAGCCAGTCATTTTTCAAACCTTCACTACGCTTTTGACTATTACCCCATCGATTGGGAACCGTTTAACAAGGTATTTATACTCACCCATGACTCCTTACCACCATACGGCGCACACTTCATTGCTCAGTATAATGCCGCCAACAAACTTTCACTCCCCAAATGGGCCCTCTTTTTCGCCAAAGGACAAACCTACAGCGGAATGAATCTCTACCAACTCAAATAATCAGCTGCCAACCGTCAGCCGTCAGCCATCAGCCATCAGCCATCAGCCATCAGCCATCAGCTCCGCTGTCCGCCAAGGACCAAAGACCAAAGACCTGTATTTACCTCCCTGGCTGAGTATTCACTAAACCATAACCAATGAGCTCATCATAAGCCAACATTTGATTGCGGTGATAAACCAGCACCATATAGTTGTTTTCGGCGGTTGAATAAGATCCTTCTATGGGTTTAAAGTTCATACTGCCATTACCTGTAACGGCGCAATATAAATAATTATAATATCCTTGTTTCAATTGAACAACGGCCTCGTATTGACTGCTTTCAGTATTGTAATACATTTTAAAACTCTCTTTGATTTCCCAATCACTCAATTCACCGTACAAATAAACATCCTCCGCGACAGCAGGCATCATCAAAGAAAAGTGCACGAAAACATAGTCACTTTCTACACGCGTAGCTTCGGGCAGATCTTTGTTATCGTAAAGAATTCTACCATTGTAATCGCGCCAATTCATATACCTATCAAATCCGCGTGATTTATCTGAAATGAGCCAAACGTGCTTTTGATTGGCAATATTCGCACGTTTTTTCACACCAGCTTGCGCTATCTGCAAGCTTCGCATATCAAAGAATCTATATTCGTTCAATCCTTCAAATTGAGTGCCCATCATTTGATTAAATTCATAAGAATTACCCTTAATAAATTGTGGCTTCAAATCTGTAATTGCACTTTTCCATTCTCCATTTCTCAATACAACGGTTCGCAAATCGCTATATGGATTGGGAATAAAATAAGTCGCCGATGATTTGTTAAATACAAAATTAACTTGTTGTTGTTGAGCTCTAAATTCAACTTGACTGCTCTGATTAACATTCACATTTACAGCACCCTTGGTTGATAAAACCATCAACCTGCGAGATAAAACTATATCGTTCTCATTAAAATTCCGATATACCACTAGCAAATAATTTCCCGAAACCTTTGGCTTGGTATTTTCAGAAGGCAGAAGCACTTCGTAATGAACATACTGAGTCAGAGTTCCGTTTGAAAAGCTCGCATTATCTATATTCTCGAACCCAACACCATCAACACTCAATGTTCTTGGCAATCCCGATGGACTCCAATCTGCATTACAATGAACGAGTGTATATTGATAGTAATCTCGTTCACTGGTCAATTGATCAAAGGTTAACTTAAGTGATTCTAAATCCGTTCCCAAGGAAATCACAGGAAAATTAAATCCACTACCCGCGTTTAAAAATTGCACTGACCTAATGTCACCCTCGTAAATAGCATTATCATATCTCAATGAACTGTCAGTTGCTGAATTAGAATGATCAACAAATAAGCAAAACAGAATGGGAAAGAATAATGTCCGCATCTTCAATATTAACGAAATTCTGTTTAAATTATTCCTGAAACTCCATCCATTGCTCAAGAATTTCATCGTATTCCATTTGTAAAATCGCTATTTGCTCAGATTTACTCAAATGTTCAGCGCTTAACTTTAGTAATTCATCTGACTTAGATGCAATTTCGGGTAAAACCATTTTTTCTTCAAGTTGTACTTTTAACAGTGCAAGATGATCTAACTTTTCTTGAAGTTCTTTCATCTGCATCTCCCATTTTTGAATTTGATTTTTGGAAACCCCCTTCGACTCAGAAGCAACAGGCTTAGACTCGACCACTGCTTTAGGCTTTAATTCAACCACTTCAGTTACTGCCGGGCGGGTAGCCATCCACTCATTAAATTCTTCATAGGTTCCAGGATATTCCCTCAGTTGGCCATTTTCTATCCACCAAATCTTATTCGCCACCCTACTGATGAAAGTTCTATCGTGACTCACAAACAGCAAT
>Ga0172372_10005088_pt1 | contig 18442 bp, 12 predicted proteins | sample LakKiv5m_2_FD_114544 | JGI IMG/M metagenome (GOLD analysis project Ga0172372, IMG submission 114544) | Freshwater microbial communities from Kabuno Bay, South-Kivu, Congo - kab_092012_9.5m | ecosystem: Environmental > Aquatic > Freshwater > Lake | place: Democratic Republic of the Congo...
CCGAGAACGGCGGCAACCGCGACGGCGAGTTGAACGGCCAGGAGCTCAACGCCTATCAGCGCGACCTCCGCGCAGCCCGCCAGGCGCGCGGTGCGCGCGGCATCGGCAACACGATGGCCAGCTCCATCATGGACTACCACGGCGACCTGTCCGACCTCTCGGGCCTCGGCCGCTACGACATCGCGGCGACGATGTGGAACTACTTCAACATCGTAGAGGCCTACACGGGTGACCCCGAGCTCTCGAGCCCCGAGCGCAACCTCGACGGCCTCGAGGAAGCGGACCGCGTCAGCCGCACGCTCATCCCGACGTACCGCGGTGGTGATAGCTGCGACGTCGATACCGACTGCCCCTACGCGCCCGGCCGCGTCTCGACGTCGGCGCCGTTCGGTCAGAAGTGCATCAAGAACCCCCGCTACGCACCGGTTCCGGAGCGCTGCGAGGGTGACCGCAACTGCGTCTGCTCGACCTTCGACGAGGACTTCAAGGACTACGTCGTGTCGGGCGATCCGGCGATCTACCCGGTCAAGTACCTCTTCTGCACGGACGAGCGCACCACGGACATCTCCTGGTGCAACCGCTTCGACGCCGGCGAGTCCTTCCAGGAGTCGATCGACAACTACCGTCGCACGTGGGAGGAGAACTACCCCCGCGCCTACTTCCGCAACTACCGTGCGGGTGGCGCGCGTGGTCGGGCGACCTACGGCGCCATTCAGGACGCCGCGAAGATCTACCAGCACCTGTTCTTCCGCTACTTCTTCGAGCCGGAGTTCCGCTCGCAGAGCGGCCCGCTCGGCCTCGATGACCAGTACACCGCGTCGATCGACACGATGAACTGGCTCGCGGAGATCATCTCGCTCCCCGACGTCGGCGCCTACGAGCTCGACACGGCGGCGAACATCTACCGTCGCGTCAGCGACAATCCGGATGCGCCCGGCGCTGACTTCGGGCTCCGCCCCGGCAACGGCTACCACATGTGGTCGGCGTACCAGACGGGCCTCAACGGCTTCTTCCGCATGGAGCGCGCGGGTACCTTCAACGACAAGCTCTTCGCGATGTACGCCCTCGCGCTGCGTGACTGGAACCTCTCGTTCACCATCGACGAGCGCTACTTCATCAACTTCTACGACCTGTTCCCGCTCGAGATGACCGAGTTCTTCGGCGCCTACATCCAGGACGACACGCGCGGTTACGCGCCGCGCGTCCGGATGACGCCGTCGGGCCCCGTCGTCCAGCACATCAACTGGTGGCGTGGCAACTCGAACTGCGGCCCGTCGGGCGTCGAGCCCTGCCGCGGCACCGTGGGTGCGACCTATCCGGAGCCGGCGATCGATGCCACGAGCACGGAGCTTCTCCGCGACTGGGCGGCGATCCTATCGCTCGCGCAGTTCCCGGTCTTCTACGACACCTCCTTCGAGCAGCGCCTGATGGTCTACAAGATCGGCTCGGGCGACGGCTCGGACATCCCGGCCACGCGCCCCGACGGCACGCCGACCTGCGCCTTCGGTGACGCGGGCTGCACGAATCCGGACTACATCGTCTACGATTCGGACCGTCTCCACACCTCGTACGTCGCGGTCGTGATCCGGCCTCGCTACGACTACAACCTGCCCGAGGAGGAGCTCGGCCTTCGCCTGCTTGCCCGCATCCGTGGGATCCAGGACGAGGCGCGCACCCTCGAGGCGCTCCCCTCGCCGACGGCGGCCGAGCGCGCCCGAGCGCGTGAACTCCGCCAGCAGCTCGCGAAGGAGGACTCGTTCCTCGAGTACCTCATCGACGTGCAGCGCTCGTACGGCATCAGCTCGTATCTCTGACCCGCTCGCGGCCTGACGGGCCGCTCCCCACCGCACGCCCCCGTCGCCTCCTGGCCTCGGGGGCGTCGGCTTTTTCCCGCCTTTACAACTGGGATTTGACGCGGTGCGACGGAGTTTTACGCGTTTACACGTGTAAAGAACGATGGCTCGGCCGGATGTGTGGTGATAGCTTGGCGACGCGGTCGAGCAGCGCGCTGCAGGCCGCGCGCATCTCATGTCGCGAGGTGCGAGAGGAGGCCGTCGTGAGCACGCTGACGCGAGACGAAGTCGGTTCCGAGACGCTGCTGCGCCTGTACCGGCAGATGTTCTTGATTCGTCGATTCGAGGAAGAGGCCGCGCGCTCCTACGCGCAGGGAAAGATTGGCGGCTTTCTTCATCTCTACATCGGTCAGGAGGCTGTCGCCGTCGGCGTCAACGCGCTGATGCAGCCCGACGACTACTTCGTCACGACGTATCGCGATCACGGCGTGGCGCTCGCGCGGGGCATGACCTCGAGGGCGTGCATGGCCGAGCTGTACGGGAAGGTGACGGGTTGCTCGAAGGGGATGGGCGGCTCGATGCACATGTTCGACCGCGAGCACAATTTCCTCGGCGGTCACGGCATCGTCGGCGCACACGTCGCGCTCGCAGCGGGTGCCGCCTGGGCGAGCAAGTACCGCGGCGATGGGCGCGTGACGGTGTGCTTCTTCGGCGAGGGCGCGACGAACATCGGCGGCTTCCACGAGGGCGTATCCCTTGCGGCGCTGTGGAAGCTGCCGATCGTCTTCGTCTGCGAGAACAACGAGTACTCGATGGGCACGCCGACCGAGCGCACGCTCCCGCAGCGCGATGTGTCGAAGAAGGGTGAGGCCTACGACATCCCGGGCCTGCGCTTCCGCGGGCAGGACGTCATCGAGGTGATGGCGCAGATGCGCGAGCCGATCGCGCGGGCGCGGCGCGGCGAGGGGCCGACGATGGTCGAGGTGCAGACCTATCGCTATCGCGGTCATTCGATGAGCGATCCCGGCAAGTACCGCACGGCGGAAGAAGTCGAGGAGCGGAAGAAGACGGACCCGGTGCGCATCGGGCACGACCACGCGCTTGCGTCAGGAGCCACGGAGCAGGCGCTCGCGGCGATCGACGCATCGGTCGAGGCGGAAGTCGCGGACGCGCTCGCGTTCGCGGACGAGAGCGCGATGCCGGATGAGGCGCTTCTTCACTCGCTCGTCCTCGCGCCGAATACCGAGGGAGACCATCCGCCGCCGCTTGGTTCGTATCCTGCGGAGCGACACGCTGGCGCGTCGGTCGATGCAGACAAGGTGGCGGTGCGCCATGCGTGAGATTCGATATCGCGAAGCCGTGCGAGAGGCTCTTGCGGAAGAGCTTGCGCGCGACCCGCGCGTGTTCGTGATGGGTGAGGAAGTCGGTTATTACAACGGCGCTTACAAGGTGACCGAGGGCTTGCTCGCGCGGTTCGGTCCGCAGCGCGTCGTCGATGCGCCGATTGCGGAAGCGGGATTTGCCGGGATCGGCGTGGGCGCGGCGATGGTGGGTTTGCGGCCGGTCATCGAGTTCATGACGTGGAACTTCAGCGCCGTCGCCTTCGATCAGATCCTCAACAACGCGGCCAAGCTCTATCAGATGAGCGGCGGGCAATACAAAGTGCCCATCGTTTTTCGCGGGCCGAACGGCGCTGCGCGGCAGGTCGCGGCGCAGCACTCGCACAGCATGGATCCGTTCTACGTGAACATTCCCGGGCTGTACGTGATTGCGCCCGCGACGCCGCGGGACGCCAAAGGGCTTTTGAAGACGGCCATTCGCGACGACAATCCCGTGGTGTTCCTCGAAGGCGAAACCCTGTATGCGGTGAAGGGCGAAGTGCCGGACGTCGATACGGACGAGTGCATTCCGCTCGGTCAGGCGCGCATCGCGCGTGAAGGCACGGATGTGACGATCGTGGCGTGGGGGCGGCCACTCCATACCGCGCTCGACGCGGCACAGAAGCTCGCGGAACAGGGGATTTCGTGCGAGGTGGTGGACCCGCGCACGCTGCGTCCGCTCGATCACGCGACGATCGTCGAGAGCGTGAAGAAGACGAATCGTTGCGTGGTCGTGCACGAGCACTGGGAGCACGGCGGGACGGGCGCGCAGATCGTGGATGTGGTGCAGCGCGAGGCGTTCGATTGGCTCGATGCGCCGGTGTTGCGCGTGCACAACCAGGATGTGCCGATGCCCTACGCGGTCAACCTCGAGAATGCGGTGCTGCCGACGGTCGAGCGCGTGGTCGCGGCCGTCGAGCGCGTGACCTACAAGCGCTGAGGAGAGCGAGCATGGCGAAGATCATCGGGCTCCCGAAGCTCTCTCCGACGATGGACGAGGGCGTGCTGGCGCGTTGGGCGAAGAAGGTCGGCGACGACGTCGCCGTCGATGACATCCTCGCGGAGGTCGAGACGGACAAGGCGACGATGGAGTTTCGCTCCTTCGATCGCGGCGTGGTGCTTGCGCTGCTCGCGGCCGAGGGTGAGTCGCTGAAGCCCGACGCACCGGTGCTCGTGATCGGGCAGCGCGGGGAGGACGCGAGCGCGCTCGTCGCGCAGGCGAAGGGTGGCGTGGCGCCCGCGAACGTGGCAGTCGCGAATACCGCTGTGGCGGCTGCGGCGCCGACGAGCGCGGGTGTGGCGAATACCCATGCTGCGGCGGCTCCGGCCGCGAGTTCGGGAGTCGTGAATCCCATTCTCGCGGGCGGAAGCCGTGAGGCAGTGTCGGATTCCGGCCGCGTGATGGCTTCTCCGCTCGTGCGGAAGCTGGCACGCGAGCATGCGCTCGATTTGCGTGCGGTACGCGGGAGCGGGCCGCATGGGCGCATCGTGAAGCGCGACGTCGATGCGCTCGTCGCGTCAGGTGGCGTGACCGACTCGGGGGTTGTTGCGCCGGCGAGCGGTGGATTCGGCGTTGCGCCGCAGTCTGCGCTCGCGGGTGGAGCGCGACCGGCACCGCGCATCGAGAAGCTGTCCCCGATGCGCAAGACGATCGCGCGGCGCCTCACCGAGTCGAAGCAGACGGTGCCGCACTTCTATTTGACCATCGATCTCGACGCAGGGCCGCTGCTCGCGGCGCGCGCGCAGCTCGTCTCGGCCCTCGAGAAACAGAAGGAGAAGGTCAGCGTCAACGACCTGCTCATCAAGGCGTGTGCGACGGCGCTGCGGCTCGTGCCCGAGTGCAATGCGAGCTTCATGGGTGACGCGATTCACTATCACCAGCGCGTCGACATCTCGGTGGCGGTGGCGGTGCCCGAAGGGCTCGTCACGCCGGTCGTGCGGGACGCCGATCGCAAAGGCGTGCTCGAGATTGCGCGCGAGGTGCGTGAGTTGGCGGCGCGTGCGCGGGAGAAGAAGCTGCGCCCCGAGGAGATGGCCGACGGGACGTTCAGCCTCTCGAACCTCGGGATGTACGACATCGAGAGTTTTGGCGCGGTGATCAATCCGCCGGAGGGCGCCATCCTGGCGGTGGGCGCCGTGCGCGAGGAGCCCATCGTCCGCGATGGTCAGATCGTGCCGGGGCAGCGCATGCGCGTGACGCTCTCGTGCGATCACCGCGTCATCGACGGTGCGGTCGGCGCGCGCTGGTTGCAGGCGCTCCGCGGTGTCGTCGAGCAGCCGGTGACGATGCTGCTCTGACGCGCTTTGGTTCGGCCTTTGCGGCGATGAAGCGCTGACGCGCGTCTTGGGGTGTTGTACGCGCTGCGTACGACGCGTGAATCGCGTCGAGCGTCGTACGCGTGGCGTACGACGTGTGATTCGTGGCGTGTAGTTCGGCCGGGGCGCGCGTCAGCGTTCGGGGCGCGGCGGCAGGGCGAGACCGTCGAGCGGCGCGCGGAGTCGCTCTGCGCGGCGGCTGCGCAGCGTGTCGATCACGGCGCGCAGCGTTGGGTCGTCGGCGCGGCGCGCGTCGAGGCGCGTGCCTTTTTGGGCGTTGCAGCGCGTGCAGGCGACCGCGAGGTTGTCGAAGGCGTCGGTGCCGCCGTGTGTGCGCGGGACGATGTGTTCGAGGCTCGCGCCGCCGATGGGGCGACCGCGCAGCGAGACGCTCAACTTGGTGCGGCAGTGGATGCACTTGCCGGTCAGCGCGGGTTCGCCGCCGACCGTCGTGCGCGTGAAGGTGGAGTCCGTCGCGGCACACCAGAGCAGGAGTTGGTGGGTCGAGAGCGGTTTCACGACGCGTGGTGCGGGTCGCGCAGGTGTGCGGGATGTGCTCAGCGGCGGCGGCGGGCTGGTGCGGCTTCGGGCGCGGCGGGGGCTTCCGGGACGGGGGGCAGCGCGGCCGGTGCGGCCTCGGGAGCCGGGCCCGCTTCGGGAGCCGGGGCGCTCTCGGTGGGCTGGGCTTCGAGCGCCTGACGGAGCGCGTCGACGACCTGGCGGGCTTCGTCGGCGGCAGCGCGCGCTTCTTCGGCGGCCGCGCGTGCATCGGCGGCGGCGGCGCTCTCAGCGGCTGCAGCGAGGTCGCTGCCGAACCAATCGCTGCGCACGGCGATGCCGAGCGAGAACGCGTTGGTGAGCGCGGTGTTGCGGCCCCAGAGCGTGCGGCCATAGCCCACGTTCATCTCGACCGTGTCGGTGATCTTCACGATGAGACCCGCGTTCACGTCGACCGCGTCGCGCTCGAGGCGCACCTCGCGGAGATAGAGATTCGAGAGGCCCGCGTAGTCCTGCGCGGGGAGATTCGGGTCGATGGCGGCGACGGAAATACCGATCACGTCGCCGCGCTCGGTCGACCAGGTGAGCTGGCCGCCCGCGTAGATCAGCACGCGGCCGCCGATGAGCTGGCCGATGCTGAGTCGGCCGATGAACTGATCTGCGGCTTTGCCGAAGCGCAGGTTGTAGCCGGCGTCGAGGCGGAAGAAGGTGCGCGTCGGCAGCGCGTAGCCGAGCAGCACGTTGAGGCCGGCGTCGAGCTGGCCATCGCCGAGCGTGACGTCGTCCTGCACGTTCGAGGGGCGCGCGTAGGTGCCCGCGTTGTCGAGGAAGTCCTGGATGCTGTTGGGCCGCGCGCCGAAGGTGCCGACCGGCGCGTCGTAGCCCGTCGGCGCCTTGATGCGGAGCTCGGTCGCCAGCGCGAGCGGCTGGAGCAGCCAGCGGTAGCGCGTCGCGAACTGGATGTCGCCGATGCCGCTCCGCGTGCGCGCGAGCTGGATGATGTTCTGCTGGTAGTAGTCGAGCTCGGCGCCCGGCGTCATCGCGACGGGGTCGTTCGGGAGCAGGATGACGGAGTCGGAGCCATAGGAGACGAGCTTCAGCGGGAGGCTGACGTCGAGCTCGAGGCGGTCGGTGAGACCGACGCGCGCCTGCACGGTGAAGCTCGAGGCCTCGTAGCGCCCGCGCAGCGGGAAGTTGCGCGCGTCCTCGAACATCGCGTCACCGCGCGAGAACCACTCCTGCGTCGCGAGTTGGTACGAGTAGCCGGCGGAGACGACGCCCGTCCCGCGCGGAAGCGTCCACGGCGAGGCCGAGGCGAGCGAGGCGGTGCAGAGGACGAGCGCAGCCGGGAGCCACGCGAGCAGGGAGCGGGGAGTGCGGTGCATGGGTCGGATCCGATCGCAGGTTCGCGGGAATGAGAGGGTTGGCGGCGTGTCGCGGAAAGGCCGCGGTCGACCGGGAAAGGAGCGCTAGAAGGTCACGGGCGGCGCGTCGGGCGTTGTCGGGCGCGTGGGGCGCGGTGCTGGCCTTGGTTGTGCGGAGCGTGGCAGCGCGCCGGGCGGCGGAAGCACGATGCGCGGCAGCGCGGGTCGCGCGGCGGGTGCGGGCGTTGCGGCGACGGCTGGAGGCGGTGGCGGCGCGGGCGTCGGAGGCACCGCGGGTGCGGGTGCTGCGGGCGGCGCGGCAGCCTCGGGCGGTGCGTCGTCGGAGCGCTGCGGCGCAGGGCGGCCGGGCCGTGGGCGCGCGGCGAGCGGGGCGCCGGACGTGCCCGACTGCGGTGTCGGAAGCGTGGGTGCGCTGGCACCCGAATTCCCGGTTTCTCCAGAGTTGCCAGAGTTGCCAGCGTTGCCAGAGTTGCCCGGATCGGCCGCGGTGTCGGGCGCATGGCCCGCGATGACGGCGTCGGTGGTTGGCGGTGTGGGTGCGTTCGATGGACCTGCGACAGGTGTCGGTGTGACGGCCGCCGGGGCGACGGGGGATGCCGTGGTGTCGGCCGTCGTCGCTGCGTCGCTCGGGCGTGTGATGAACCACGCGGCGGCGCCGGCGAGAGCGAGAAGGACGGCGGCGCCGATGCCGATCGCCACGCCACGGCTCCGCGGCGCGGACGCGGGGAGCGTCGTCTGCGTGACGAGGTCGCGCTCCGACATCGCGGGCGCGGGCATCGTCGACGGGAGGTTCGGGATCTGGCTCGCGCGATCGATCGTGCCGACGACGAAATGACCGCCGCCCTCCGCCGCGCGTTCGCCGCCGCGTCCACCGACGAGCGAGGCGCGCACGGACGCGTCCGCGAGAAGCGGATCGAGCTCGGCCGCGAGGGCGCCGGCGTCTTGCGGGCGATCCGAGGCCTGCTTCGCGAGGCAGCGATCCACGAGCGCGACGAGACGCGGGTCGAGGCCGGGCACGAACTGCGTGAGCGGCGCGTGCTTCTCGGTGTACGCGCGGATGATGACCTCGTGGATCGAGGCGCCGTCGAAGGGCAGCGTGCTGGTGATCGACTCGTAGAGGATCACGCCGAGCGCCCACACATCGCTCGCCGGGCGCACGTCGCGTGCGTTCGAGGCCTGCTCGGGCGACATGTAGTGCGTCGTGCCGAGGCCGGTGCCGACGGAGGTCTTCGACGAGACGCCGACCTGCCGCGCGATGCCGAAGTCGAGGAGCTTCACCTCTTCGGCGCCGTCCGGGCGGCGCGCGACGAAGATGTTCTCGGGTTTCAGATCGCGGTGGACGATGCCGCGGTCGTGCGCGGCGCTGAGCGCGGGGAGGACGCGCGCGAGCAGATCGAGCGCTTGCCCTGCCGTCGTCTCGGGGCGTGCGAGGCGCTCGGCCATGTCCTCGCCGGAGAGCAGCTCCATCGCGAGAAAGAGCGTGCCGTCCGAGTCTTCGCCGGCGTCGAACACCTTGACGATGCCCGGATGCCCGATCTCCGCGGCGAAGCGCACCTCACGCAGGAAGCGCTCGACCGCCGACTCGTCGCGGCTCGCGGCGCCGTGCATGAGCTTGAGCGCGACCTCGACCCGCGTGAGCACGTGACGCGCGATGTGCACGCTGCCCATGCCGCCCTCGGCGAGCGCGCGCACCAGCTCGTACTTCCCTGCGACGACGCGCCCGGTGGGTGGCGACGGCAGATTCGAGAGGCGCGACGAAGGGGACGGAGTGGTCACGCGGTGGGACTCCAACGGCACGCCTCCCTGCGAAGCGCGCCCGGCGGGTGAGAGCCTAACGCAGTCGCGGTCGTTGGGTCATCTGCTCGACCGCGGCAAGACGGCGGAGGTCCGCGTCGGTGACGGTTGGGGCGTGACCGTTGCGTGCGCTGGATCGCGCCCGTATCGTTGCGCGCGCTGCGGCGAGACGGCCCTGTGACCGCCTCGACACCGCGCTGCGACGAGGAGCCTCCGAAGTGCGCGTCAATCTCCGGAAGGTGCTCTTCATCCTTCCCAATCTCTTCACGCTCTCGAGCATCTTCTGCGGCTTCTACGCGGCGGTGCTCTGTCTCGGCCGGAGCGACGGCAGCCTGCCGACGGCCGACGACTTTCACCGCGCGGCGCTGCTGATCGTCTTCGCCGTGTTCTTCGACGCGATGGACGGGCGTGTCGCGCGCCTCACGAAGACGCAGAGCGCGTTCGGCGTGCAGATCGACTCGCTCGCGGACCTCTCGTCGTTCGGCGTCGCGCCCGCGCTGCTCGTCTATCGCTGGTCGCTCGCGCCGCTCGGCGGGTTGGGCGTCGCGGTGGCGTACGGCTTCCTCGCTTGCGCCGCGATCCGCCTCGCGCGTTTCAACGTGCTCGCGATGACTGAGTCGGGCGCGCCGAAGAAGGCGTCGGGCTTCTTCGCGGGGCTGCCGACGCCGGGCGCCGCGGGCATCGTCGTCTCGCTCATCGTCGCGGATCACGCGCGCGCAGGGGCGCTGCCGGGGCCGGGCAATCCGGGCCTGATGATGGCGGTGGTGATCGGCGTCTCGTTGCTGATGGTGAGCAACCTGCCGTTCCGCTCGTTCAAGGACGCGAAGGCGGGGCCGCCGCTCTTTCTCTTCGTCGGCGTGACGATCGCGTCGACGCTCGCCGTCGGCTTCCTCGTGCACCCGGCGTTCGCGCTCGCGTGGCTGCTCGGCGGCTACGTCACGCTCGCGTTCGTCGAGGGCACGCTCCAGCTCTCGCGCCGCGTGTCTCGCCGTGACGAGCGTCGTGCCCGCGCGCTCGCGCGGCGTGACGCGAAGTAGGGCCGTGGGGGCGTCGCGCATCGCGTGTCGCGTCCTCGGCGCTGCGCTCGCCGGTACGTTGGTGAGCCTCGCGGCGTGCGGCGACGACGCGGCGCCCTCGCCTGACGCGCTGCTCGCGAAGAGCTGCGCGGGCGAGCGCCTCGATGCGTGCGAGCCGTTCGCCTACGCGATCGTGACGGCGGGCAGCCTCGCGCCCGAGCGGCTGCGCGTCGGCGATCTCGTCGCGGATGCGCGCATGCAGGCGACGCTGCGGACGTGCGGCGCGTCGTCTCCTGCGCGTCACCGCGTGCGCGTCGACGCGGTGACGACCGTGTTCGCGCCCGATGCCGGGCCGAGCGAGCGCGCGTTCTTCCTCTTCGAGTCGGAGGACACCGACGGCGACGGCGCGATCGACGTCACGGTGCCCAACCCCTTCGACACGGGCTTCCCGCCCGACACGCGCCTCACGCTGCGCTTCACGCCGCGCGTCGAGGTGCCGGTCACGCTGCCTGACGGGACCGTCACCGCGCGGCCGTGCGAGGGCGCGGCGCTCTCGGTGCCGTACACGACGGGCGAGCGCTACGTCATCGTCCGTGATGGCGGTGTCTGAAGGCGCGTCGCCGCGGTCCTTCGCGCGCCCGCGACGCTGAATCGCCATTCAGTCGCGGCGCCCGCGTGGCGCGATTCTGCTCGAACAACGCGGGTCAGCGGCGCGCGCGCCGTGCGTGCGTGGGGTTCTCGTAGACGGTGATGATCGGCACGCCGTCGTAGGTGAGCACGTGCACCGGCGCGACGGATCCGAACGCGATCCACGCCTGCATCTCGACCTCGGCGAAGTGCTTCTCGTGGTGGACGATCACGAAGTCGGCGCGCGTGAGGTCGGGCGTCGCGCGGATGTTCTCGGGGAGCAGGCCGTCGCGCTGGAGCATGCGCCACGCGCCCCACGTCGTGTCGCAGATCCAGACGGTGCCGCCGTCCGGCATGCGCTCGCGCAGCCACGGCACGAGGCTGCCCGTGGTGAAGCCCCAGAACTGTCGGTTCATCCCGTGCGTCGCGGCACCGGGCACGCCGCCCGCGAGCATCCCGTAGTGCGAGAGCCCGAACGGGTGGCTGTGCGCGGTCTCCGCGAAGGCGGGCGCGAGCAGCACGAGGCCGAGCGCGACGCGCAGCGCGTGTCGCTGCCAGGGCGCGCGCTGCCGCACGACGCGCACGAGCGCGCGGGCCGTGTACGCGAAGCCCGCGCCCGCGAAGAGCGCGAGGAAGGGATAGGCGGGGAACCAGTGTTTGGTCCCTCCGAAGATGGGGGTCGACGGGAGCGCGATCACGACGAGCGGCTGGAGCAGCGCGCCGAAGAAAAGGACATCCGTCGCGCGGCGGTCGGCGTGCGCGCGCGTGAAGAGCGGCAGGCGCAGCGAGAGCGGGCGCGGCAGCAGCGTGCGCGTGCGTCGCAGCAGCGTGCCGAGCGCCATCACGAGCGTCGTGACGGGCACGGTGAACGCCGTCATCACGAACGGGTAGCCGATGGGGAAGGGCGGCCGGTAATGGTTCCGGCCGAAGTACTCCATGTTGTAGTACTCGTGGTGCAGGTGGAACGCGGCGTACTCTTGAAAGCGCTGCGCGGTCTGGTGCCAGAGCCACGGCCAGCTGCCCACGAAGATCGGCGGCCCGAGCGCGGCCATCGCGACGAGCCACCACGGCACGAGTGACACCGCGCGCGCATGGCCGCGTCGCCGCGCGCGCACCTCGCCCGCGACGCACCACACCCAGTGGATCGCGAGCACGCCCGGCAGCAGCCACGCGTTGTGCTTCGTCGCGAGCGCGAGCCCGTAGGCGAGGCCCGCAGCGATCGCCCACACGGGCTTCGTCAGCGAGCGCCAGTACGCGTACGTGACGAGCGTGAGGAAGAACGTGATCGGGACGTCGAAGCAGTCGAGATGCGCGTGATAGAAAACGCGCGGCAACAGCGCGAGCGCGCCCGCTGCGAAGAGCCCTGCGAGCCGCCCGAAGTTGCGCGCGCCGAAGACGTAGACGAGCCAGAGCAGCAGCCCCGCCGTGAGCATCCCGGGGAAGCGGAACGCGAGCGAATCGTTCGCGAAGACGTGCCACTTCTGCTGCGCGAGCCACGACAGCGCGAACGCCGTCTTCATGAGCGCGGGGTGCTCGTGGTTGTAGGACCAGCCACGGTCGATGGACTCCGGGCGGAGCGCGGTGTCGGAGTCCGTCGCGAGCTGCTCGATCCAGCGGCCGTACGACTCCGCGGCGTCGACGTAGAAGGCCTCGTCGCGCGCCATCGCGAGATCGCCGGCCGTCGCTGTGAGCACGGCGACGTAGCCCACGCAGAGCGCGAGTCCGAGCGCGTGATCGCGCCAGCCGACGGGGCGCGCCGCGCGCAGTCCGACCGCGCCGTTCATTCGCCGCTCCGTGGGCGGCGTGGGCCCGCTTGCGTCTGCGCGGCCCAGCAGAAGGTGCGCAGATGCGGGTTCTCGGCGCTCACCTCGATCGCGACGTCGCCGCGCGTGCCGGGCTGCGCGGCGGTCGTCACCTCCATACGCTTCCAGCCGTCGAGGTCGCGGTGCGTCATGCGCCCCGCGATGCGCCCAGCGACCTTCACGACGACATCGATCGGGCCGTGCTCGCCCATGCGCTCGTGCTCCGCATACGGCCCGCCGTAGAGCACGAGGCGCGTGCCGAGCGGCACGTCGCGGAACGTCGTGCGGATCGGCTCGCGGCCCTGCGGGTGCTGATACACGCAGTGCCGCGCCTCGAGCTCCAGATCTTCCTGCACGGTCGGAGCGACCCAGAGCCACGGCCGCCGCGCATCGCAGACGAAGCGCTCCGCCGGCGTCGCCGCACCACCGCCGAGCCCGCCCGCCTGCGCTGCGCCCGCGCGCCACGGGCACGGCAGCGCGGCGTCCCCTTCGACGCGCGTGACCTCGGCCTCGCGCACGTGCGCGACGAGGTCGTACAGCACGGGCGAGGCGCCGAGATCCCAGCGCAGCACGCGCACGCGGCCAAAAAGTCGAGTGAAATCAGGCGCTTTCGCGGGTGCCTCGCGTGGGTTTTCCCCGCGGATCGAGAGCGCCCACAGCCGCGTGAAGGCGTCGGTGTCGCTGCGCCCCGCCTGCGCGAGCGTGAGGCGATCGCCGAGCACGAGGCGCAGGAGCGGATCCGTCCATGTGGGCGCCGACACCACGAGATCGCCCGGCTGCTCCGCGCTCCGCACGAAGTCGGCGGCGGCGCGCCAGTCGTCGAGCGGCGGCACGCGCGCCATGGTCACGCCGAGCGAGACGAGCTCGGCCACGGCGAGCAGCGGCAGCAGCAGCCAGTAGTGCTTCAACTGCACGCGCCACACGCCCGCGCGCGCCGCTTCGTGGGGCGTCACCGGGCGTGTGCGGCGGGGCGCATCGGCGCCGCCCGTCTGCGGCGCGTCGCCCGGAGTCGTCGAGTCGTTGGTCACGCGGTCGCGCGATGGTAGAGGTGCGCTCCGGCCTGTCAAACGCGCGTCGCGGCTCTCTTGCCGCCCGCGACGACGCGCGGCTAGGATGCCTGCGATGCGACTTCCTTCCGCGTTTCGCCGCGCTTCGTCCGTCTGGGTCGTCGGCACGCTCTGCGCGGGTGCGCTGCTCGCCGTCGCCGCGCTCGTCGGCACCACGCTCGGTGCCGGCTGCGGCGACGACACGCGACCGCCGCTGCCGCCCGACCGCGACATGGCGATTCTCTTCGATGCGGGCGACCTCGCAGACGGCGGGATGAGCGGGGACGATGGCGGCGACGCCGGCGACGACGCGGCCGTCCCGATCGCGGATGGCGGCATGGGCATGTGCCGCGTCGAAGGCGCGCCCGTGAAGCTCGCCGACGACATCGTCGATCGCAGCGTCCGCCTCGTCGATGTCGCGGTGAGCGGCTCGACCTTCCTCGTGACGTGGCCCGACGCGCGCGGCGGCGTCACCGATGCGTTCGCCTACGCATGGCCCTCCGGCGCACCCGCGGGCACCGAGGTGCGCCTGAGCGACGACTTCGCGCCGACGCGCGACGTGCGCATCACGGCCCGCTCGGGCGGCTTCACCGCGGCGTGGATCGACACCTCGGCCGGCTCGTTCGAGCTCTTCACGCGCGCGCTCGGCCCGGCGGGCACGCCCGAAGGCCCCGCGCGCCGCATCACCAGCAACATGCTCCGCGAAGATACGCCCGCCCTCGCGCGCCTCGTCGATGGCTCCGTGCTCGCCGCGTGGGTCGAGTCGGACGGCCTCGGTGGCGCACCCGTCGTGCGCACCGTCCCGCTCGACGCGACGGCGAGCCCGGTGGGCGCCCCCACGACCATCGCCGTGCCCTCACGCGTGCCCCGCGAACCGGCGCTGGGCGCGCTCGGCGACGGCGCCGCGCTCGCCTGGTCCGAGGACGGCACCGTCTACCTGCAGCCGCTCACGGCAGCCGGCGCCGTCACCCGCTCGGTCGAGCGCATCAACACCGAGGCGAATGCGTCCGGTGCGCCGTCTCTCGCGCTCGGCGACACCGGCGGGGGCGTCGCGTTCGGCGTGCTCGTGGGCGGCGTGCGGCAGGAGGCCCGCATGCGCACCATCGCGCGAACGGGCGTTCCGGACGGCGCGGAGGACATCCTCACGCGTCCCCCCGACCCCGGCGGCGAGCCCGCGATCGCGCCCTTCGCGACGGGCTACGTCGCGGCCTACCGCATCAGCTCGGGCGGCACCGGCAGCGGCACCATCCGCATCGCCTTCGCCACGGCGCTCGGGTCGTTCGCAGGGGGGCTCGAGGTGGCGGCGACGGGCTCGACGCTCGGCAGCAGCCCGCGCGTCGCGGTCGCGCCGGATGGCCGCATCCTGATCGTCTGGATGGAGACGGATTCCACGACGGCGACGTTCCGTGCAGCGAGGGTGGTGTGCGGATGATTCCTCATTCTTTCCGGTGCTTTACGGTCGTCACGCTCCTCGCGCTCGGCCTCGCCGCCTGCGGCGACGAAGACCGTCCGCCGCCTCCTGCGCCCCCCGCCCGCGACTTCGGCGTCGATGCGCCGCCCTCCACGGACGCCGGGCCGGAGCTCGACGCGGAGGTCGACGCGTCCACGGACCTCGACGCGTCCACGGACCTCGACGCGTCCACGGACCTCGACGCGTCCAGTGACTTCGACGCCGCGTCTCCCGAGGATCTCGGCCCGTCGGATGCGGGCGATCCCCCGGATTTCCCCGATTTCGGACCGCCGCCGAAGTCGTGCACCGGCCCGACGGGGGAGTACGACGCCTGCGCCTGCGAGCCGCTCGCGTTCTCTTGCGACCAGCCCGGGGACGCCCCCTGCCCCGCGGGCACCGTGTGTCTCGACACCGGCTGCGGCCGCTCCTTCTGTCAGCGCGCCGGCACGGGCTGCGTCGACGCCGCGGATTGCGCACCCGGCGCGTCGTGCGTCCCCGTGAGCGCCGGGCTCAACGTGTGCTTCCGACCCGAGGCCCCCTGCGCCGACTCGCGCGAGTGCCCGGGCGGCTTCTCCTGCGAAGGCGAGGGGCTCGCCCGCCGTTGCATCGATCGCCGCATCCCGTGCACCTACCGCACCGCCTGCCCGTTCGGCTTCACCTGCCGCGTGCAGCCGGGCATCGTGAGCTTCTGCGAGCGCGTCTACGTGCGCTGCAACGCCAACGACGCCTGCGTCGGCGATGCCTGCCTCGACGTCGACGGCGATGGCCTCCGCGAGTGCGGCTACGCCGGCTGCACCGCGACGAGCGAGTGCGGCACCACGGAGCAATGCGCCTTCGACCCGGAGCGCATCACCCAGCAATGCGGCCCCCACGGCGTCTGCACCACCGACACCGAGTGCGGCCCCGGCAACGTCTGCCTCGACGTCTGGGGCGACGGCGTCAAGCAGTGCGAGCTCGCGACGAGCAGCTGTGCCGCAGGCGGCTGCCCCTTCCGCCAGCTCTGCGGCAGCCGCGTGAGCGGAGGCGAGGCGCGCTGTCTCGCCGCGCCGTGAGCCCCGCACTTTTTTCACAACTCCGCAACGATGCACCGCCGGATCCCCCGGGGTGCATCGTTTTCTCTTTGGATTTCATAGGCATGTGCCGCGGCCCGCGGGTTGCACGGCGCCTGCTCTCTTGAGGACTTCCATGCGCACACGCTGGCTCATCCTGCTCCGTTCCGCGGCGATTCCCTTCTTCGCCAGCGCCCTCTGCGCGGTCGCGCTCACGGCCTGCGAAGAGCCCGGCACCCCCGCCGGCGGTGTGTCATCGGCCCTCGACGGCGGCGTCATCCCGCCCTGCACGGACGGCGACGGCGACGGCTTCGGTCTCGGCTGCGCGGCCGGCCTCGACTGCGACGACGCCGATCCGGCCAGCACCAACGAGTGCCGCAACTGCGCCACGCCGGACACCGGCTGCGCCTGCGACGGGAGCCTCCCCGAGCAGACCTGCTACCTCGACCCGGTCGACGTCGACGGCGTCGCGATGTGCCACTCCGGCACCCGCTTCTGCCGGGACGGCGCGTGGACGGCCTGCCTCCAGCTCGCGCGCTTCCCGCTCCCCGGCAACCTCCCCGGTGCCTCGAGCGCCGCGCTCGTCACGGGCCCGGTCGCCTGCAACCCCTGCAATCCGTCCTGCTTCTCGACGACCGACACCCCCGGCCCCGGCGACGACACGATGTACGGCTCCGGCGTCGTCTACGGCAGCTCGCCCGCCGGCATCACGCTCGGCAGCAGCACCCCGATGACGACGCTCACCGACTCGGACGGCGACGGCGTCCCCGACCTCTACGATTCCGCTGACTTCGACCCCGCGATCACCGGCTTCGAGGGCGGCATCTTCCGGCTCCTGCCCTACGGCAGCACCGCGCTCGCGCCGCTCCTGCTCAACGTGCAGGTCCGCACCGCCGACATCTACTTCCTCATGGACACCACCGGGTCCATGGGCGGCGAGATCAGCAACCTCAAGTCCTCACTCAATACCACCGTCATCCCGGCCATCCGCACCTCGATCCCCGATGCGTGGTTCGGCGTCGGTCGCCACGACGACTATCCGGTCAGCCCCTACGGCTCCGCCGGCTCCGGCGACATCGTCTTCGCCAACGTCCTCGACATCACCGACCCGCTCTCCGGTTCGGCGGCGATCACCGCGGCCGTCAGCTCGCTCAACACGCACTACGGCGACGACTGGCCCGAGTCGCAGTCGCAGGCGCTCTGGGGCGTCGCGACGGGCAACGCGCTTGGCCGCTTCTCCTATGCGCGCACCTGCTCGGGCGGCCGCTTCGGCGCGCCGTGCTTCCGCGCCGGCACCGTGCCCATCGTGGTGCTCCTGACGGACGCGCCCTTCCACAACGGCCCGAACACCTCCTACAACTACAACAACGCCCTCTTTGCCGGGACGTACACCGTGTACTTCCCGATGCCGCCCGCGACGCCGATCCTCGGCACCGGCGGCCTCGCGCCGGCCACGCCCGCGGTGCCGATCGCGCCGATCGGGGGCGGACTCGTCCCGCTCCCCGCGGCGACGCCCATCGGCGGCGGCCCCACGACGCTGCCGAACGACGGCCTCACGTCCGCCCCCGCCGCCGGCGGCAGCTTCCTCGCACTGCCCGTGTCCCCGACGAACATCCCCGGGGTGCCCTTCTTGCCGGCGCTCCCCGCGACGCCGACGCCCGCCCCTGCGATGGCAGGCGCATTCCGCGCCGTCCCCGCCCCGACCGCCGTCCCGACCACGACCTCGCCTGCCCCGGATGGTACGGTGTCCGCCGTTCCGAATTCCGCCGATGCCTGGGTACCGCTCCCCGGCCCGACCTTCGTGCGCGGCAACAACTACACTTTGCCCGCCGGTCCATCCAACGCGGCGCCGTCGTCCACGAGTGCCTATGCGGGTCTACCGGTAACCTCCCCGGTGAACTCCACACCGACACTCGTATCGGCGGCAGGCACCGTGACCGCCGTGCCAGCGGCGACTCTCGCCTTCCCGACCAGCGATCAAGCATCCACTACCGCCACGTCACCAACGATCTCGGCCGGTGGCGCCGGTGACCTCGGAGACATCACCAACACGCCGCGGCGCGTGACCGGTGCGATTAACTCGGGCACGGTTCGAAACAGCGACTCGTGTGATGGCAGCAGCGGCGGGAAGGCGGTCTACTTTCGGTTCGTCCTGACCCGCGCGCGCAACGTTCGCATGGAGACCCTCGCTCCCGCGTCGAGCGCATTCGATACAGTTTTGCATCTGTACAGTGCAGTCCCAAACACCTCGAACCTTGCCTCAAATCGACTCACCTGTAACGACGAC
>Ga0172372_10005091_pt1 | contig 18439 bp, 13 predicted proteins | sample LakKiv5m_2_FD_114544 | JGI IMG/M metagenome (GOLD analysis project Ga0172372, IMG submission 114544) | Freshwater microbial communities from Kabuno Bay, South-Kivu, Congo - kab_092012_9.5m | ecosystem: Environmental > Aquatic > Freshwater > Lake | place: Democratic Republic of the Congo...
TATCCTTTCCAGGATCAGAGCGGATTGGACCCGATGTATTGGGACAATAACGCGCCGTTGAAGTTGAACGATCCGTCCAACATCAAAACCACAGTTACTTACAATCCGGATTCGAATACGTATGAAGTGCAGCAGAAAATCGGGAACAACCTCGATTACCGTCCGCCTACATACATGACGTTCGAAGAATATCTCTACTACGATATTCAGCATTCCGTGCACGATTACTGGAAACAACGTTCCAACGCAGAAAGTGCTGCACAAGGACGAGGTGAGAAAGGATTGATTCCTCCGATTAAAATCAGCAGCGAGAAATTCGACCGCATTTTCGGTGGAGGAACGATTGATATTCGTCCTCAGGGTTCTGCTGAATTGATTTTCGGGGTGAACGTAAACCGTACGGATAACCCGGCGTTGCCCGAACGTCAGCGCAGAATTTCAACTTTCGATTTCGATGAGAAGATTCAGCTGAACGTAGTTGGTAAAATCGGTGAGAAGTTAAAACTCACTACGAACTATAACACCGAATCTACATTCGAATTCGAGAATCAGATGAAACTCGAATACACCGGATTCGAAGATGAAATCATCAAGAAGATTGAAGCGGGTAACGTACAGTTCGGATTGAATTCATCACTCATTACAGGTTCCCAAACACTCTTCGGTATTAAAACCGAATTCCAGTTCGGACGTCTGACCATGACGAATATTATCTCGCAACAGCGTGGTAAAAAATCGGAAGTGAACGTAACGGGCGGCGCGCAGGTAACGAATTACGAAGTAAACGGCGATAACTACGAAGCGAATAAACACTTCTTCCTTTCGCAGTATTTCGTGCATCATTACAATACTGCGTTAGCGAATTTCCCGGTGATCAATTCAGGGGTGGCCATTACACGTGTAGAAGTATGGGTTACCAACAGAACCGGTGTTGTGGATAACACACGAAACATTGTTGCATTCACTGATATCGGTGAAGATACATTGGAAAGTGTGGGCTCTTCTTTCATCAGCTCAAACCCAACTGTTGCTGCAGTTCCTGATAATGACCGCAACGATTTGTACAGCACTTTGATTACGAGTTACGGCGATCTTCGTAACATCAACATTCCGCTTCAAACAACGTTTGCATTCCTCCAGAGTGCTTACGGTTTCCAGCAATCGGTAAACTACGAACGTGTAAACAACGCACGTCGACTTCAGCCTACTGAATATACCATCAACGAACGTCTTGGATTCATTTCCTTGAATCAGGCTTTGAACTACGATGAAGTTGTTGCGGTGTCGTTTCAGTATACACTCAATGGTGAAGTTTATCAGGTTGGTGAATTCTCAACCGATGGTGTTGGCGGTCAGGATGCGTTGATTCTGAAATTGCTGAAGAGCACGAACAACGTTCCGAAAGTGGCAAGCGGAATTCGTTACAAGACTTGGGATCTGATGATGAAGAACATCTATTCCATTGGTGCGTATCAGGTGAATCCGCAGGATTTCGTTCTTCAGGTTTGGTACAACAACCCGTCAACAGGAACTGATATTCCTTTCATTCCTGAAGGACCGATTAACGGTGTTCCTTTGATTCAGGTATTGAATCTGGATAAACTCAATCAGCAGCAACAACCATCTCCTGACGGACAGTTTGACTTCATTGATCGAGTCACAATTTACGCCAACAACGGACGAGTCATTTTCCCTGTAACGGAGCCATTCGGTGAATGGCTGAACGGAAAATTTTCGGGTGATCCGAATCAGCAACAGCTGTATCTGAAATACGGTTATCCGCAATTGTATGACTCTACCAAAACAGTTGCGTCGACTACATTCGCAGGAAAGAACCGTTTCAAACTGAAAGGTTCATACAAGTCTTCTTCGAACTCCGACATTTCCTTGAATGCGGTGAACGTTCCTCAAGGATCGGTAACAGTTACAGCAGGCGGAGCTCCATTGACGGAGAACGTGGATTATACTGTCGATTACACCTTGGGTCGCGTTCGTATTATCAACGAAAGCATTTTGAATTCAGGTGTGCCGATTAAGATTTCATTGGAAAGCAATTCATTGTTTGCAATTCAATCGAAAACACTTTGGGGCACGCATTTGAATTATCGCGTGAATCGTGATTTCAATATCGGCGGTACAGTGATGAATCTTACGGAACGACCGATCACGCAGAAGATTAATATCGGTGATGAACCGATGAGCAATACCATCTGGGGATTTGACGTCAACTACAGAACCGATGCACCGTTCCTGACGCGCGCAGTGGATAAACTTCCGTTGATCAGTACGAAAGCTCCGTCTTCCATTGCAGTGCAAGGTGAATTCGCGTATCTCGTTCCGGGTCACAACAAAGCCATTGGTGCGAACGGAAATTCTTACATCGATGATTTCGAAGGAACGCAATCTGCAATTGATATACGCGCCCCGCAAAGCTGGTCGCTGGCATCCGTTCCGCAATTACAACCTACGCGTTTCCCTGAAGCGAGTGGCGACAGTTTATTCAGCGGATTGAATCGCGCGAAGTTTGCGTGGTATGTAATTGACCCGTTGTTCCTGCGTCCGGATAACAACCTCAAGCCGGATCACGTTACGTTAGCAGATCAATCGGATCACCGCGTGCGTGAAGTATTGGAAACAGAAGTTTTCCCGAACAAGCAACCACCAAACGGTCAGCCGTTGAACGTATCAATGCTTGATCTTGCATTCTATCCTGAAGAGCGCGGACCGTATAACTTCGATGCAAAACCTACGCAGTTCTCCGCAGGTTTGAATTCAAACGGTTTGCTGAACGATCCTGCATCGCGTTGGGGCGGTATGATGCGTCGTATCGAAACAAACGATTTCGAAGCAGCCAACATTGAATACATTCAGTTCTGGATGATGGATCCGTACAATGAAGACGTTCCTTCATCGCAACAGAACTCAACAGGAGAATTGGTAATCAACCTCGGAAATATTTCCGAAGATGTACTGAAGGATTCGCGTAACGCATTCGAAAACGGAAACCCTGTAAGTGCCGATCTTTCATTGGTTGATTCAACAGCTTGGGGCCGCGTTCCGGTTGTACAATCGATTGTGAATGCATTCGACAACGATCCCGACAAACGTAAGTTGCAGGATGTTGGTCTGGATGGTTTGGGTGATGATGACGAATCAACTTATCACAGAGAATACCTCGACACATTAGCGCAATTGTACGGCACTGCATCAACTGCGTATCAGAATGCGTTGCTTGATCCTGCCGGCGACAACTATCATTATTATCGCGGATCAGATTACGATGCTTCATCCAAACCGATTCTGGAACGTTACAAAAAGTTCAACGGCCCTGACGGAAACTCACCTGCAACGGGTCAGTCGAATGACGATGGCTATTCGGAAGATTATCCTACACAGGCAACAACATTGCCCAACCAGGAAGACATCAACCGTGATAACACATTGAATGAAACGGAGAGTTATTACGAGTACCGTATCAAGATGGATCCGACTAACGTTAATCCGAACAACGTTGGTAATAACTACATCACGGATGTTTATCAAACTTCTGTAACAACAAAAGACGGTCGTACACGTCCTATTACCTGGTATCAGTTCCGTGTTCCGGTTCGTTCTTACGATGCGAAAGTGGGTAACATCGAAAACTTTAACTCAATTCGTTTCGTGCGTATTTACATGCGCGAGTTCGATAAACCGGTTGTATGTCGTTTCGCGCGTTTCGAACTTGTTCGCAGTGACTGGCGTAAATATCAATTCTCATTGTTGTATCCGGGTGAATACATCAGCAACGATCAGTCGGATACAGAATTTGAAATCGCTGCTATCAACATCGAAGAGAATGGAAACCGCACACCGATTAATTACGTTCTTCCTCCCGGAATTGATCGTGAGCAAAACGTGCAGAGTGCAACATTGGTTCGATTGAATGAGCAATCACTTTCAATGAAAGTGTGTGATCTTGAAGATGGAGATTCACGTGCTGCATTCAAGACAGTGAACAACATGGATGTTCGTTCATACAAGAAGATCCGCATGTTCATGCACGCAGAGCAGCGCGCAGGAAGCAACCAGCCATTGAATGATGGAGATGTAACTGCGTTCATCCGCATCGGTACAGATTACACGGACAACTATTACGAGTATGAGATTCCGATGAAGGTGACACCTGCGGGGAACTATTCTCCGAATGATGAAACGGATCGTTACAAAGTTTGGCCGGCGGATAACACAATGGAGCTCTCATTCGAATTGCTTCAATATGTGAAACAGCAGCGAAACATTGCACTCGCAAATGGAACTGCATCTTTAACAGCGGAATTTACAATTGCTGATCCTGAACATCCGGATCGTCGTGTAACGGTAAAAGGAAATCCTAACCTTGCTTCAATACGCATTTTCATGTTGGGCGTTCGCAATCCGAAAATGATAAGCGCATCTACCAACGATGATGGATTGCCGAAGTGTGCGGAAATCTGGTTCAACGAATTGCGTCTGACCGATTTTGATGAGCAAGGCGGTTGGGCAAGCACTGCGCGTGTAACAGCGAAACTTGCTGATCTGGGAACGGTGAATCTTTCCGGAAATATGGCAACGCCGGGATTCGGAAGTATTGAGAAGAAAGTGAGTGAACGTTTGCGTGAGAAGCAAATGAATTATGATGTTTCCACGCAATTGGAACTCGGACGTTTCTTCCCTGAAAAACTCGGAATCCGTTTGCCGTTGTTCTGGGGTTACGGTGAAACTTTCATCACACCGCAATTCAATCCGCTTGATCCGGATATTCTCTTAGCGCCGGTTTTGGGTAATGAAGATTTAACAGGTCAGGCGAGAGATTCGATTCGTGGAGCCACAGTTGATTACTCGCGAAGGAAGTCATTGAACTTTACAAATGTGCATAAGGAAAAAGGCAAAGGCGCCAAAGGACACATTTGGGATATTTCGAATTTCACGTTCAGTTATGCGTACACGGAAATTTACCGTCATAACGTGAACATTGAATATTCATCAGCGAAAAACCATCGTGGTGGTGTAACATGGTCGTATCAACCGCAGATCAAACCGCTGAAGCCTTTTGAAAAACAGAAATGGGCGAAAGGAAAGTGGATGACGATTTTCAGAGAGTTCCAATTCTCTCCGTTGCCGAATTCCATGGGCGTTACGATGGATATGAATCGTACGTACAGCGAATTGAAGTCGCGTAACATCACCGGATACAATGATCTGTTTACACCTGTGAACTTCAATAAGAATTTCACATGGAACAGAAACTATGATTTGCGCTGGGACATTACCAAAAATCTGAAACTTGATTTCAGTGCTGATAACGTGGCGCAGGTTCTTGAACCTTACGGGAAGATTGACTCTGAAGAGAAGAAGGATACGTTGATTGATAATATCCGCGGATTCGGAACAACGATGACGTATCACCATCAAACGAATGCGTCGTATACTTTCCCGATCAACAAAATTCCGGTTTTCGATTGGGTAACAGGAAACGTTCGTTATGCAACAGGATACACCTGGACACGCGCACCGTTGGCTGCGGATTCAGTAGGGAATGTTATTGGTAACAACGCACAGTGGCAATGGACCGGTCAGTTGAACATGGTAACATTGTACAACAAGGTTCCGTACCTGAAGAAAGTAAACAACAAGAAAGTAGGAACACCATCTCAGCAACCGAGAGCAACCGGTCCGGGTCGTGGTGGAAGTGAACCGCCAAAAGATACAACGAAGAAGAAGGACGATGATCAGTTCCTGATTGTTGAATATCTCGCAAGAGCGGTGATGAGTGTGCGTACAGTTTCTGTCAACTACTCTACAAATTCTACATTATCACTTCCGGGTTATGCGAAGCGAACACAAATAATGGGAATGGATGAGAAGTTTGAAGGTCCAAGTGTCGGATTCCTTTTCGGTAAGCAGAAAGGATTCGGTCCGAATGGTGTTGAGTTCCCGATTTATGCTGTGGAGAATGATTGGTTAGTGCAAACACAATCGTTGTTCACACCGTTCACGCGTGGTCATTCTGAAAACTTCACGGCACGTGCTGCATTGGAACCTTTCCCTGATTTGAAGATTGAGTTGACAGCCAACAAAACAACGTCGTTGAACAAGAGTGAATTCTTCCGTTGGAACGGAACTACTCAGGAATACGAGAGTCAATCGCCAACAGAAACAGGAAGCTTCAGTATTTCCATCATCACTTGGAAGACTTCTTTCAAAGGGGAAAGAAAGGAAGATCACTTCTCTGAAGTATTCCAGCAGTTCCTTGACAACCGCGCTGTAATTTCAGGTCGACTTGGTGTTGACAATCCGTATTCAACGGGCATTAACTCAACCGGATTTGCAGATGGTTACGGCAAGACTTCACAGGATGTTTTGATTCCTGCTTTCCTTGCAGCGTATACGGGTAAATCAGCATCGAACAGTTCGCTGAGTATGTTCCCTGCGGTGCCGCTTCCGAACTGGCGTATTACGTATGACGGTTTGACGAAGTATCCGAAGATCAAGAAGAAGTTCAAGACCGTTGCGATCGGTCACACGTATCGTTCGACTTACACGATGAGCGGATTCCAGACGAACCTGAATTTCCAGGATGCAGACGGAGACGGATTCTCAGATAACATTCGTAACGTATCGTTGGATTTTGAAAGCAAGTATCAGATCGGAACAGTGCAGATTTCAGAACAGTTCAGTCCGCTTATCAGTATTGATGTTCAGTGGGCGAGCAAGAAGAATATTTCAACTAAAGTTGAATTCAAGAAAGACCGTACGTTGAGCTTGAGTCTTGCGAATACGCAGTTGACTGAAGTAAGCGGGCGTGAGATTGTAGTTGGAATGGGATACAGAATTCCGCAGTTGGAGTTGAAGTTCTTCAAGAAGTTCATGAACGGAAAAATCAAACCGCCGGTGAGTGATTTGAATCTGCGTGCAGATATTTCTTACCGCAACAACCAAACGGTAATTCGTAAGAGCGTTGAGGAAATTGATGTGTTGACTGCGGGACAGAACATTTTCTCGATCAAGACTTCTGCTGATTACCAGATGAACGATAAGTTGATTGTTCGATTCTTCTGTGATCGTGTAATGACGAATCCGCTGATTTCTTCGTCGTTCAAGACCGCGAATACAAACGCCGGAATCAGTCTTCGATTCCTGTTGCAATAAACGAGATTCCGAAATCCTGATTTTGGTCGTAATTTCAGGATTTCGGAATACGTAATTCGATTTTTCGGTTACATTTGTACACCTAAAACAGTCATTATGAACTTTCCTGACAATCTCAAATACACAAAAGACCACGAGTGGGTGCGTGTAGAAGGCAACACAGCAGTTATCGGTATTACTGATTTCGCACAAGGAGAACTTGGCGATATCGTTTATGTTGAAATCGAAACGGTTGGTGAATCAATGAACCACGAAGAAGTTTTCGGAACCGTTGAAGCGGTGAAAACTGTTTCTGATCTGTTCATGCCTGTATCAGGGAAGATTCTGGAAAAGAATGCTGCTATTGATGCAAATCCTGACCTGGTAAACCGTGATCCTTACGGAGAAGGTTGGATGATTAAAGTTGAAATGAGCAATGCAGGTGAAGTTGCAGGATTGATGGATGCTGCGGCTTACAAGGCGTTGATCGGTCAGTAATTGAAACTGAGTTTCGCGATCACAAAGGGCGAAACGAATCATATTGAAAATGTTGAATGGCGAAGGCTGTTCAACATTTTTTTTACGCGATGAGATACTTCATATATCCGTTTTTGTGGGCTTTAATCATACTTGCATTGTGCGCGATGCCCGGCAAGGATATTCCGCATGTGTCGTGGCTGGAAGTTCTTGCATTTGACAAATGGGTGCACGCCGGAATATTTTTTGTGTTGGCTGTATTGATTATGCGCGCAATGAAATTCACGTCGCTCCGCGTTGCACATTTTACAGCTGCATTGGCTGCATTGTCGTTTTGCATTCCATACGGAGGTATTCTCGAGATTATGCAGGGAACAATGTTTGCAGATCGCTCGTCGGATGTTTATGATTTCGTTGCAAACTCTGCGGGAGCAATTCTCGGAGCAATGTTATATCGTAAATTGGCAAGCAGAATCTCATTCTTCAAACAGTGATGAAAGACACAAAAATTATCTGGCAATGCAAACCATTTCGCGAGTTGAGTGCGGGTGAATTGCATGCAGTACTTGCTTTACGCGCGGCAGTATTTGTTGTGGAGCAGAAGTGTCCGTATCAGGATCCGGACTACAAAGATGAATACGCTTTGCATGTAATGGGATGGAAAGACGGAGAACTCGTTGCTGTGTCGCGTATTCTTCCGCAAGGTGTTTCGTATGATGAAGTTTCAATCGGGCGTGTTGCAACTTCTCAGGATGTTCGCGGAACAGGCGCAGGTTTGGTGTTGATGGAGAAAACCATAAACTACATCAAAGATCATTTCGGAAATGTTCCGATTCGTATTTCTGCGCAGAGTTACTTGCAGAAATATTACGAGAAATTCGGATTTGTGCGGAGTGAGAAAGAAGAGTATTTAGAAGATGATATTCCGCATTTGGATATGCTTCACTCACCGGAGTAATCTATTCCGTAAATATAAATTTCACCACCGCATTCCAAACCTTCGCCAGTACGCGTCATTCCGCATTTCTCAAGTACACGGAGAGATGCGGAATTTTCTTTTCGTGCATGTGCAACAATCTTATTTAAGCCAAGTTTTTCAAAACCGATTTTTATTGTTGCCGTCGCTGCTTCCGTAGCGTAACCTTTGCCCCAGAATTTCTTTGGTAAACGGTAGCCGACATCTGTAACCTGAGCATCCGGATGATATTTCAATCCGCACCAACCTATCAGTTCTCCGGTTTCTTTTAACTCCATTCCCCAGCGACCGTAACCGTATTTGCGGTAAACGAATTCGTACGCAGCCAGAAACTCCCGCGCCGCTTCAACGGATTCAAAAGGCGGATCGCCTGTGTATTGAATTACTTCCGGATCACTGTTCAGATCGTACGCAAATTGCGCATCTTCCGCAGTCATCTCACGAAAACGAAGTCGTTCTGTTTCGAAGAGATACATGAATCAGATACGATAGAATAACCCGAAACCGAAAGTTTGTCCCGGACCGTCAAGTTTGAATTCGTATTTGTTATTTGAATTATCGGTGACTTCGCCTTTCGCATAGTTGTATTGCACAAAGCGGTACCAGGCGTGAATGCCGAGATGACCATCTGCTTTAAAGTAAAGTCGCGGATTCACACCGAAGAAGAACACGGTTCCGCCCGCTTTTGCAACGCCTCCGTTATTATCGTTCACATTGTAACGGAAATTCGAATAACCGTATCCCACATTTGCTGTGAGATCGAATTTTTTCAGGTTCCACGGAATATGAAAATTCACTGATGGAGCCAAGTCGATGGTTCTCGCACTTTCATTCGTGGCGCTGTCACCTTCGATGTAATTGTTGTAGGTGAAATTCAATCCTGCTCCGAGCCAGCGATTGAAACCGTATTCAATCTGAAAAGGAAATACCCAGGCTCCGCTTGTGTCGCGTGGATTCACCACATTGTTTGTTACGTCTGTGAATTGATATTTATATAATCCGATGCCACCGCCGGCAGAAATGATAATGTCATTTTTGTCAATAAGCTGCGCTGAAGCAGAGATTGAACAGGCGATTGCAATCGCACAAAATAGCTTTTTCATTTTTCAGAGATTTAAATAATCATTCCGGCAGCCACTGTTTCGTTGGTGGCTTCGTCTACCAAGATAATACTTCCTGTATTTCTGTTGCGCGAGTAACTGTCAAATAACAAAGGCACGGTTGTACGCAAGCGAACACGTGCAATGTCGTTCATATTTATCGTTTTGTCGTCTTCGTTCCGGTGCAATGTGTTGATGTCAACTTTGTAATTTATTTCCTTGACGATTGCTCTTGCTTCTCTTGTTGTATGACGAATCACGAACTTCGAATTCGGCTGAAGCGGTTTGTTGTTGAACCAGCAGATCATTATATCAATATCCTGCGAAACCTGAGGCTGGTTGTTCTCGCGTGCAATCATATCGCCACGGGAAATATCAATTTCATCATCAAGTGTAATGGTTACACTCATTGGTGCGAATGCTTCTTCAACTTCACCTGTGAATGTATCTATCGACTTTATCGTTGAATTGAATCCGCTGGGCAGTACAGTAATTTTATCACCTTTTCTGAATACGCCTCCAGCTACACGCCCGGCAAATCCGCGGTAGTCGTGATATTCATTCTTCATAGGACGTATTACATATTGCACAGGGAAGCGGCAATCGATGTGATTTTGATCTGATGATATGTGAACATTCTCAAGCAGGTGGAGCAAAGTTGATCCTTCGTACCATGGCATATTCGGTGAACGTTCTACAACGTTATCGCCGTTGAGTGCAGAAATCGGCAGGAAGTGTATGTCAATCGTTTCAAGCTTGGATGCAAATGCCTCGAAGTCTTTCCTGATTTTATCATAAACATCTTGCTGAAAATCGACAAGATCCATTTTGTTTACACAAACCACCACGTGAGGAATTCTCAGGAGCGACGCAATAAAAGTGTGGCGCATGGTCTGCTCAATTACACCTTTGCGTGCATCAATAAGAATGATGGCAAGGTTTGCGGTTGACGCGCCGGTAACCATGTTGCGTGTGTACTGTATATGTCCGGGCGTATCTGCAATGATGAATTTACGTTTCGGCGTTGCGAAATACCGGTATGCAACATCAATGGTAATTCCCTGTTCGCGCTCCGCACGCAATCCATCGGTCAGCAACGCAAGATTCACGTACTCTTCACCGCGTTTCTCACTCGTAGCTTTAACCGCTTCGTACTGATCTTCAAAAATGGATTTTGAATCATAGAGCAATCGGCCAATCAAGGTCGACTTTCCGTCATCAACACTTCCTGCGGTAGTAAACCGAAGAAGATCCATGTCGAGATAATTTTCAGAATTCAATTCAGTTGACATAATGCTATTTCAAAAATTCGGTATGTAGATTTAAAAATAACCTTGCTTTTTTCTATCCTCCATTGCAGCTTCACTGCGCTTGTCGTCAGCCCGTGTTCCGCGTTCTGTTGTTCTTGAAGCTGCAACTTCCTGTACGATTTCTTCAAGAGAGGAAGCCGTTGATTCTACAGCCCCGGTACAAGTGATATCACCTATGGTTCTGAAGCGAATGATTTTTTCTTCAACAACTTCACTTGGTTTCTTCATCATGAAATCAAAGTCGGCAAGCCATTGTCCGTCGCGTTGAAACACTTTGCGTTTATGTGAGAAGTAAAGAGATGGAAGCGGAATATTTTCAGCGAGAATATATTGCCATACGTCCATTTCTGTCCAATTGGAAATTGGAAATATCCGAAAGTGTTCGCCGATATTTTTTCTTCCGTTGAAGAGGTTCCACAATTCCGGTCTTTGATTTTTCGGATCCCACTGTCCGAATTCGTCGCGGTGTGAAAAGAATCGTTCTTTTGCACGTGCTTTCTCTTCATCTCTTCGCGCGCCACCGATACACGCATCGAATTTCAGTTCTTCAATCGCATCGAGCAGCGTTACTGTTTGAAGCGCATTTCTGCTGGCGTTAATTCCTTTCTCTTCTTTCACTCGACCGTTGTCAATTGATTCCTGAACATATTTAACTATCACTTTCGCTCCGATTTCACGTGCCCAGTTATCGCGATATTCCAAGGTTTCAGGGAAATTGTGTCCTGTATCAATATGTAATAACGGAAAAGGAATTTTAGCAGGATGAAATGCCTTGCGTGCAAGATGACTCACTACAATGGAATCTTTCCCGCCTGAAAACAGAAGCGCAGGATTTTCGAATTGAGCAGCCACTTCACGAAGTATGAAAATAGATTCAGACTCGAGCTCCTGTAAGTGACGCAGATTGTAATTCTTCATATTCACGTTGTAATTACTTTGAATACATTTTGACTGAGAACCTGCAATGAGTTTTCGTAACTCTCAGTGTCGGTTTTGATTTCCAGCCACGGATTTGCAGGAGCTTCAAATGGTTGGTGAATTCCGGTGAAGTCTTTTATTTCTCCGGCTCTAGCTTTCTTGTACAAACCTTTAACATCGCGATTTTCGCACGACTCCAAAGATGCGTTGATGTAAACTTCATGAAAGTCGTTCTGACCGATAATGTTTTTCGCCAATTCTCGTATTGGTATCGACGGGCTTACAAAACTGCAAATGGTAATTATTCCTGCATCAGCGAAAAGTTTCGCTACTTCGGCAATGCGTCTGATATTTTCTGTGCGATCTTCCTCTGAAAACCCGAGATTGCTGTTTATCCCTGTGCGCACATTATCTCCGTCCAGAATGTAACAGAGTTTTCCGGCTTTGTGGAGTTCGCTTTGCAATCCTATTGCCAGCGTGGATTTCCCTGATCCCGACAAGCCGGTGAGCCAGAAAACTTTCGCTTTCTGCTGCAAGAGATTTTCTCTGCTTTCCCGTGGAAGCATTCGGTCTGTAACCGGATGTATATTTTTTGATTTGTTCATAGAATAAAAAAAGGTCTTTCGTTTATAACGGAAAGACCTTGCTCTGGTATATTAAACAGTTAAACAGTCTTTCTCAAAGAGGAATACACATGCAGCAGCACATGATGCTGTACATTTTTTTATTGTTAACTGTTGTTGTTGCTTTCATTTCGGAGGCAAATATAGAACAGATTCCTGAAACACCAAATGCTTTAAGCACATACTGTTTATCCTGTGTTATAACTTGGCTGGTGCGGAATGGCTGATTACATTTGTAAGAATACCGGAAAAATGATGAAGAACATTGATTTTACGCAAACACAGGTGATTGATCAGGTAAGCGTTGAAGAGCGCGTTGCTCGCTTGAATACAAGAAGTATCAAGAAAGCGACAAAAATTCAGGGATTGAAGTTGGCGCTGAACATGATTGACCTTACAACACTTGAGGGAAAGGACACTTCGGGCAAAGTGAAGCAGATGTGTTATAAGGCGATGCATCCGCATGATGAATTACCGGGTTTGCCAACTGTGGCAGCTGTTTGTGTGTATCCCACTTTTGTAGGTCTTGCGAAAAAAGAATTGGGAAGTTCAGGTGTGAAAGTTGCATCCGTTGCAACGGCATTCCCTTCCGGACAATCAACGCGACAGATAAAAATTGAAGACACAAAATTTGCAGTGAGTGAAGGTGCGGATGAAGTGGATATGGTGATTTCACGCGGCGAGTTTTTAGCAGGAAATTATAATTATGTGTTCGATGAAATTGCCGAGGTAAAAGAAGCTTGCGGTAAAGCAAGATTGAAAGTGATTCTCGAAACAGGAGAACTCTCAACGCTGGATAACGTTCGCAGAGCCAGTGAAATTGCAATGCGTGCCGGAGCTGATTTCATCAAAACATCTACAGGTAAAATTCAGCCTGCAGCAACACAACCTGTGACATTAGTAATGTTGGAAGCAATTCGCGAATACTATTACGAAACAGGAATTATGATAGGCATGAAGCCCGCAGGTGGGATTTCAACTGCAAAATCCGCTCTGAATTATCTTGTAATGGTGCACGAAACACTGGGCAACGCATGGATGAACAATGAATGGTTCCGCTTCGGAGCAAGTTCATTGGCGAATGATATTCTGATGCAGTTGGCGAAAGAGGCGAAAGGTGTTTATCAGGGTGGAGATTATTTTTCGAAGGATTAAATTCATCGCAGTAAGTTGCAGACATCTGCGAAATCTGCGTTAAAGAAAAAATATATGAGCAAAAAATCTAAACCGGAAATCACGTTGAACTTCAATCAGGGTTGGCAGTACGCGCCTGCGCCTGAAAGCAGCGATCACATACGTCTGGAGAAGAAGTACGGACATTTTATCAATGGTGAATTCGTTGCTCCGGCTTCCGGTAAGTACTTCACCAGTTATAATCCTTCAACGGAAAAAGCACTTGCAGAAGTAGGCAAAGGTGATGCGCGCGATATGGATAAAGCAGTGAAAGCTGCAAAAACTGCTTACGATAAAGTGTGGAAGAAAATGCCTGCTGCAGAACGTGGCAAGTATCTGTATCGTATTGCAAGAATGATTCAGGAGCGTGCGCGTGAATTAGCGGTGATCGAATCAATGGATGGCGGAAAACCGATTCGCGAATCCAGGGACATTGATGTTCCGTTAGCTGCGGCACATTTTTTCTATTACGCAGGATGGGCAGATAAACTCGAATATGCATTTCCGGGACGCAAACCGGAATCGTTGGGTGTTGCAGGACAAATTATTCCATGGAATTTTCCTCTCCTCATGGCTGCATGGAAAATTGCTCCCGCATTGGCTTGCGGTAATACAGTTGTTTTGAAACCGGCGGAGTCGACACCTTTGACCGCAATGAAACTTGCAGAAATTATTCGTGACAGCGGTTTACCTCCGGGAGTTGTGAATATTGTAAACGGTTTCGGAGATGCAGGTGCAGCATTAGTAAATCATAAGGATGTTGCGAAAATTGCTTTCACCGGTTCCACTGACGTCGGGAAGATTATCCAGAAAGCCGTAGCAGGTACAGGGAAGAAGCTTACACTCGAATTGGGCGGTAAAGCTGCAAATATTGTTTTCGAAGACGCACCTTTGGATCAGGCTGTGGAAGGAATCATCAACGGAATATTTTTCAATCAGGGGCATGTATGTTGTGCCGGATCACGATTGTTTGTTCAGGAAGGTGTTGCCGATAAGTTGATCAGAAAACTGAAAGACAGAATTGAAACATTGAGAGTGGGAGATCCGCTGGACAAGAATACAGATGTAGGCGCCATCAATTCCAAAGAGCAACTGGAAAAGATCAATTACTACATCGGCCTCGGAAAAGAAGAAGGCGCTGAAATGTGGCAACCATCAGGAGCAATTCCAAAGGCAGGATATTTCTGCAGACCAACATTGTTTCTGAACGCATCACAATCGCATCGTATTGTACAGGAGGAAATTTTCGGGCCTGTTCTTACGATTCAGACATTCCGCACAGTAGAAGAAGTAATTGAGAAGGCGAACAATATTCCTTACGGATTATCTGCGGGAGTATGGACAGACAAAGGGTCGCGTATTTTCAATCTTACCGGAAAACTTCGGGCAGGTGTTGTGTGGGCAAATACGTACAACAAATTTGATCCTGTTTCGCCTTTCGGCGGTTATAAAGAAAGCGGATTCGGAAGAGAAGGCGGAGTGCAGGGATTGGCGGCTTATCTCAAATACTAGAACTGTTAACGATGAAAAAATTAACCGCAGAGAGCGCCGGAGATTTACGCAGAGGATGCGGAGATGAAACTATACTGGTTGAAGATGGATTCGATTCTAATGTTTTGTATGGAGTCAAGCGCGAGAATGAAGTTTCAGAAAAAATCATAGGTGCAGCAATTCGAGTACACAGAAGCCTTGGGCCTGGGTTACTTGAGTCTGCATACGAGCAGTGTTTGATTTATGAACTTCGGAAGTCAGGTTTGGAAGTTAGAAGTCAGGTTCCGATGCCTCTGGTTTACGAATCAGTAAAATTAGATGTTGGTTATAGAATTGATCTCATAGTAGATGACAAAGTAATTGTTGAAGTCAAGTCAGTCGAAGCACTGAACGATGTACACGTTGCTCAGATATTGACTTACTTAAAGCTTTCTGAACTAAAATTGGGGTTGTTGATTAACTTCAATGTAACACAACTTGTAAAAGGAGTCAAACGACTCGTAAACGGAATATAACTCAGCGAACTCATGCGGATAACCTCAGCGCACTCTGCGGTTAAATAATATGGCAAGAATAGAAGTACTCAAAACATATAAGCTTTACATCGGCGGACAATTTCCCAGAACAGAATCCGGCCGCTATTATCCGTTGATGGATAAGAAGAAAAATGTAATTGCGAATATTTGTCTTTCATCGCGCAAGGATTTTCGTAACGCAGTTGTCGCTGCACGCGGAGCATTTACCGGATGGAGCGGTCGCGCTGCGTATAACAGAAGTCAGATTCTGTATCGTATTGCGGAAATGCTGGAAACACGTAAAGCGCAGTTCATCGAAGAGCTCGTGCTTCAAGGTGCAACAAAATCGCAGGCTGAGAAGGAAGTAACACTTGCTGTAGATCGATTGGTTTATTATTCCGGATGGTGCGATAAGTTCACTGCTGTTTTTTCGTCAGTGAATCCTGTGCAGTCTTCTCACTTTAATTTTTCTGTACCGGAACCGACAGGCGTTGTTGCTGCAGTTGCTGCTGAAGATACATCGCTTATAGGACTCGTATCTGTCATTGCGCCGATTATTGCCGGAGGGAATACATCCATTGTTCTCGCATCTGAAAGTAAACCGCTCTGTTGCGTAACATTCGGTGAAGTACTTGCAACTTCAGATCTGCCCGGTGGTGTTGTAAATATTCTTACCGGTAATGCAGGCGAATTGATTTCACACATGGCTTCACATATGGATGTGAATGCTTTGGTTTATTGCGGTAGTGATAAAGCAACGATTAAATCTGCACAGGAATTAAGCGCGCTTAACGTGAAGCGCTTCTTTAATTGGTCGTTGAATTGGAACGACAGTGCTTCGCAAGATCCTTATTTGATTTGTGATATGCAGGAAACAAAAACGACATGGCATCCTATTGAGAATATCGGAACGGGTGGAGCGAAATACTGATCTATGAATGATTTCACGGAAGTACTGAAGGTTGCTATTGACGCCGGCGCAGCAATTATGAAGATCTATAATGAAGGAGACTTCGGCGTGGAGATGAAAAGTGATAATTCGCCACTTACTTTGGCGGATAAAGCGGCACATAAAATCATTGCAGAAGAACTTCAGTCGACAGGCATTCCCATTTTAAGTGAAGAAGGTGATGAAGAAATTCTATTTACCGAAAGAAAAAGCTGGAAGGAATTGTGGATAGTAGATCCACTCGACGGGACAAAGGAGTTCATTAAGCGCAATGGAGAATTCACTGTGAATATTGCATTAGTTCGGGACGGAATTCCGGTTTTCGGGGTTGTGTATGCTCCTGCATTGAAGAAACTTTATTACGGCACAACAGGTTCAGGTGCATTTCTTATTGAAGGCGATGTTACAGACGAAGAGGCAGTACCGTTAGGACGAAATTCGCTTCCCGCAACTTTTACTATGGTAGGAAGCCGCTCTCATGGTTCACCTGAAACAGAATCTTACGTTGACGAAATGAAGAAAATCCATGGAGCAGTTGATTTTATTGCTTCCGGTTCTTCATTGAAATTCTGTCTTGTTGCAGAGCGAAAGGCGCATGCTTATCCTCGATTTGCACCTACGATGGAATGGGATACTGCAGCGGGACATGCCGTTCTTCTTGCAGCAGGAGGAAAGGTGGTTGTTTGGCCCAATAAATCTGAACTTCGCTATAACAGAGAGCAATTGCTGAACCCTTGGTTTTTGGCTTCATTTTAAAATCGTATTTTTATTCACGATATCATGGCAAAAACAGCATTGATTACCGGGGTTACCGGACAGGATGGCGCTTATCTCGCTGAATTATTACTGAGCAAAGGTTATACTGTGCACGGTGTAAAACGCCGTAGTTCATTGTTCAATACGCATCGTATTGATCATCTGTACCATGATCCGCATGAGAAGGGAGTTCCATTTCATTTGCATTACGGTGATCTTACAGATTCAACCAACCTGATACGTATTGTTCAGGAGGTTCAACCTGATGAGATTTATAATCTCGCGGCGCAATCACACGTTCAGGTTTCATTTGAAACTCCGGAGTACACTGCAAATGCCGACGCCATCGGTACGTTGCGTATTCTCGAAGCAATGCGAATTCTGAAGTTGGAAAATAAAACACGTTTCTATCAGGCTTCAACTTCCGAACTGTATGGTTTGGTTCAGGAGATTCCTCAGAAAGAAACAACTCCTTTTTATCCGAGAAGTCCTTATGGTGTGGCGAAGTTGTACGCATTCTGGATCACGAAAAACTATCGCGAAGCATACAACATGTACGCATGCAATGGAATTCTTTTTAATCACGAAAGTCCTATACGCGGAGAAACATTTGTTACGCGAAAAATCACACGGGCTGCTGCGAAAATCAAACTCGGATTACAGGAGAAACTTTATCTCGGTAACCTTGATGCAGAACGTGATTGGGGTCATGCCAAAGATTACGTTGAAGGAATGTGGCTGATGTTGCAGCAGGAAAAACCGGATGATTATGTACTTGCAACAGGAAAGAAAATTTCCGTTCGGACATTTGTAGATTATGCTTTCCGTGAAGCAGGTATTGTGTTGCGTTGGGATGGTAAAGGTGCGGAAGAGCGGGGCATAGATACGCTAACAGGAAAAGTACATGTGCAGATTGATCCGCGTTATTTCCGTCCTGCAGAAGTAGATCTTCTGGTTGGAGATGCGTCTAAAGCTGAGCGTGAACTCGGATGGAAACCGAAA
>Ga0172372_10005093_pt1 | contig 18436 bp, 18 predicted proteins | sample LakKiv5m_2_FD_114544 | JGI IMG/M metagenome (GOLD analysis project Ga0172372, IMG submission 114544) | Freshwater microbial communities from Kabuno Bay, South-Kivu, Congo - kab_092012_9.5m | ecosystem: Environmental > Aquatic > Freshwater > Lake | place: Democratic Republic of the Congo...
GGAGGATCGGTATCTCCCCGTGGTGAACGCGTTCCTCCGCAAGGTGGACACGGCGGCGCGGCGGATCGTCGCCTCCCCGCCTGAGGGGTGGTGACAGACCTTGGTGAGGATCGACGTCCTGACACTCTTCCCCGGAATGTTCCCCGGGCCGCTTTCCCACAGCATCCTCGGACGGGCGGGGGAGGCGGGGCTGCTCGCGGTCGAAGTCCACGACCTGCGTCCCTACGCGGAGGGGAAGCACCATGTGACCGACGAGCCTCCCTTCGGCGGCGGCGGCGGGATGGTGATGAAGCCCGAGCCGATCTTCGCCGGGGTCGAGGCGCTGCGGGCGGCCCACGGGCCGGGGAGGGTCCTCCTCCTTTCCCCCGCGGGCGCCCTCCTGACGCCGTCGGTCGCCGCGCGGCTGGCGACGGAGGAGCACCTGATCCTCCTTTGCGGCCGGTACGAAGGGGTGGATCAGCGGGTGGCGGACCACCTGGCCGACGAAGAGCTCTCCATCGGGGATTACGTCCTCTCCGGCGGGGAATTGCCGGCGTTGGTGCTGATCGACGCGGTGGCCCGGTTCCTGCCGGGGGTGCTTGGGGACCCGGCGGCACCGCACAACGACTCGTTTTCACAGGGGATTCTTGAGGCGCCCCACTACACCCGGCCGCGCGACTTCCGGGGGTGGACCGTCCCCGACGTTCTCCTGTCGGGGGACCATGGGGCTGTCGCGGCGTGGCGCAAGGCCGAAGGGGAGCGCCGGACGGCGCGGAACCGCCCGGACCTGCTGAAGAAAAAATTGACAGGGCCATAGCGGATGGATTATATTTTCAGATCTTCTTCATCATCCGCAACCGCAGACAACGAAAGGACAGGATAGGACCATGACCCTCCTCAAGGAGATCGAATCCCGGCAGCAGCGAAAGGACCTCCCGACATTCAACGTGGGGGACACCGTCCGGGTCTATTCGCGGATCAAGGAAGGCGAAAAGGAGCGCGTGCAGTATTTCGAGGGGATCGTGATCGGCTTCCACCGGAACGCCGTCTCCACCACCTTCAAAGTCCGCAAGGAGTCGTACGGCGTCGGCGTCGAACGCACCTATCCGATCCACTCCCCCCTTCTTGAAAAGATCGAGGTGAAGAAGCACGGAGACGTCCGCCGCGCGAAACTCTTCTACCTGCGCGATGTCTCCGGGAAGAGGGCACGCATCCGCGAGAAGAAGGACTGGCTGTCGAAGAAGGGGATCGTCGTTCCGTCCGAAGGTGCCGCCGAAGGGCCGGCCGTCGCCGCGGAAGCGCCGCCCGCCCCCGCGGAGACGCCCAAGGAGTAGCGCCGTACCGTTCGAGGGCTTCGAGGCGGACGCGCGTGGCCGGGGGTTCTCGGCCCCGGCGGGCGTCGACGAGGCCGGCAGGGGCCCCCTCGCCGGGCCGGTGGTCGCCGCCGCCGTCATCTTCCCCCCGGGGTATTCCCATCCGGGAATCCGCGACTCGAAAAAACTTTCCCCCCGCCAGCGCGAACGTCTTTACCCGGTGATCACGGCCGACGCCACGGCGTTCGGGATCGCCCTCGCCACTCCTGAAGAGATCGACTCGCTGAACATCCTTCGCGCCTCCCTGCTCGCGATGCGGCGGGCGGTGGAAGCGCTCGCCGTTCCGGCCGACTTCCTGTTCATCGACGGGAACCAGCGGGTTTCCTGCGACGTGCCCCAGAAAACGCTGATCGGAGGGGACGACCGGTGCGTTTCGATCGCCGCCGCGTCGATCCTGGCGAAGGTGTCGCGGGACCGGATGATGGCCGAGTTCGACCTGCTCTACCCGGGGTATGGCCTCTCCGGGCACAAGGGATATCCGACCCGGGAGCACTTCGATGCGATCCGCCGGCTCGGGCCGTCCCCGATCCACCGCAGGACGTTCCGCGGAGTCGTTGTTTGACCGCTCCGCCGGAGGCGCGTCGGGTGCAGGGGGACGCGGCGGAGGAGCAGGCATGCCGCCACCTCGATCGATCGGGGTTCACGATCGTGGAGAGGAACTACCGGACAAAGGGCGGAGAGATCGACATCGTCGCGCGCAAGGGGGACGTGCTCGTCTTTGTGGAGGTTCGCTCGCGCGTGGATGCCGACTTCGGGATGCCCGAGGAGTCGGTCACCCCCGCCAAGCGGCGCCGGATCGTCGTCGCCGCCCGGCAGTACCTGTCGGACGTTCCCCCCTCCTCCTGGCGCGAGGCCCGGTTCGACGTCATCGCCATCGAAGGGAGCGGCGATGACGCGGTTCTCCGGCACTATCCCGCCGCGTTCGACGCGAAGGGGAAAGTGCTCTAACCGAAGAATTCTTTCGCTATTCCGTAGATGCCCATGTCGACGGTCTTGAGCGTCGCGGTGGCCTCGGCGAGGGGGACGGCGACGATCCGGTTCCCCTGCAGCGCGGCCATCTTCCCGAACTCGCCGCGGTGGACCATCTCGGTGGCGAAGACGCCGAAGCGGGTCGCGAGCACGCGGTCGTGCGCGGTCGGAGAGCCGCCCCGCTGGATGTGGCCGAGCACCACGTAGCGCGTCTCGAACTTCGTCCGCTTCTCGATCGCCTTCGCGAGGACCTGCGAGATCCCGCCGAGCCGCACGTGGCCGAACTCGTCCTTCTGCGTCTCCTGGAGGACGAGGTCCCCCTCGGAGCCCGGCGTGGAAGCGAACTGCGCGCCTTCCGCGACGACGATGATGGAGAACGTCTTCCCGCGGCTGTGACGCCGCAGGATCAGGTCGCACACCTCGTCGAGGTCGATCGGGATCTCGGGAACGAGGATCACGTCGGCGCCGCCGGCGATCCCCGAATACGTCGCGATCCACCCCGCGTGCCGCCCCATCACCTCGACCACCATGACGCGGTTGTGCGACTCCGCCGTGGTGTGGATCCGGTCGATCGCGTCGGTGGCGGTCGAGATCGCCGTGTCGAAGCCGAAGGTGAAGTCGGTCCCGGACAGGTCGTTGTCGATCGTCTTCGGGACGCCGACCACCGGGAGCCCCATTTCGTAGAGTTTCGCCGCCGCCCCGAGGGTGTCTTCGCCGCCGATGGCGATCAGGGCGTCCAGCCCGAGGATCCGCATGTTCTTCAGCGCCCTCTCGGCCCCCCCGGGGTCCTTGAACGGGTTGGTGCGGGAGGTCCCGATGATCGTCCCGCCGATATGGACGATCCCGGAGACCATCTTGCCGTCCAGGTCCATCGGCGAGGGGTCGAGCAGCCCCTTCCATCCGTTGCGCAGGCCGACCACCCGGGAACTGAGCGTGTCGGATTTCCGGACCACCGCCCGGATCACCGCGTTCAGGCCGGGGCAGTCCCCCCCTCCGGTCAATACTCCGATTTTCATCGCCGACGATCCTCCCAAACGCAAGTTTTGAAGGAATAAGTATAACAGATATGGCTGGTTGCAACTTTCCTCTTGCGGGAAACCCGATTCATGGTATTTTGGTACTCAAAACCTGTTTTAACAGGGGGAAGCGTTGTCCGTCCTCGTGAAGAAGGAACAGATCCGGCTGCTCTCCGGGAACGAAGCGATCGCCCGCGGCGCCTTCGAGGCGGGAGTGAAGGTCGCCTCCGCGTACCCGGGAACGCCCAGCACGGAGATCCTCGAAAATTTCGCGCGCTGCGAAGGGGTTTACGCGGAGTGGGCCCCCAACGAGAAAGTCGCCGTCGAGGTGGCGATCGGCGCCTCGATGGGCGGTGTGCGGGCCCTGGCGACGATGAAGCACGTCGGCCTGAACGTGGCGGCCGACCCGATCTTCACCGTCTCCTACACCGGGGTGCGCGGGGGCCTCGTGATCGTCACCGCCGACGATCCGGAACTGCACTCCTCCCAGAACGAGCAGGACAACCGGCACTACGCGGTCGCGGCGAAGATCCCCATGCTCGAGCCGTCGGACTCCTTCGAGGCGAAGGAGTTCACGCGCCTGGCCTTCGATCTCTCCGAGAAGTACGACACCCCCGTCTTCCTGCGCACGACCACCCGGATCTCCCACGCCAAGGGGGTCGTCCGCCTCGAGGAGCCGGCCGGCCCGGCGTTCCCGCCGGGGTTCACCCCCGATCCGGCGAAATGGGTGATGCTCCCGGTGAACGCGAAGCGCCGCCACGTCGCCGTCGAAGAGCGGACGAAGGCGATGCGTGAATTCGCCGAGACGTGGGACGGGAACCGGATCGAGTGGGGGGACAGGTCGCTGGGGATCGTCACGTCCGGCGTCTCCTACCAGTACGTGAAGGAGGCGTTCCCCGACGCGTCGGTCCTCAAGATCGGCCTCGCGTGGCCGCTTCCCGAGCGGCTCTTCCGGGAATTCGCCGCCGGGGTATCCCGCGTGGTGGTGGTCGAGGAGCTCGACCCGCATCTCGAAACGCACGTGAAGGCGCTGGGGATCCCCGCGCAGGGGAAGGAGATCATCCCGATCGTCGGGGAGCTCGACCCGCGGGTCGTCCGGCAGGCGGTCACGGGGGAGGCGATCGCCGTGCGCGCCCCCGAATCCGTCCCCTCTCGCCCGCCGAACCTCTGCCCCGGATGCCCCCACCGGGGTCTGTTCTTCGCGCTGAAGAAGCTCAGGGTGACGGTGACGGGGGACATCGGCTGCTACACCCTGGCGACCTTGCCGCCGCTCGGTGCGATGGACAGCTGCATCTGCATGGGCGCCTCGATCGGGAACGCCCACGGCATGGAGAAGGCGCTGGGGCGGGACGGCGCCGGGAAGGTCGTGGCGGTCATCGGCGACTCCACGTTCCTCCACTCCGGCGTCACCGGCCTCATGAACGTCGTCTACAACCGCGGCGCCTCCACCACGATCCTGCTCGACAACGACATCACCGCGATGACGGGGGCGCAGCAGAACCCGGCCACGGGGAGGACGCTGCAGGGCGAGCCGACCCGGCGGACGGACCTTCCGGCGCTTTGCCGCGCGCTCGGCGTGGAGCACGTCTACACGGTGAACCCGCACGACATGAAGCGAACGGAGGAGGTGCTGCGGCGGGAAGTGGCGCGCCCCGAGCCGTCGGTGATCATCACCAAGGCGCCGTGCGCACTGCTTCCGGAACATCGCAGGAAGAAACGGCCGGTGTACGAGGTGATCGCGGATCTTTGCACAGGCTGCAAGGCGTGCTCCCGGCTCGGGTGCCCGGCGATCGAGTGGGTCCCCTTCACCCCCGAAGAGGCGGTCGCCGCGGGGAAGAAGGCGACGCAGAAGGGGATGGCGCGGATCAGCCCGCTGCTGTGCGACGGGTGCAACCAGTGCCCGCCGCTGTGCAAGTTCCAGGCGATCCTGGAGAAAAAATCATGAGCGTGCCGAAGGGCGACGTCTTCCTCGCCGGCGTCGGGGGGCAGGGGACCCTGCTCGCCTCCGAGGTCCTGTGCGACGCGTTCCTCCTGTCCGGGTTCGACGTGAAGAAAAGCGAGGTCCACGGGATGGCGCAGCGCGGGGGATCGGTCACGACCCACCTGCGCTTCGGCCCGAAGGTCTTCTCGCCGCTCATCGAGCCGGGGAAGGCGGACCTGCTGGTCGCCTTCGAGAAGATCGAGGCGCTCCGGTTCGCCCACTACCTGCGGCCCGGCGGGGCGATGGTGGTGAACGCCCAGGAGATCTTCCCTCCGTCGGTGGCCACCGGACAGGAGCGGTACCCGCGGGACGTGGAGGAGCGGCTGCGGGCGGTCACGGACCGGCTTTCCATGGTCGACGCCCTCGCCGCGGCGCTGTCGTTGCGCGAGGTGCGCGCGGTGAACATCGTGCTGGTGGGGGCCGCCTCCCACTTCCTGCCGCTTTCCGAAGCCGCCTACGAGGAGGCGATGAAGGCCCGCCTGCCGGAGAAGATGGTCGCGGTCAACGTGCAGGCGTTCCGGGCCGGGCGGGCGCTGCTCCAGGCGGCCTGAAGACAACCGTAAAACAGCGTATTTGAATTCCGTTGACAGATAAAAAGCATTGAGGTACTGTTTTACCGGATCTCAGCGCAAGGTTCTCCGAATCCCCTGTCTTTCCGAGGAGGAATCCCTTTGGCCTTTGCTCCGCACCGCTGGTGGATGACCGCTCCGGGGGAGCCGATGGTAAAGGCCGACTTCGACCCGTTTCCGCCGTCCGCGGGCGAGGTGGTGGTCGAAGTGGCCGGTTGCGGGGTCTGTCACACGGACCTCGGCTTCTATTACGACGGCGTACGTGTGAAGTCGCCCCTTCCGTTGGCGCTCGGCCACGAGATCAGCGGCCGCGTCGTCGCCGCCGGGCCGGGGGCGGCAGGGTGGCAGGGGAAGGCGGTGATCGTCCCCGCGGTGATCCCTTGCGGCGAATGCGAGCTGTGCGAATCGGGGCACGGCACGATCTGCAGGCGACAGCAGATGCCGGGGAACGATATCCAGGGAGGATTCGCGACCCACATCCGCGTTCCCGCGCGGGGACTGTGCCCCGTGGACGAGGCGCGGCTCGCGGCGGCCGGCCTTGCGCTTCCCGACCTCTCGGTGGTGGCCGACGCCGTGACGACCCCGTACCAGGCGGCGGTGCAGGCGGGGGTCACGCCCGGTGATTTCGCCGTTGTGGTGGGTGTCGGTGGGGTGGGCGGGTACGCGGTGCAGATCGCGCGCGCCTTCGGGGCGACCGTGGCGGCCCTCGACGTGGACCCGCTGAAGCTGGATGCGATGGCCGCGAACGGCGCCGCGCTGACCGTCAACGTCCGCGAGGTCCAGGGCCGCGACTTGAAAAAGGCGGTCCAGGAATTCGCGAAGAGGAACGGCTGCCCCGACACCCGGTGGAAGATCTTCGAGTGCTCCGGGACCAGAGCGGGGCAGGACACCGCCTTCGGGCTGCTCAACCCCGGGGCGACGCTGTCGGTCGTCGGCTTCACCATGGACAAGGTGGAGGTCCGCCTCTCGAACCTGATGGCGTTCCACGCCCGGGCGCTGGGGAACTGGGGGTGCCTGACCGAGCTGTACCCGGCGGCGCTCGACCTGGTGCTGGACGGGAAGATCACCCTGGCCCCCTTCATAGAGCGTCACCCGCTGGACGAGATCAACGAGGTCTTCGCCGCCGCCCACGCCCGCAGGCTGGCCCGGCGCGCGATCCTCGTCCCCGGGAGATGACGATGGGCGCCCCCCCCCTCCACGTGGAACTGGAAAAGGACGGCGCCCTCCTGCGCCTGCGCCTCTCCCGGCCCAAGGCGAACATCGTCGACGCCGCCATGATCAAGGCGCTGCGGACGGCCCTCGACGAGCACCTGCCCGGTACGCGGCTGCGCGCCGTCCTTCTCGAGGCGGAGGGGCCGCACTTCAGCTTCGGCGCCAGCGTCGAGGAACACCTGCCGGGATCCGCGGCCGCGATGCTCCGCGAGCTGCACGCGCTGATCCTTCAGATCGTCGGGAGCCCCATCCCCGTCCTGGTGGCGGTGCGCGGCCAGTGCCTGGGCGGCGGCCTCGAGGTGGCGGCCGCCGGACACCGGATCTTCGCCGCGCCCGGCGCGACGCTCGGACAGCCCGAGATCAAGCTGGCGGTGTTCGCCCCCGCGGCCTCCTGCCTCCTCCCGGAGCGGATCGGGCAGGCGCGGGCGGAGGACCTGCTCTTTTCGGGGCGTGGCATCGGGGCGGAGGAGGCCCACCGGATCGGCCTCGTGGACGTGGTGGCCGACGACCCGGGTGGAGCCGCCCTCGCGTATTTCGAGGAACACCTGGCGACGCGGAGCGCCAGTTCCCTCCGGTTCGCCGTGCGGGCCGCCCGGTTCGACTTCGTCGAGCGGGTCCGCCGGAAGCTCGCCGAGGTCGAACGGTTGTACCTCGAGGAGTTGATGGCCACCCACGATGCCGTGGAAGGGTTGACGGCTTTCCTCGCCAAGCGCCCCCCGGTGTGGGAAGACCGCTGAAAGAATGACAACGCCCGTTTTCGTCGGTCTCGACATCGGGTCGTCCCGGACCAAGGTCGCGGTGATCGACGCCGACCGCGAGGTCCTCGGGCACGCCGTCCGGAAATCCGGGACCGACTTCACCGCGACCGCGGCGGCCTGCCTCGACGAATCGCTGGAGATGGCGGGATTCCGCCGGGACGGGATCGCGAGCGCCATCTCGACCGGGTACGGCCGCGCCAACGTCGCCTTCGTCACCACGCGGCACAAGACCGAGATCGGCTGCCTCTCCCGATGGGGCCGCGATCGTTTCCACGGGGCGATCACCATCATCGACATCGGCGGTCAGGACAACAAGGTCATCAAGCTCGACCCGGACGGGCGGCGCGCCGGGTTCAAGATGAACCGGAAGTGCGCGGCCGGCACCGGGGCGTTTCTCGAGGAGATGTCCATGCGCCTCGACATCCCGCTCGAGGCGATGGACGGCCTGGCGCGGCAGTCCCAGGAGATGGTCAAGCTCGGGTCCTACTGCACCGTCTTTTCAGCCACGGAGGTCCTCGAGAACATCCGCCACGGGAAGAAGGTGCCCGATATCGTCAAGGGGCTTTTCTACTCGGTCGTCAGGAGAGTGCTGGAGATGGACTCCCACGCCGGCAGGGTCGTCATGACGGGGGGGGTCGTCGCGCACAACCCGTATATCGTCGAAATGGCCGGGGAGATGACCGGGCGACCGGTCCTGTTCCCCGAGCTTCCGCAGCTGGCCGGCGCGATCGGCGCCGCCCTCTATGCCCTGGATGAAGCGGATCCGATCGGGATCCGGAACGACATTCCCGCGGGAGAAACCGATGGCTGAAGAGAAGAAGACGACGCGAAAGAAGATCCACGCCGCCGACACGATGAACAGGATCATGGCGGACTACTTCTACGGGCTGAACGAGGCGGCCACCACCGGGAAGCGGAAGGTCGCCTGGTGCACCAGCGTGGGCCCGGCGGAACTGCTCCAGGCGCTCGGGTTCGCCGTGCACTTCCCCGAAAACCACGCCGCCATGCTCGGCGCCACGCGGATGTCGACCGACCTCATCCCGGCGGCGAACGCGATCGGCTACTCCCCCGACATCTGCTCGTACCTCACGGCCGACATCGGCGCGTACCTTTCGGGGATCACCCCGCTCGCCAAGGCGTACCCGGGGATCAAGTCGGTGCCGAAGCCCGACGTCCTCGTCTACAACACGAACCAGTGCCGCGACGTCCAGGACTGGATGGCCTGGTACTCGAAGAAGCTCGGGGTCCCCTCCATCGGGGTCACCTCTCCCAAGAACGTCAACGAGGTGACCGACGCCCACATCGACGACGTCACCCGGCAGATCGAGGCGCTGATCCCGACGCTCGAAGGGATCGCCGGGGTGAAACTCGACATGGACCGGCTGCGGGAGGCGGTCTCCCTTTCGCGCGAGTGCACCGAGCTGTGGAAACAGGTCCTCGAGACGGCGAAAGCCTCCCCCGCCCCGATCACCTTCTTCGACGGGACGATCCACATGGGGCCGGCGGTCGTCCTCCGAGGCACGCAGCAGGCGATCGACTACTACAAGGTCCTGCTCGCCGAGCTCGAGCAGCGGATCCGGGACGGCGTGGCGGCCGTCGACGGGGAGAGCTCGCGGATCTACTGGGAGGGGATGCCCGTCTGGGGACGCCTTCGGCAGCACTCCGAGCTGTTCGCGAACCTCAAGTCGACCGTCCTGGCCTCCACCTACTGCAGCAGCTGGATCTTCCCCTCCTTCGACGGGAACGACCCGATCCGGAGCATGGCGAAGGCGTACCTCGAGCTGTTCATCGTCCGCTCCGACCGGTACAAGGAGAAGTACATCAAGGAGATGATCGAAAAGTTCCGCATCGACGGGATCATCTACCACGATGCGAAGACGTGCCCCTACAACTCGAACAGCCGGTATGGGCTGCCCGGACGGGTGGAGGCCGACACCGGCGTCCCCTCGCTGGTCATCTCCGGCGACCTCAACGACCTTCGCTGCGTTTCCGACGAACAGACGAAAACGAACGTAGAGGCGTTCATCGAACAGATCGCGGAGGGGAGATAAGATGCTGGACGCCCTGTTCAAGCCGAAAGCGGTCGCCATCATCGGCGCCTCCACCAAGGAGCTGTCGATCGGGAATGTCATCATCCGGAACCTCCAGGAGTACGGCTACAGGGGGGCGATCTACCCGATCAACCCGACGGCCCCGGACGTCCGCGGCATCAAGGCGTACAAGTCGCTGGAGGAGATCCCGGGGGAGGTCGACCTCGCGCACATCATCATTCCCGCCAAGATCGTTCCGCAGGCGATCGAGGAGTGCGGGAAGAAGGGAGTCAAGGCGGTCGTCATCAACTCCGCCGGATTCAGCGAGATGGGCGAGGAGGGCGCGAAGCTCCAGGCGGCCTTTCTCGCCAACGCGGGAAAGTACGGCGTCCGGGTGTTCGGCCCGAACTGCCAGGGGATCATCAACACGGATCCCGCGCTGAAGGCGTACTGCAACTTCACCTTCACCTACCCGGAGCCCGGGTCCGTCTCGGTGGTGGCCCTGAGCGGCGGGGTCGGCGCGCTGCTCATGCAGGGTCTGTTCGACCTGGGCGTCGGCATGCGGATGTACGCCTCCAACGGCAACGCCTGCGACGTCTCCATTCCCGAGATCCTCCGCTACTGGGGGGACGACGCGGGGTGCAAGGCGATCATCCTCTACACCGAGGGGTTCTCCGACCCGAAGGAGTTCCTCGACGTCGCCCGGGAGGTTGCGAAGAAGAAGCCTGTTCTCGCGATGAAGGCCGGGCGCACGGTCCAGGGCGCCAAGGCGGCCTCGTCCCACACGGGCTCCCTGGCGGGGGTGGACATCGCCACCGAGCTGATCTTCGAGAAGACCGGCATCCTCTCCTTCGGGGACGAGGAGGAGATGTCCCGGGCGGCCATGGCGTTCGCCACCCAGCCGATCCCCGCGGGGAACCGGGTCGGGATCATCACGAACACCGGCGGGCCGGCCGTCATCGCGACCGACGTCCTCGTCGCCGCCGGCCTCGACGTCCCGAAACTCTCCGAAGCGTCGATCGCGCGGCTCAAGACGACCCAGTTTCCCCAGGCGGCCCTCGAGAACCCGATCGACGTCGTGGCGACCGCCGGCGGCCCCCAGTTCCGCGCCGCCATGGACGTGCTGCTCGACGACGACGGCGTGGACGCCATCTTCATGAACTTCGTCACCGCCCCCTTCACGGACACCCACGCCGTGGCGCGGGAGATCGCGGCGGTCAGCGCGCTGGGGAAGAAGCCGATCGTCTGCAACTTCATGACGGATCTGAGCCAGGAGCGGTACCGGATCACGATGCGGATCCTGAAGGAGGGCGGCGTCCCCTTCTACGCGAACCCGACGGCGGCGGCAAAGGCCCTCGGCGCCCTGGCACGGTACGGGCGCCTCCGGCGGCGCGACATCGGCAAACCGGAATCGCCGTCCGGCGTGGACGTCGCGAAGGCGGCGGCCGTCGTGGAACAGGCGCGGAAAAGCGGCCGCGGCGTCCTCTCCGCGACCGACGTCTACACGATCTTCGAGGCGTACGGGATCCCCGTCCCCGGCTGGAAGGTCGTGGATTCCGCCGACGCCGCCGTCGCGGCGGCCGACGCGATCGGCTACCCGGTCGTCGTCAAGGTCGACGCGGAGGCGATCGACCACAAGAGCGACATGGGCGGCGTCGCCGTGAACCTTCGGGACGCGGCCGCGGTCCGCGCCGCCGCCTCCGGGATGCGGAGCCGGCTGGGGACGTCCGGCGCGCTCCGTTTCCTCGTCCAGAAATTCCTCCCCGGGGGGCGCGAGCTGATCGTCGGGGCCAGCGTCTCGCGGGGGCTCGGTCACCTCGTGATGTTCGGGCTCGGGGGGATCTACGTCGAAGTGCTCAAGGACGTGGCCTTCAAGATCGCGCCGGTCACCCGGGTGGAGGCCGGGGAGATGCTCGCCTCCATCAAGACGAAGGCGCTGCTCGACGGGATGCGGGGGGAGAAGGGGATCGACAAGGAGAGGGTGATCGACCTGATCCTGCGCGTCTCGCGGCTCCTCGGCGACCTCCCGATGATCCGGGAGATGGACCTCAACCCGATCCTCGCCTTCGAGAACGCGGTGCACGCGGTCGACGGGAGAATCCGGATTTGAATCTACAGTACGGTGCGTAGGGCGGAGCGGGGGGTTCCACGCAGCGGCGTATGGAGAGAGGCAGAGATTGCGTCGAGCGGAATCGCAGTGAGCGGGCGAAGATCGCGAACGTAGCGGAGTGGAAGCCCCCCGCGAGCACCGAAGCACTAGCGGGTTGAAAAAATCGTGTTGCGAAAAGGAGATTCTCCCGTGCTGACGAAAGCGTATATCCCGTACCGCGGTTACTACAGCACCCCGTTCGTCCGCTGGCAGGGGTCGCTGGCCAACGAGCATTCGATCGTCCTCGGGGCGAACACCTCCCGGCGGTTCTTCGAGTCGAAGGGGTGGGACCCGAAGATGGTGGAGTACGTCCTGGTCGGCAGCACCGTCTACCAGAAGCAGTGGTTCTACAGCGGCCCCTGGGCCGCGGGGATGATGGGGGCCGCCGGGGTTCCGGGCGTCCTCGTCAGCCAGGCGTGCTCGACCTCGGCGTTCGCCGTCTACCAGGCCGGCATGGGGGTCGAGACGGGCCTCTTCGGCAACGGCTGGTGCCTCCTCGCGGACCGCTGCTCCAACGGTCCCCACGCCTCGTGGCCGAACCCGAACGGCCCCGGCGGGCAGGTGATCTCCGAGGACTGGGTCATGGACAACTTCGGGAAGGACCCGTGGGCGGGCGGCGCGATGATCCAGACCGCGGAGAACGTGAGCAGGGAGAGCGGGGTGACCCGCGCCGAGTGCGACGCGATCACGCTCCGCCGGCAGGAGCAGTACGAGGCGTCCCTTGCCGGCGACCGCGCGTTCCAGAAGCGGTACATGTTCCCGGTCGAAGTGCAGGTCTCGAAGAAGAAGACGGTCAGCGTCGCCGCGGACGAGGGGATCTTCCCCTCGACGAAGGAGGGGCTGGCGGGCCTGCGGCCCGTCCTTCCGGACGGCGTGCACACGTTCGGAACGCAGACCCACCCGGCCGACGGCAATTGCGGCGTCTGCGTGACCACCCGGGAGAAGGCGAAGGAGCTGAGCGCCGACCCGAAGGTCGAGATCCGGCTCGTCTCCTTCGGGTTCGCACGGACGAAGAAGGCGTTCATGGCCGCCGCCGTGGCGCCTTCGGCGCAGATGGCGCTGGCCAACGCGGGGATCAAGGCGTCGGACCTCGCCGTCGTCACGACCCACAACCCGTTCGCGGCGAACGACATCGTCATGGCGAAGGCGATGGGACTCGACGCGAACGCGATGAACAATTACGGCTCGTCCCTGATCTACGGGCACCCGCAGGCCCCGACCGGCGCGCGCGCGATGATCGAGGGGATCGAGGAGGCGGCGATGAAGGGGGGCGGGTACGTCCTCTACTCCGGCTGCGCCGCCGGCGACACGGCGGCCTCCGTCGTCCTCAAGGTGGGCTGACCGCTACGGGAGGGTCCGGCTGCGTCACCTCGGAGGGCGGGGCTCCGTTCGTGGCTCGCCGTGCGATGAACCTGCACGGCTGCGCTTTACCTCACTGCGCCCCCCCTCCTACGGTGACTCCGCCGAAGGAGAAGTCCCGGAGCGCGGAACGATCCGGGGTTAAGGTTAATGAAAATGGGAGGAACCGATGGGTTATCAGTTCATCACGCTGCAGCGGACCGGGAAGATCCTTACGATCGTTCTGAACCGGCCGCCGACCAACCCGCTGTCCGCCGCGTTCGGGCGGGAGCTGTTCGACGCCTTCACCGAGGTCGACCGGATGGAGGACGTGACGGTGGTGATCGTCGCGAGCGCGCTGGAGAAGGCGTTCGTCGCCGGGGCGGACATCAAGGAGATGGCCTCCATGGACCGGGCCGCCTCCGAGGCGTTCTCGATCCTCCTGCAGGACGCCAACAACCTCCTCACGCGGATGAAGAAGGTGGTCATCGCCGCCATCAACGGCCACGCCCTCGGCGGCGGCTGCGAGCTGGCGATGGCGTGCGACTACCGCTTGATGAAGAAGGGGAAAGCCCTCATCGGCCTCCCCGAGGCGACGCTCGGCATCCTCCCGGGCGCGGGCGGCACGCAGCGGCTCCCCCGGCTGGTCGGGCTCCCGAAGGCGATGGACATCCTCCTGCGCGGGAAGGCGATGGGGCCCGAGGAGGCGCTGGCCATCGGCCTCGTCGACCGGCTGATCGAGCCGGAGGTCTTCATGGACGAGGTGATGACGTTCGCGAAACAGTTGGCGTCCGGCGCGGGGAAGGCGATGGGGTACATCAAGGCGGCGGTGCACGAGGGGATCGACCTTCCCATGGAGCGGGCGCTGGCGGTGGAACGGAAGTACGGCCTCGAAAACCTCGGGACCCACGACGCGAAGGAAGGGCTCGCCGCCTTCGCGGAGAAACGGAAGCCGGACTTCCTGAGCAGATAACCGGGAACGGGACGAATATCCTATCAACGGAGGGTGCGCGATGAATATCGAGGAGATGAAAACCGTAGGGGTCGTGGGCGCCGGCAGCATGGGAACGGGGATCATCCAGGTCGCGGCCCAGGCGGGCTTCGAGGTGAAGGCGGTCGACGTCGACGATGCGGCGTGCGCGCGGTCGGCCAAGGCGATCGCCAAGGTGCTCTCGCGGCTCGTGGAAAAGGAGAAGATCACCGGGGAGCAGAAGGATCAGGTCCTCGGCCGGATCCGCTTCTCGACCGACGTCGCCACGCTTGCGGGTGTCCCCTTCCTCTTCGAGGCGGTCTTCGAGAGCGTCGACGTGAAGAAGGCGATCTTCGCGAAGCTCGACGCGATCTGCGGCGACGGAACGGTGTACGCCACCAACACCTCGTCCCTTTCGATCACAGAGATGGCATCCCTCGTGAAGCGCCCGGCGAAGTTCGTCGGCATGCACTTCTTCAACCCGGTGCCGGTGATGAAGCTGGTCGAAGTGATCCCCGCCCTGCAGACCGCGCAGGAGACCACCGACCTGGCGCTGGCGATGGCGAAGAAGCTCGGCAAAACCGCCATCACCTGCAAGGACACCCCCGGGTTCGTCGTGAACCGGCTTCTCGTTCCGTACATGCTCGACGCGGTCCGCCTTCTCGAGGCCGGCGTCGCGTCGGCGCAGGACATCGACACGGCGATGAAGCTCGGGTGCGGCATGCCGATGGGCCCCTTCGAACTCATGGACTACACCGGGGTGGAAATCTCCTATTATGTTGGGGAGATCTTCCACAATTACACGAAGGAGGCCCGGTTCGCCCCTCCCGGGCTGCTGCGGAACATGGTGAAGGCCGGGTACCTCGGGAAGAAAACGGGAAAAGGCTTCTACGATTATTCTGCGAAGCCGCCGCAGGAGGGGGGCGCAGTGAGGTAAAGCGCAGCCGTGCAGGTTCACCGCACGGCGAGCCACGAACGGAGCCCCCTCTCCGAGGCGGCGTAGCCGAAGCGGATGGAGCGGCACTCGAAGGGTACTGTATTGATGAATTGAAGCAATTGGCAACCAACTTTACGAAAGGAAGAGACGACGCCATGGCATGGAGCAGGGAAGAGACGATCGGACGCGACGAGATGCGGCGGATCCAGCTGGGGAAGTGGCAGAAGTTCGTTTCCTACGTCTACGGGAAGAACCCCGTCTATAAGAAGAAGATGGACAAGGCGAAGGTGAAGCCGGGGGAGATCCGCTCGCTGGACGACGTACGGAGACTTCCCTTCACGGCGAAGGCCGAGATCCGCGACTACTACCCGTTCGGCCTCTTCACCGCGCCCCAGGAGGAGATCGTCGAGTTCCACGCCACCTCCGGTACGACCGGGAAGATGGTCGTCGTCGGCTACACGCGCAACGACCTGGAGCTTTGGACCGAGGTGATGGCCCGGGCGGCCACCGGGGCGGGCATCACGAAGAACGACATCGTACAGAACATCTACGGATACGGCCTCTTCACCGGGGGGCTCGGGATGCACTATGGAGCGATCCGGGTGGGGGCGTCGGTGATCCCGATCTCCGGGGGGAACACGCAGAAGCAGATCATGCTGATGCAGGATTTCGGCAGCACGGTCCTCACCTCCACTCCCTCGTTCCTCATGCGGGTCCACGAGGTCGGGGTGGAGATGGGGGTCGACTTCAGGAAGCTCAAGCTGCGGATCGGCCTGCTCGGCGCCGAGCCGTGGAGCGAGTCGATGCGGCAGTCGATCGACGAGCGGTTCGGGATCAAGGCGTGCGACATGTACGGTCTCTCGGAGATGATCGGCCCCGGCGTCTCGTTCGAGTGCCACGAGATGCGAAACGGGCTCCACGTCAACGAGGACTACTTCTACCCCGAGATCATCCACCCCGACACCGGCGAGGTGCTTCCCTACGGGGAGGAAGGCGAACTCGTCATCACGAACTTCGCCAACGAGGGCCAGCCGCTGATGCGGTACCGCACCCGGGACATCTCGCGCCTGACCGTCGCCCCGTGCTCCTGCGGGCGCACCCTCGTCAAGATGCAGCGGGTGTCGGGCCGGACGGACGACATGCTGATCATCCGCGGCGTGAACTTCTTCCCGTCCCAGATCGAGTCGATCATCATGAAGCGGTGGGGCGTGTCGCCCCACTACCTGGTCGTCGTCGCCCGTCCGGGAGCGATGGACGAGGTCGAGGTGAAGATCGAGGTGAACGACGAATTCATGAAGAAGGCCGCCGCCGACGTCCTCGCGGGGAGCGAGAAGGACATCCTCGGCGACGTGAAGACCGCGAGGGAGAAGAAGGCGCATCTCCAGCGCGACATCAAGGACATCATCGGAATCACCGTGAAGGTGACGCTGGTTGCGCCGGGAACGATCCCGCGCAGCGAGGGGAAGGCGAAGCGCGTCGACGACCGGCGGCCGAAGGCCGTGTAACGGCGGAGGGACCTCCTTCCGCCGCAGTGGGGGACACTCCTTCCCTTTGTCCCAGGGAGAACCAGGAATGTCCCCCCTAAGGGGGTTGCGATGAAGTTGAAGCAGCTGTCGATCTTTCTGGAGAATGCGCCCGGGCGGTTGTACGAGGCGACGCACGCCCTGGGGGAGGCGGGGATCAACCTGCGGTCCCTCTGCATCAGCGACAGCTCCGACTTCGGGGTCCTGCGGATCCTGGTGTCCGACGTCGGCAAGGCCCGGCAGGTGATCATGGAGAAGCAGCTTCCCGCCCGCATCGACGACGTGGTCGCGGTGGAGATCGACGACGTTCCCGGCTCCCTGGCCCGGGTCCTCGACCCGTTCAAGGAAAAGAGGGTGAACGTCGAATACATGTACGCCCTGGCGGGCGCCGCGTCGGGGAAGGCGGTGATGGTCTTCCGGTTCAGCGACAACGATAAGGCGATCGAGATCCTGCGGGGGAACAAGGTCCGGATCCTCGACGCCGAGGCGTTCGGAATGATCGAGAACAAGTAGAAATGGGAACGGGAAGCTACCAGCCGAAGCGGTTCGCGGTCGTCGGCGCCGGCCCGGTCGGAGCGATCGTCGCCGCATTCCTCGCGAAGGGGGGGTACGACGTAACCCTTTGCGACGTGGTGCCGTCGCTTCTCGGTCCCGCCCTCGATCCCGGCATCCGCGTCGAGGGGACCGACACCCTCCAGGCGAAAGTCGCGAGGACGACCACCCGCGTCGACGATCTGATCGGGGCCCCCCCCGACGTCGTGATCGTCGCGGTCAAGGCCACCGCCCTTCCCCTGATCGCCTCCACCCTCGAGGGGTTCGTCGCCGAGGGGCGGTACGTCGTCAGCTGGCAGAACGGCATCGACACCGAGCGGATCCTCGCGAAGCACCTGGGGGCCCGTTCCGTGCTGCGGGCGGTCGTCAATCTCGGCTGCGTCCCGCTGGGGCCGGCCCACGTCCGGATCGCCTTCCACCATCGACCCCACCACATCCAGGAGCTCGATCCCCGATCGAGGGACGCCGCCCTCGGGATCTGCGCGGTGTTCACCGCGTGCGGGCTCGACACCTCGCACACTTTCCAGATCCAGGACATGGTCTGGCGCAAGGCGGTGCTGAACGCCTGCATGAACCCGATCTGCGCCGTCACGGGGAAGACGATGGCCGAGGTGATCAACGACCCGATCCTCTTCCACCTGGTCGACGCCCTCATCAAGGAGGGGGTCGGTGTCGCCAGGGCGAACGAGTACCGGCTCGGCTCGAACTTCTACCCGTACTGCATCGACTACATCCGGAACGCCGGCCACCACAAGCCGTCCATGCTTCAGGACATCGAGGCGGGCCGGCGGACCGAGGTCGACTACATCAACGGCAAGATCGTCGAGTACGGCGCCCAGGCCGGCGTCCCCACCCCGTACAACACGATGATCCGCGGCCTCGTCAAGGCGCTCGAGCCGAAATGATCCGGAAAAAGGTTGCGCGGCTCTCTGCGCGGATGCACGACGGACCGCAGTACCCGTCGCAGGGGGCGGTGATGTTCGTCGACCTCGAGCGGCGGGAGCATTTTTCGAAGTTCCTTCCCGTCGGCGTGCTCCGGTCCTTCCTCTCCGGCCGCGGCGCGAACATGTTCCTCCTCCA
>Ga0172372_10005094_pt1 | contig 18435 bp, 14 predicted proteins | sample LakKiv5m_2_FD_114544 | JGI IMG/M metagenome (GOLD analysis project Ga0172372, IMG submission 114544) | Freshwater microbial communities from Kabuno Bay, South-Kivu, Congo - kab_092012_9.5m | ecosystem: Environmental > Aquatic > Freshwater > Lake | place: Democratic Republic of the Congo...
ATACAATCTAGTATAGATGAAATGCAAAAATTAGATAAACAAATATCTGATATTAAAATCAAAAGTGGAGGTCAAAAAGATTTACAAACCTTTAAATTCGTAGCTGAAGAATTTAACGTTGATATCAATAAAGTAGTAAAATGGTTTATTATTTGTTTAATATCAGTATTTGATCCACTTGCAATTTGTTTATTATTGGCTTACAATACTATATTAGGAGAGGAACTTTATGTTAAACCTGTTGTTAAAAAAATAGAAGAAGAAGAAGAAAAGTCTGTAGATGAAATAGTACAAGAAGCCAAAAAAGAAGCAACTGAAGAAGTAAAAGAGACTCAAATAATAAAAGAAATAATTAGAGAAGTACCTGTGGAAAAAGAAGTAATAAAAGAGGTTCCAGTAGAAAAAGAGGTGATTAAAGAAGTTGTAGTTGATAATAGCTACAAACCAAATCATTTTAGTTTTTAAATTAAAATAATAAAAATAATAATATTAATTTGATTTTAGAAAATTTTACTATATATTTAATTATCAGTTTACTACTATAAACATATGGATGAATTTGATATTAAAGAAATATTGGATATTTTAAAACAAGCCGAAAAGACACAAGACTGGGACTTGATAAATGAAGCAATATCATTTATGGAAGAATATCTTGATGACGAAGATAGTTCAGAATATGATTGATTTATGTTACTTATAATAATACTTGTATCGGTGTTGTCCATTTCAATTTGTTTAAATGTTTATTTTTTCATTAAAATGAATGATTTATTAGATGTGATTGAAACAATGGAAAATTGGTCATCCCAATATCGAATTTTAGTTGAAAATACTTATCGTCGTTTAAAAGATATTGATGAAAAACAAATATTTGAAAAAGATGATGAAGTAGGTTTTGTTTTTTCAGAGATGGTAAAATTGATTGAATTTATCAAAGAAAAATATAAATGAAAAAATCAAATAAAAAGATGAAAATTTTAAAAAAAAGACTTATTAAGAAAAAAGTTGTTAAAAATCTTAACAAAAAAGTCCCGTTAAAATCAACAAAACAAAAGAAAAAAATGGTTACAAACAAAGTTATAAAACAGAAAAAAGTTATTCCACTTAAAAAAGAAAAAGTTATTAGAAAGACAACTCCTAAAATTATAATTGAAGAACCTTATTTAGAACCAGAACCTCAAAAGAAAAAATCTACAGAAAAGATGTATTTTACAAAAGATACAGAAATGTATATTATAAAATACAATAAGGAAGAAGATCAGAATGTAAGAAATCACATTTATGAAACGTATATAAAAAATGCTTTTGAAAAATTGGTAGAAAATGTATTTAATACATTTAAATTTACTTATTTTGATAATAGTCCTATTGAAATTCAGAAAGAAACGGTTGCACATTTAGTTTCTAATATGAATAAATTTGAAGAGGGTAAAGGTAAAGCATTTAGTTATTTTAGTATTGTTGCTAAAAATTACCTTATTTTTCATAATAATGGCAATTACAAGAAATATAATCAACATGTAAACATTGCGGATACACCAAGTGAATCATCTGTATGTTTACAAACTGTAGATGCTCATCATAAAGAAGTTGAAACTAATGAATTTCTTAAATTGATGGTAGAATATTGGGAAAAAAATGTAGGACGTATATTTACAAAGCAAAGAGATTTAAATATTGCTAATGCAGTTATAGAGTTATTTAGAAATTGTAATAGAATCGATGCTTTTAATAAAAAAGCATTGTATCTTTATATCAGAGAAATTTCATCCTGTAAAACTCAACAAATCACTAAAGTTATAAATAAGATGAAAAGTTATCAAAAAGTGATTGCTCAATCATATCTTGATAGAGGCAAATTAAATTGATAGTGTAATTATTCAAATCTATATCTATTTATAGGTATGGATTTAGATTTTGAATTATATAAAGGTAAGAAATATTCAAACTTACTTAAAGATGTTGTAATCAATTCTGAAAGTAAAAAGGACCAAATTGATATTTTGGTCTCTGACTTAAGAAGTATGATTAAAACACCAAATGATGCAATTGTCATCGTTCCTCTAATAAAAGATTATTTAGATGTTGGTGTAAGGAACGATGAACAATTAGTAAAATTAGCTGCCATAGTTCAAAGATTAGTAAGTAACAATAATAAAGGAGAAGAAGAAGTTGGCGGATTATCGGAAGAAGAAAGAAAACAACTTATGGCAGAAGTTGAAAAAATTACGGAAAATATCAGTAATTCTATAGAAATTAAGAAATAATATGCCATATTTTAATGTAAAATCTGCACCAGTTAGTTTTGGTCAATTAAATAATTTAGGATTGTCAGTCGGAACTACTAATTCATCATCACCTACAAATGAATTTTATGAATTAGAACCTGCTATAGTATTAGACGTTATTTTGGATGAAAAACACCCAGAAATAGTAAGACAAAGACATTTAGTAGATTCTAGAAATATACCAGCAAATTATAAAAACGAACAACCTAGTCAATTTGATATAGACTATAGTTATATAGGAGCTTGTAAAGTTAGATTATGTTTTTCTCAACAAGGTATGGAAAAAGAAAAATTATCATGGGCATTTCCTATTGAATCCACTGGAATAGTTGAATATCCACTATTAAATGAAGTTGTAATTGTAGTAAAATATTTAGATAAGTTATTTTATACTAGAAAATTGAACTTAAATGGATTTATAAACCAGGAGTCTAATTTTAGACTTGAAAAGTTTTATGGAAATAATGATGGAAATAGAGATTTAGTTTCTGAAAATGATGCAAAAACAGAATCAATTGATGGGCCGATTTCATTAAACGCCTATAAAAAAATTGCTAATAATCAAGTTAGAGGGATTTTGGGGTCATATTTTCTCGCAAATTCTAAAATAAGAAAATTACGTAAATTTGAAGGAGATACAGTTTTAGAAAGTCGTCATGGTCAATCAATTCGTTTTTCTGCATATGATAATATAAGAGACAACGATAAAGGTTTTTATCCGGATTATAAAGGAGATTCTACAATAAATAAACCAAATGAAGGTTGTGGAAATCCAATGATTTTAATTAGAAATAGACAACGTAAATTGTCTTTAGATAAACCCATATCAGGAATTTCTAAATTACCTGATATTCCTGCTATTGTTGATTCTCAAAAAAATGTAGGTGGATTAATTGAAGAAGATATTAATCATGATGGAAGTTCAATTTATATTACATCTGGATTAACAAAATCAAAATGGAAAACTACGTGTTATAAATCCATATTTCAACAAGGAAAAGAAGAACAACCTTTATTTTCTCCTGTAGGTTCTACATCTTATAAATTTGACATTGAAAATTTAAAAGGTGATCAAATAGTAATTAATACTGATAGATTAATTTTAAGTAGTAGATTCGGAGAAAGCCTTCATTTTTCTAAAGAAAGATATGGTATAGTTACTGATAGTGAATATACAGTTGATGCTCATGATCAAATTATATTAACTACTAATAATAAAACCGTATTAAACAGTCCTGCAATTTATTTAGGACAATATGGTCAAACAAATGAACCAGTATTATTAGGTCAAACTACTGTAGATTGGTTATATGATTTATGCAGTTGGCTGTTAGACCACGTACATTGGTATAATCATACACATCCAAAAACCGGGGGTCCAAATCCCGATAAAACACAAGAATCTGTTCAAGATAAAAAATTAAAATTTTTAAGAGATAATCTTGATAAATTAATGAGTAGAAGAGTATTTGTTACAGGTGGAGGATATGCTCCAGGAGTTGATGGAGTAATGCCAAATGGTTTTAAAAACGGTACGGAACCAATTTCTGTTAATATTGTATCAGGAGAAGGTGTTCCTGGAGAATTTAAAGGAAAATTAAGAAGAGAAGGTCCAGTTGAAGTACAATTTGAACAAGTATGATTAATAAATTTAAATTTAAAGATTTAGATCCGGCACTGCCAGGACCTCCAACTGAAGGTTCAGATGGTCTTAAATTTAAAATTCCCAAATTAGATGCTGCATTACCAAAAAAACCATCACTTGGGTCAACGTTGGGAAAAGCAGTAGGTGGAGTAACTGGTGCAGCAGGCGGATTAGTTAGTGGAGTTGCAGGCGCAGCAGGTAGTATTGTTAGTGGAGTAACTGGTGCAGCAGGCAGTGTTGTTAGTGGAGTAACTGGTGCAGCAGGCAGTGTTGTTAGTGGAGTAAGTAATGCGATAGGAGGAATAACTGGAACTTTACCATCTCTACCAAACATTCCTGGAATCAAAATACCACCATTACCAAATCCACCACCAATTCCAAATCTTGGAATACCAAAAATTTCAGCACCTAATTTTAATAATAAACATTTTAATCCAGGGGCTTCGTTTGGAAAAACAGTTAATAGACTTACTGGTACTGTAGGAGGAGTTGTTGGTGGAGTTGCTGGTGCTGCAGGCGGATTAGTTAGTGGAGTTGCAGGCGCAGCAGGCAGTGTTGTTGGTGGAGTTACTGGTGCAGCAGGCAGTGTTGTTAGTGGAGTTGCTGGCGCAGCAGATAGTGTTGTTGGTGGAGTTACTGGTGCTGTCGGTGGTGTTTTAAGTAATGTACCTTTAGTTGGAGGAGTTGCAGGTGGATTGGTAAGTGGAGTTGGTAGTGCAGTAGGTGGAGTTGCTGGCGCAGCAGGCAGTGTTGTTAGTGGAGTTGCTGGTGCTGCAGGCAGTGTTGTTGGTGGAGCAGCAGGAGCGATAGGAAGTGGTTTGAAAAAAATATCATTGCCAAAAATTAAGTCCGGTGTTGGTAAGAGAATAAAAATAATAAAAATACCAAAACCACCTACCGCACAACAAATAAATGATAAAATAAATAATATAATCCCAAAAGTTTGATGATAATTATATAGAATATGAAAACAAACGAATTAAAAGAATTAATTAGGGCAATAATTAGAGAAGAGTTGGACAAAACATTACCTACTTTAATTCCGAAGGTATTGACCGAAGCATTAACTGGCAAACAAGTAAATGAATCGACAGTTCAATCAAAAACTGTAGTTAAAGAAAGTTTTCAAAAGCCGAAAGAAGTTAAAAAATACTCAAGTAACCCAGTTTTAAATGAGATTTTGAATCAAACCGTTGTAAAAATACCAAGAGAAGATTCTATGATAGGACTTGATTCACAATTTAAATCACAAGTTTTTTCTGGTATGCAATTGAATGAATCAACGCAAATTCAAGAACCTAATCCTACTCCGGTAACAGAAGAACAAGGAAAAGTTATGAATGTTCTTAACAGAGATTTTAGAAGTTTAATGAAAGCTGTGGATAAAAAGAAACAAAACGGAACAATAGGTTCTGGCATGGTATCAATGACATAATATGAATCCGATAGGATTAACATTACCACTTCAAATTGGTAGAAATGGCTACTTTGAACAAAGTTATGATACTTTGACTCAAGTAAAAGCTAATATTACCAATTTATTAAGAACCAAAAAGGGAGAACGACGAATGAATCCTAATTTTGGTTCGGGTTTACAAGAATATTTATTTGAACAAAATTTAGTAGACTCTCCTGATATAATAAAACAAATTATTACCGATGAAATAAATAATTATGTACCAGGAGTAACTGTAAATAAAATTGATATTGGTCTATCAAATCAAGAAAAAAATGAACTAACAGATAGTTATATATTATATATAAAAATACAATTCACGGTTAACAATCAAATTGATACTTTAAATTTGACAGTTAATCAAAATAATATTTAACTATGGCAGACATTATACAAAAGTCATTTAATAGTTCTAAAAAAGACATTAAATATCTTAATAGAGATTTTTCATCTTTTAAAGCGTCTTTAATTGAGTATTCAAAAACCTATTTTCCAAGAACTTATAAAGATTTCAGCGATGCTTCTCCTGGTATGATGTTTATTGAAATGGCATCCTATATTGGAGATGTTCTTTCATACTATACAGACTATCAATTTAAAGAAAGTTTAATGCCATATGCAGAAGAACGTAAAAATGTATTGGCATTAGCAAATTATCTTGGTTATAAAACCAAACCTACTAAATCTGCAACTACAAATATTGATTTATATCAAATTATTCCTTCTACAAAAGATTCAAGTAACAATTATATACCGGACAATAACTATGCTCTTAAAATTAGAGAGTATATGGAAGTTTCAAATGAAAGTGGAGTAAGTTTTATTACAACCGATCCTGTCGATTTTTCACTGGATAGTAAGTTTTCTCCAAGAGAAACAACAGTATATTCAAGAGATGATTATGGAATTCCACAATTTTTCTTACTCAAAAAATCAGTAAAAGTTATTGCGGGAAAAATTACAACTGATTCATTTACAGTTGGTACTGCAACCCAATTTTATAAAATTTCATTATCTGAGAACAATGTAGTTGATATAATTGATGTAAGAGACAGTGATAATAATAAATGGTATGAAGTCGATTATTTAGCTCAAGATTTAGTATTTACAGAAACTGAAAATACTGAATTTACTAACAACAATTATGTACAATACTCAACAGAAGTGCCAAAATTAATTAAAAGTTTAAAAACTTCTCGTAAATTTGTAGTAAATGTTACTGCAAATAATACAACTTATCTGGAATTTGGTGCTGGGATTGATTCGTCATCGGATGAAGTTATTTATCCAAATTCAGAATTAGTTGGTGTAGGATTGACTAATATTAGTAATTTAAATTTAAATTATGATACCAGTAAGTTACTAAAATCAGAAACATTCGGACAATCTCCATCAAATACAGTATTAACGGTTCAATATTTAGTAGGAGGGGGATTAGAATCAAATTCACCTTCAGATACAATTAAAAATATAAATTCAGTTACATTTTTAAACGATGTATCTGGTTTAACACCCTCACAAAATTCTTTATTAACTACTGTAAAAAATTCTTTAAGAATTACAAATACAAATCCAGCAGTTGGTGGACAAAATGAAGAAAGTGTAGAAGAAATAAGACAAAATGCTTTAGCTAATTTTGCATCTCAAAATAGAACAGTAACTACAGATGATTATATTACTAGAATTTATTCTTTACCACCTAGATTTGGTTCAATTGCGAAAGCGATGGTAATACCAAATTCAGATTTATCTATTTCTACTACAAAAACTTTATTAGACGGATTTATTGACAATGAAAATCAAACAACTTTAATCGATAATTCACTTGAAAATAATTATAGAAAAGTAAATTTTGATACTTCAAATCCATTTAGTTTAAATTTATACATTTTAAGTTATAATTCAAATAAAAACTTAACACAAACTAATGACGCATTAATTTATAACGTTAGACAATATTTACAAAAATATAAAATTATTTCAGACAGTGTAAACATAATTGATGGATATATCATTAATATTGGAGTTGATTTTAAAATATTAATATATAATAATTTTAATAAAAAAGAAGTTTTAGACCAATGTCTTCAAAAAGCAAAAGAATTCTTTAATATTGATAAATGGTATTTTAATCAACCAATTAATATCAACCAATTTGAACTTGAATTGGCAAAAATAGAAGGAGTTCAATCGGTAGCAGAAGTTAAGTTTAAAAATTTGACTCAAAATGACGGAGATTATTCTCCACATGAATATAATTTATCTGAAGCTACACTGAATAAAATTATTTATCCATCATTAGACCCATCTGTATTTGAAGTTAAATTTCCAGATAATGATATAAGAGGATCAGTAATTTAATAAATTTATCATTAAAAGTCTTATAAATTTCATACTTATATTTATAATAGAGTATGCATACATTTATATTTCCAAAACAAGATACATTCATAACTAATGAAACCGGTTATGAAAATAAAAATTTTGGAATTGATGAGATTTTAGAATTAAAAGCGCAAAATCAACTAGTTAGTAATGTAAGTTTTTATGTATCATCTAGCTTGTCTGGTAGTTATACTACGTTTAATGTAATCAATTATATAGGCGGTATATCATCAAGTTATTTATCTGGTTCATCTAATTCAGCAAATTTATATATTAGTGGTTCATCTCAATTCACATCCACCAATTATAACGGTTATGTATCAGGAACTTATGGTGCAGGTATTCAAATTACATCTAGTTTGACTAACTATAACGGGTCTGTAACTGGTAGCGTAAGTGGAAGTATTATAGGTTCATTCACTGGTTCAATTTATAGTGCAAGTGGGTCTTTAACAAATTATAATGGGTGTATAAACGGTTTACTATTAGGTACTCAAAGTGTATATAGTCCAACCACCACTTTCACAAATGACCCAGAATTTAGTAGAATTTTAATTCAATTTGATTTAATTTCAATTTCTAGTTCTCTTTTAAGTGGTGATATCAATAATAATTGCAAATTTTATTTAAAATTAAAAGCATCTTCTACAGAAGAAGTACCTTTAGATTATAAAATATATGCATATCCAATCAGTAAAAGTTGGGATATGGGAATTGGGAGATATGATACTGAAGGTTTAGGCAGTTTTGGTGCAAGTTGGTATTATAATACTACTCAAAATACAGCTAGTTTATGGTATAGTCCAACCGCATCAACAGTAACGTATAATTTTACAGATTATTTGTTAACTTCCAGTTTTTCAACAGGTTCATTCCAAAATGGAGGTGCTACTTGGTTTTATAATGTTCCATCAAATTATTCTCAACCTAGTTCAAATACATCTTCTTCTTTTTATAATACACCAAGTGCATCAGTTTATATTTCTTCTTTTTGTTCATCGTCATTAAGTGGGAGTTCACTGATTTGTTCACAGTCTTATGATTATAGTACATCCGATATTTATATGGATGTTACTTCTGTAGTTAAAGGATGGATTTGTGGATGTGTACCAAATAATGGATTAATATTAATAAGTTCTTTGGAATTAATACAATCAAATGATATTAATTCTACTATTAGATTTTTTAGTAAAGAAACTAACACTATTTATCAACCATATTTAGATGTTAAATGGGATGATAGTGTATATATTAGTGGAAGTTTAGTATCTTTAACTGGTTTTAATCCATATACAATAGTAGTTAAAAATGTTACAAAAGACTATAAATTTGGAAGCGTACCTCGTATTAATATATTTGCTAGAGAAAAATCTCCACTTAAGAATTTTGTAAAAGGATATCAACAAAGTCAATATTTAAGTTCAAGTTTATTACCTTCAAATTCATATTATGCTATTAAGGATAATGAAAGTGAAAATTTTGTAATTGATTTCGATGACTATACAAAATTAAGTTGTGATGGTGCAATTCATTATTTTATATTAGATACAACTGGATTGCCTGTAGAAAGATATTATAGAATTTTGATAAAAACCGAAATAAACGGAGAAACTTTGATATTCGACAACGGAAATATATTTAAAGTATCAAGATGAGTATACAATCACAAATAAATGATTTTTTTACAACAGGCCAATTCACTAATAATATAGATGAATTTGGAAATGTAAATTTATATATTAGTGCTAGTAATGTTAATGAACAATATATCACATTTCCATTAATAAATTTTAATTATAAAAAAGATGAAATTGAAAATTTATATGATATAAACATTTCCGAAATTCAAACCGAGACTCCTGTTGAAAAACAAATTTTAAATCAAACATTTTTAAATGAGTACAATAAAGTATTATCCGAAAATCAAGACTTAAAAGATAAATTAAATGACTTGGTAGATGAAATTCAAGCTGACTCTTCCAAATCACAATTGAGTGCAGCTAAAAATTTAATAGTAGAACTGAGAATAAAATTAAAGCAGGGAAATAAACCAGAAGATTTTTCTGATACATTTCCATTTAATTTAAAATCGGAAAATGAATAATTATGGCATTTCCTTTTCCAACAATTTCATCCAATAGTGGGTCATTAAATAGTGGCTCATATTTCATTCAAAGTGAATTGGATACGTTTAATGATGTTCCATTTCAAGAATATTATTTTGGAAACTCTGAACAAGATATCATAGAGTTTAGTGTATATGATATTGAAGGTAATATCAATATTTGGAACTATTTACCCATTTCATCCACATATTCTGTATTAAATAAAACCTATAAAGATGTAGACAATAAAACTTTAAATTACAGTTATAAAGAATATAAAAGTAATTATCAAGTTTCATTTAATAAACAAATTTTACTCGGTGTATTAAAAGATTTATCAGAATCAAATATAAATTCCGGTAATCACGTTGTTAGTTATAACTTTTTAAGAAACGTTGCTGGTAATCCGAACTATCCATTATACATTAAAGAAATTTCTCCTAGCAGAAAAGAAATTAAACTTATTCCGTCATTTAAATTAGATTTAGATAAAGAAGAAAATATACTGGTTAATCTCGAATATCAATCATTTTCAAGAAAAGCAGCGTTGATTAGAGATACAATACCTTTATTCAATTACTTCTTAAACTCATATCAAATTTATAATAAAAGTGATGAATTACTATTAAATAATAAAGATATTTTTTCTTTGTTAAGAACTAATTTTGGATTTAAATCTGATGTGGATGTTTTATCATTTTTAGATGACACTTACAATGGTTTTAATAGACCTTATATTAATTCTCAAAATGAACAATTAATACAAAATAGTTTTGAAGGAACTAAAAATTATATTAAAGATTGGTTGTATACATATTATAAATCAATTTATTCATTTGAAGAAATAAAGCAACAATTTAAGTATATAGTTCAAAAATCTATATCAATAAGATTAGAACAAATAAATTCATATTATACAAAAAATGCTGAATTAACTGTTAAAGTTGAAAACTTTATTTTTGATTTGTTTTTTACAAATTTTATTTCTAATGTAGTTAATACAATTCAAAATTATCACGAAAACAAATTATATTCTTATTTAAAAAATGCATTAAATTTTGGAAACGATGAATTTTATACAATATTAAATTATACATTTGTAGAAGAAAACGGTAATACAAATATTATTGTTAAATTATTTACTGAATTACCAATCGATATTTCAATAAGAGATAAATGTTGGATATCAAATATTTCTCTTGTACCTATAATTCAAAAATTTGTAATTAATGTTCCAAGTGTAAAGAGAAACTTTAAAATATCAGGTCCTAACTTCAAAGTTGCAACTGATTCATATAAATCTACTCCTGTAAATTATCTTAATATAAATGATTTAAAATTGGATAACACTACAAAAAATGATGTAGAATTTTATAAAAAATTAAATAATTTAAATGTTGAGTATTCTGATTTTTCTAATTTTATAGTATTTAGTTCGGCAGAATTAAGAACCAAGTTATTTTTAAATAAAATTTCATCTATAAATCAAATTAATTATTTGATAAATTCAAAACTTACTACATTATCGTCTTCTGCTGCGAATAGTGGGTCATCTTATACTTTATTATCTTCTTATTCATTCATAAGTGCGTCATATGCAAATGAAATTAATCAATATCAAAGCCAATTAAATACAATTTTCAACTCTTTTGATGGATACGATACATACTTGTATCAAAATATTACTTTAGTAAGTGGAAGTACAACATCATTTGTTAATGGTGCATATGTAGAAAATTTCAACTATCCGGATTATATTGAAAATGCAATAGAATATGATAAAAATAATAGAGATAGTTTAGTAAATAATACTCCTGAGTTTATTTTGGTAGATGATAATAATACAGATTATTTAATATTTTTATCAATGATTGGACATCATTTTGATAACATTTATTTGTACATAAAGAATTTTCCAACTCAACAATATGTTCAAAGTAATTTGTCTTCAAGTTATGTGAGTACTGTTGCAAATACATTATTACAACAGTTTGGATGGGATCCTATTAGCTCATTTGATAATTCATCGATAGAATCAAATTATTTATCAGGTTCAAATGCTTATTCCGATTATGATAAATTAAAGATTATATGGAATAGAATTTTAAATACATTACCATTAATTTATAAAACTAAAGGAACAGAAGAATGTATTCGGGTAATATCAAATATTTATGGAATTCCTCGTAGTTTATTAAATGTCAAAGAATATGGCGGAAATAAATTATCCGAAGAAGATAATTCATCATATACTTACCAAAATAAGTACTATTTTACTAAATATACTAAAAACGGAGATGCAATTGTAATTCCCGTTTCAGGATCATCAAACTATGTTAATTCAATAGAATTTAAATTCAGAATTGACTCGGATTATATCTATCCTCAAAATACCAAAGTTTATCTTTTAAAGACTGTTAATTGGGACGTTTCCATCAAAAAAGAAATCAAAGATACATTTGGTAAATTGAAATTTGATATGTCTTTGCCATACGGATCATCTACTGATTATCTTGAAACAGATTCATTGCCTTTATTTAATGGTAATGTATTTAATGTTTTAATCAAACAAATCAATTTATCAGGAAGTTTTGATACTGGATCTGGTGGTCAATTACCATACAGTTATTCGTTGAGAGTTACTTCAGTTGATAATGATGAAATTGTATTCGATGATACAAAATCAATAATTAGTGGAACCGAAGCTATTAACTATACATTTAATGATTTTGGAAATTTATATGTAGGAAACTACGCTGGAGGCGGAAATTTATTTCAAGGAAATATTGATAAGATAAATCTTTGGAAACACGAATTGGATGATGAATCATTTATAGAACATTGTAAGAACTTTGATTCATATAAAACAAATAATGACAGTACAACTTATGATAATTTATATTTTAGATATAGTTATGATTATCCGGTAAACATGTATACTGGTTCATTTTTTGTTGTGAGAAATGCAAATAAATTATATTCACAATATAGTGCCTCTGCATATAATTTTGTACAAAATACAACTACACAATCAAATTGTTTAACTGTCTCTGCATCTTTATATCCATATCAATTTGATGAAATCGAAATCAATCAAAATATTAAATTAGGTCAATATGGCCCTAATAAATTTAAGAATCAAAAAATAAATAAAGCATCTCAAACTGTTGAAACTAGATTGATGTCTAATGAAACTAGTGCAGTAAACAATTTGGTAACTACAGATTCAAATTTATTAGCAGTATACATTTCTCCATTTAAAGTAAGAGACGATGACATTTTAAATTTCTTAGGTGAATATGATTTAATGGATTATATTGGCAATCCATCAAATATTTTTGCAGAAAATTATGAAAATTTACAAACTCTAAGAGACAATTATAACAAATATAATTTATCTGAACCAGTCTTGTATCAAGAGTTTATGACTCTTTATAAGAATTATTTTGATGGTTCATTCTTTGAAACTGTAAGACAATTATTGCCGGCAAGAAGCAAAATAATTGATGGTATATTAATCGAACCAAGTCTTTTGGAAAGAAATAAATACCAAAATCGACCAGTAAATAGTGCAATTGCTTATGATTTAAATAGTTCGTATCAACCACTTAGAAATTTTTCAGCTTCATTTGAAAGAAAATATACAAGTATTAAGCAAGTTAATTTAAATAAAAATGGATTAGATTTTCCATTAACTTCCTCAACATATGGATTATTGACATCATCAATGCATCCATCATCTTATCCATCGAATAATTATACAACATTTCAATTTTCAAGTTTAAATTATGATAAGAGATTGAGTGTATTTTCAATTAGCGGTTCATTTTTCGATAAATACGAACCGAATTATATTTATAAAAATAATAAAAAACTTTATTTATTTGGTAGAAATCCAAATACTAGTTTGGAAAATTCTGGTAGTAAATTGGTGAATACATATTCTTATTTAAATATAAATTCTTCGTCTTTGTTTAATACTTATGACAATAGTTCTTCAACGTTTGATACCGAATCTTATCCTATAGGACATTATTCATTAAAGAGAAGAATTTCAAGATTTTCAACCAACCAATACTTTGTAAATTCATCAACTGGTTCTTTTTATAAAAAATCTAGTCAAAATGTATATACAACAGTAGATGATAAAGGTAATCTAAATAATTCATCTCCAATAGAAAGAACTCAAATAAACTTACAAGTTTCTCAAAATTCATTGATAAGTTCATAAAAAAGATTTAATGAATAATATTTATTAACAAATATACTTATATTATATGGCATACTTAGATAATAAAACAATAACAGTTGATGCGATTTTAACCCAAAAAGGTAGACAATTGTTAGCAAAAAATGGTTCATTGAATATTACATCATTTGCACTAGCCGACGATGAAATTGATTATAATCTATATAATTCAACTCATCCACTTGGTAGTGCTTTCTACGATATTTCTATAAGAAATACACCTATATTAGAACCATTTAGCGATGAAACTCAAGTAATGAAGTACAAATTAGTAACTTTACCATCTGGAGTTACAGCAATTCCAGTAATTTCGATTGCACAAACAAATATTACAACTGACAGATTAAATACAAGTGAATTTATAATTTCTCCAAGTACGAATCCAACTTATAATACAACTCTAGGATATACTGCTATTTTAGGTAATAAAAATGCCGGTACATTATTGGTGACAGAAACAAATAGTATTAATTCTACCAGTGCAACGGTTCCAAGTTTTGCTGGTGATGCTGTTACTGCTTCTTCTCAAGTGGTAGTTGGTAGTAAATTTAAATTTGTGCCTAATAATGCTTTAATATCTACAATAACTACAACTTTAACCATTATTGGAAATGAAAGCGGAGGTAGTCTTACAATTCCAGTTACCGTAACAGTTCCAACTACAACTACTTAATAAAATATGATTTTTAAAAACTTCGAATCTACCGATATAGTAACAGGAAGAATTAACAAAGTGTCTTCCGGATTTTGGGTTGACGGTAATTACGCCGTTACACAATCATCTTTTACAACATCATCTACACAAGTAGTTTTGACAGGTTCAAATGCATATGATGTTCAAAACGGGTTATATTATTATAATGTTTACTATCAAAATCAACCACATTTTTCAATAACCTATGGTGATTATTATGGTTCCGGTTCATCTATAACAGATTCAACAACATTATACGTTCGTCCTACCAAAGCAATTTATAATCAATACAAAAACGTTTTATTAACTCCCGACGACACATTTTTTAATTTTAAAACAGGTAATTATACAATAGCAACATCCGCCGATTCAACTACATCTGTTACTAGTTCTGGTATAGTAGTATTAAATTTTTCAGCTGATAAATATAAAGACCGTATAGATGAAGGTCAAATTGAATTTAACATAAGTGGTTCTAAGGGACAATTTACATTTATTGATGATTCATCTGTAGTCAAAAAACAATTAGATGTGTATAATATTATTAGCGGAAGTGTAAATGATGGAGTTCCATCTGCATATTCAAATGCAGGTGTAATTACATATAATTCTATTGGATTATTTTACCCAAAAACTGGTACTGTAGTTTTAAATGCAGGAGCTGTAAGTTCTTCTGTTGGTGTGTCTTTGACAGGATCATTTGCAAGTGTTCCTGACCAAACAAATGTATATTCTTTAAATCAAAGAATCATCTTCCAATCAATTACTAAATGTACAACCAAGACATTTAAAGTAAGAAAATCTGAATATCTACCTTCTGCTCAATACTTCGTAAGAGTAAAAAATCAAGATTTTAATTATACAAATAATCCAACATTTATTGCAAATGGTACTACAGATTCATTAAATGGAACTATATTAGCTAGAGGTGCAATAAAAATAAATGATTTTGTTAACAATCCTACAACTTATATTACTACAGTTGGTTTATATGATAGTGATAATGAACTCGTAGCTGTTGCAAAATTGAGTCAACCTACACAAAAAACTTTTGATAGTGAATTGTTGATTAGAGTAAGACTTGATTTTTAAACTAATGGATAAATGATTAAAAGTTTAAATAGAGACGATGTTCAAGTTACCCCATTTGTTGCAAAAAAACTCTGGAATCCTACAAATATTGAAGCTACGGATTTGATATTATGGATGTCCGGGTCTCTAAGTGGGTCAATTTCTCATATTTATATCGATTATGGCGACGGCACTAGTTCTCCAATAACAAATAGCATTTGTAATTTAGCGTTACAACAACAAGAAGATGACTTCGTTCAATATCATCGTGGTTTAAATATTACAGGTACATTTTTTCCTGTTGGCAATCAATATTATAATTCATCATCTAATCCTGTTAATGTAGATGGTACTTATATGCGATTAGTGTATAATACTAATAAACAACTCTTTTATAATACTTACGATAATCCAATTCAACTATGGGGAGTGGAAAATTTTAATTTAAGTTCTACTTATAGAATTTTAACAGATGTGATTGATGTATTTACAATACCAAAAAACTATTTTGGTGAAAAAATTTCTCCTCACAGTGTAACAATAATTGATAGTCAAGATGATTCTACCTACTTGATTAAAGATGATGGAAATCAAAATTTAATACTTAGTGGAAGTTATTTTTCTACTTATCAAGAAATAGAATTTACTGACTTATGACAGATTCAATTTATAAGTTAAAAACTGGGTATTCAATTGCTGCAGACGGTGATTACGTAGCAATAGGAAATCCATCGTCTTTTTTATCTGGATCTTCTATATTAAATAATAAAGGATCAGTTGAAGTTTTTAACTATTCTAAAACTACTGATTTATATAATCCACATTTTATATTTTATAAATATATTACCCCGCATGAGGTATTTCTTTCTGCGGATACAAGTAGCGTGGATTTAACATATTTGAATGCAGACACTTCTTCTGTTCCTGTACTTGGTCTAAATATTGAAATAGATATTAATTGGAATCCTATAATTTATGATGATGGATACGGAACTTCTGTAGATATTTCAGGTTCTATAGTTGTAATTGGAAATCCATACTATAGATATTCCTTAATTAATGAATCTCAAGTTTATACTGGTTCTTGTGTAGATATTTATGATTTATTAGATTATTCAAGTAGTTATGTTTCAGGAACAATATATTATCCAAAATATAGTATTACAAATTCTTTTGATAATTTAGAATATTCTACATTTGGAGAATCGGTATCTATTTATGAAAACAAATTAGTAGTAGGATCAAGTAAAAATAATGCGGCTTATATTTATACTCAATCTTTAGGTATTTGGAATCATTATCAAACCTTAACAGGTACAGATTATTTTGGCGGAGTAGTAAAAATTGATCCTAGCGGATCAAATAGAATTGTAATCGGAACTAAATCAACAGGCAGTGCGTTAATACCATCTTGTATTTTCGTGTATGAGTTAAATCAATTAAATTCTCAATGGGAATTAAATGATTCCTTATGTGAAGAAAGAAGTATTACTGGTTCATTAAATTTTATAGATTTTAAACCTTACTTTCCTGGAACTCAACCGAGTGGTAGTAAATATGGAAATTCATTATCAATTTATGGTGATACTATTGTAGTTGGTTCTCCAGATGATATGTTTTATTATGAATGGAGTGGTTCTACAGTTCTAAGAAATAGAGGAGCAGTTTATTTTTGGAAAAAATGTACAGATGCAACTGATTGGTTTTTATTACAAAAATCTTTTGGTAGTGAAAATTTATTAGAATCAAATAATTTTGGTCAATCTGTAGACATATATAATGGTTATGCAGTAGCAACGAGTACTAAAGATGTTTATCAATTTAGTTCAAGTTATATTAAAAATACAATCGATAAAAGATTTGATTGTAATCCAAATGATAGTATAATTGATACTTTGGGTCAATTTGTTTTTTATACTTCTTCATTATCAAGTTCATTGTGGGAAGTAAAAAATACAGTAACTAAGAAGAAACAATACGGATATCCATATACTACATTTGGATATAGTTCAGCAATTACTGATAAAATAATATCAATTGGTTCTCCACTATTTTTAGTTAATCCTATAGAAATGACTTCATCTTTGTATGATACTATTAATGGTTATTCTTATATATACAATTTTAATGATTTAGTTAATGATTATCATATAGGAAATGTATTTTATAGAGATGGTAAAATAATATTATCTAACAGTGGTTCTATATTTGACAATTTACTAAAAAATAGATCAAATTTATTAGAATCTATGTATAATATTGAATATAAAAGCAATATTAAACTATACGAAAAACAAGTTTTGTGTAGAATTGAAACTGGAGAATTTAATTATAGCACAAATCCAACATCATTAATACCAAATGATTTTGATTTTGATATAGATAATAATAAATATTTTGATTTTACTGATTTGGACTTGATTTTAAAATATATTAACTACCAGATAAATAGTTCGTATAATTGGTGGGATTATATGACATTTACAAATGAAGAACAATCACTATTTAATCTTTATTCTGTAAAATATAACATTTCATC
>Ga0172372_10005097_pt1 | contig 18432 bp, 13 predicted proteins | sample LakKiv5m_2_FD_114544 | JGI IMG/M metagenome (GOLD analysis project Ga0172372, IMG submission 114544) | Freshwater microbial communities from Kabuno Bay, South-Kivu, Congo - kab_092012_9.5m | ecosystem: Environmental > Aquatic > Freshwater > Lake | place: Democratic Republic of the Congo...
GAGCCGGCGATGGGACTCGAACCCGCAACCTGCTGATTACAAATCAGCTGCTCTGCCAATTGAGCTACGCCGGCCTTGTGCTCTTGAGTTTCCCCTGGCTCCCAGACAATTTCCGGCCAAGACCGGGATTTCTGAGTCGCACTAGTGTACAAATCGCCTGGGTGCCCGCAAGGCGAATTTTCCAAGGAGTTTAGACTCAGACACCCAAATACCCGGCTGAGTTCGCCTTGAAAAATCCGTTGGAAGCTGTTGCTCCGTGCGACCAATCGCTTGCTTTGGCTAACGCTTCTGGTTGAGGATCAAACCCAGAATCTCCGCCCTGCTTGATAGATTCTCGCGGAAAATCCCCCGCATGGCGCTGGTCGTGCAGGAAGCCCCCGCCTTGCGAATCCCACGCATGCTCATGCACGAGTGCGACGACTCGATGAGCACAGCAACCCCCCGAGCCCCGAGCTCCTGCTCGACCATGTTGGCGATCGTCTCGGTCATCCGCTCTTGGACTTGAGGACGCCTGGCTACTTCGTCGACGACCCTGGCCAATTTGCTCAAACCCACCACCTTGCCGTTGGGCAAATAACCCACATGGGCCCTTCCGGAAAATGGCAATAAGTGGTGTTCGCACATGCTGTGGAACTCGATGTCTCGGACCAAGACAATCTCGTCGTAATTCTCTGTAAAAACCCGCTTTAAATGCACGCTGGGATCTTTGTGCAATCCCGAGAAAATCTCCGCGTACATCCGCGCCACTCGGGCGGGTGTTTCAAGCAACCCCTCCCGATCTGGATCCTCCCCGACGGCAATCAAGATCTCGCGGACGGCCCGCTCGATCCGAGCATGATCCACATTGGCTTCTTTTTTACTGGTCACAGACGTCTTTCGTTTGCTGGTTTTTGTCGATTCCCCCTTGGCACCCTCCATCGCCGCCTTGCCAAGCCCCTGGGTGATTCGCTTTCCGGTAATCATAATCGAACTTTCTGTGCTATGCGAAACGATGTGTCTTGGACTCCCAAAACCGGCGATATGTTAGCGACCTGCCAAGTGCACACGGCGTTGAAAGAATCCGATCGCAAAGAATCCGATCGCAACGATTTTGCCGATTCACCTGAATCGATCGGAGGCTATCGCCTTGCTTGTTTTCAATGGCCAGTGCCATTTCATTGGGTTCCAGGTTCGGTACGATAAGGGCCACTTGCTAGCCCGACCCTTTCCTGAAAACCCATCCATGAGCAGCCAACGGCCAACTCCAAGTGTCAGCGTCCGGGACTTCCAAGACCTGATCCACCAAATGTACTACCAGAAGGATCTTCAACGCGGAATCCCCGGCACCTTCATGTGGCTCATGGAAGAAATCGGCGAACTGGCTTCTGCATTGCAATCAGGAAACGATCGGGAAAACCTCGAAGAAGAATTCGCCGATGTGCTTGCCTGGCTTGCCACCATCGCGAACGTGGCCCAAGTCGACCTTGCTCAAGCCCTTCAGAAAAAGTACGGAAATGGATGCCCTGGATGCGGACTGTTTGTCTGCACCTGCGCGATCGATGAAAAACCCTAACTGCACGAAAACGACTACCACCATGATCGATGTCTCTATCGTCAATGAGTTTCACATTGCAAGCGTCTTGCGATGGCACAAAGAACCCATCGATCAACCCTACGGTGACCCGATGCTTGCTGTTGAATCCGTCGGCAACCCGCTTGCGATCATCTGCCAACAACACCAGTTCAATTACTTGTTGTGGCACGAAGAAGACATCGCTCGCTCGGTCGATGTTTCGGATGCTCAAATCGCCCAAGTCAAAAGGAACATCGATAAATACAACCAAGCTCGAAACGACTGGATCGAAAAAGTCGACGATTGGATCACTTCGGATCTTCAGCGCAGCAACATCGCACCTACGAGCCACGCCAAACTCAACACCGAAACCCCTGGCTCTGCGATCGATCGACTCTCGATCATGTCGCTGCGCATCTACCACCTCGAAGAACAACTCGATCGTCGCGATATCGATCAAGCTCACATCGACAAAGTCTCGCATCGCTTGGCCGTTTGCCGGATGCAATTTGCGGACTTATCAGCCTCCCTCAAGGAGCTTCTTCTGGACATCTATACCGGCCAGAAACGGCATAAAACCTACCGCCAAATGAAAATGTACAACGACCCGAGCCTCAACCCCTACCTGTACAATCGCCAAGCGAAAACGTCTTAGCAAGGTCATCACACACAAGGCCCCCTTAGTGTTTCATCGTCGAATCGCTGAGCCAACTGCTGGATCTATTTTTACAAGGAACTTGCCGTGGAACGAACGATTCCCGCCTTTGGATTGTGCGTCCTGCTAGGGATCGCTTGGTTGCTAAGTTCCAATCGGCATCGGATTTCGATGCGGATCGTCGTCGGCGGTATGCTGATGCAATTTCTGATGGCATTGCTGGTCCTACGCTCGGATGTCGGACAATCGATCTTTCAATCCATCGGAGATCTGTTTACCAAATTGCTCGATTGCGTCGACCAAGGCGCAGGCTTTGTCTTTGGTAACGGTGCGGTCCAGACCCCGACCAAAGAGGACCCCGCAGCAACGACCGCAGCCTACAAAGTTCACTTCGTGGCCTTCAAAGTCCTCCCGACAATCATCTTCTTCTCTTCGCTGATGTCGGTGCTGTACTATTTGGGACTGATGCAAAAGCTCGTCGGTGCCATCGCGCTACTGATGCAAAAAACGCTCGGGACCAGCGGTGCAGAAACCCTGTCGGCTGCCGGCAATATTTTCGTCGGGCAGACCGAAGCTCCCTTGTTGGTCAAACCCTACCTCAATGCGATGACTCGATCGGAACTCATGGCCGTGATGGTCGGTGGATTTGCAACCATCGCAGGTGGTGTTATGGCCGCCTATGTCGGGATGGGAATCGACCCGGTTCACCTGCTGACAGCCAGTTTGATGTCCGCCCCTGCGGCCTTGGTCGTCGCCAAAATCATGCAACCCGAAGTCGAACTACCCTCGACCTTGGGAACCGTCGAAATGACCCCTCCGATGGAAGCGACCAACCTGATCGATGCGGCCGCCCAAGGGGCTAGCGATGGGATGAAATTGGCTTTGAACGTCGGTGCGATGCTCATCGCCTTCCTTGGCCTGATCTACATGCTCGATTCGATCTTCGCTGCCACCATCCAATGGATCACCTTCAAAGCCACCGGAGAAGGCTACCCGATTACTTTCACCCAGATCATCGGCTGGCTGTCTCAACCCTTCGCATGGCTTATGGGGATCGAATACCAAGACCTGCCTTTTGCAGGCCAAGTCCTAGGGAAACGGATCGTCGGCAACGAATTTATCGCTTACTTGGAAATGGACCCCACGTTCAATCGCGAGGTTGCTATCTCCGATCGCACCAAGACGATCCTGACATACGCGCTGTGTGGTTTTGCGAATGTTGGCTCAATAGGCATTCAGATTGGTGGCCTTGGTCCCCTTGCCCCGGATCGCAGAGCGGATTTGGTAAGCCTAGGCGTTCGGGCCATGATCGGCGGCTTGCTGGCTTGCTACATGACTGCTTGCGTGGCAAGCCTCCTGATTCCCTAAAGCCCCCGTGCGAGCCCTTGCCCCAGAGAGTCGAACGATGAGTGATTTGGACCGCGCACAAATCTTGGGTTACCTGAATCGAGCTCGCGCGCTAGCCAAACACGCCTATTGTCCCTACAGCAACTTCCATGTCGGCTGCGTGCTGGTCGATCATCAAGGCCGCATCTTCGAAGGTTGCAACGTCGAGAACGCCTCGTACTCGGTGACCCTGTGCGCCGAAAGAACCGCTGGCTCCCAAGCCATCGCGCAAGGCTCGCGGGACTGGAAAGCCATCTACATCGTCTCACCCACTGGCGTTAGCCCCTGCGGCACCTGCAGGCAGTTCCTCTTCGAACTGGCCCCCGACTTGGTGATCTACCTAAGCGACCTGGAATCGAGCGAATTCACCGGTCCGATCCGCATCCAAGACATGCTTCCGATGGGAATGAAATTGCAGCAAACCAAGCTTCCAATCCCAACGCCCCCAGAGACATAGACTTCTCAAAACCGTTTTTCGTTTATAGTATTCCCTCTGCCCTTCCTCTTCCAGTTTTTTTGGATCACCACTCATGAGCCTATCGCAATCGAATTCCCGACGGCACTTTCTGATGGGAGTTGCCGGAGCCTCCGTCTTGGCCAGTTCCCCATTCCGCGCCTCGGGCTATCAGTCTCCTAACGACCGACCCGTCTTTGCCACCATCGGACTTAGGAACCAAGGCTGGGCGATCACCAGCAAGTCTTTCAGGTTCGCAAACTTTGCCGCTTTGGCTGACGTGGACTCCAAAGTCCTCGAGGACAACGTCGGCAAGGTCGAAAAAGCGCAAGGCAAAAAACCAGATGCTTACAATGACTATCGCAAGATCCTCGATCGCAAAGACATCGATGCGGTGATGATCGCGACCCCCGATCATTGGCATACCAAGATCTGCATCGAAGCCATGCGCGCCGGCAAAGATGTCTACTGCGAGAAACCCCTGACCCTGACGATCGACGAAGGCAAGTTGATCGAAAAAGTCGTCAAGGAGACCGGACGCGTCTTCCAAGTCGGAACGATGCAACGGACCGAATTCAACAACCAATTCCTAACGGCCGTTGCGCTGGTCAAGCATGGGCGGATCGGAAAGATCAAAAAAGTGACCTGCGGTATCGATGCCATGGAAGCTTCGCCAATGATCCCAGAAGCCCCCGTGCCCGAAGGACTCGATTACGATTTCTGGCTCGGTCCAGCCCCCAAAGTCCCTTATCGCGCGTTGGCAGAAATGCGCAAAGGCTATGGCGGTGGTGTTCCGCTCTACAGCAACGCTCACTACTCGTTCCGCAACTGGCACGAATACTCCGGTGGCAAACTCACCGACTGGGGCGCTCACCACGTCGATATCGCTTGCTGGGCTATCGGGGCCAGCCAAACAGGACCGAGCAAGATCACTCCTGTCAGTTACAAACTGCCCGTCGAATACAAAGATGGCCACCCGTTGGTATCGGATCGGTACAACGCAGCAACCAACTTTGAAATCCACGCAGCCATGCCCAACGATGTCCTGATGGTCATCACCAGCGAAGGGGACAATGGGATCTTGTTCGAAGGAACCGAAGGTCGATTCTTTGTCAATCGAGGCAAGATCACCGGCAAACCCGTCGAAGAGCTCAAAGAGAAGCCATTGCCAGAAGGTGCCATCGAGGAAATTTATGGTGGCAAAGTCAGCGAGAACCACACGGAGAACTTCACCGCCGCGATGAAGTCTCGCAAGCAACCGATCTCTGATGTCTGGACTCACAACCGCATGCTTGAGATCTGCCACCTATCGAACATCGCCATGCGACTTGGCCGAGCCGTCGCCTGGGATGCCGAAAAACGAGTCATCGTCGGAGACCAACAAGCCAACTCGTTCCTGAGCCGCGAAAGCCGCAAAGGCTACGAGACACAGGCTTAACGAAACTCCCAACGAACCTCGTCGGATTTTTCCGACAAGAAAATGGAACCACTGCACCGGTTTTTGATCATTCCGGGATCAAAATTCTCGGTGCAGTGTACGCGTCAGGGAACCAGCCGATCACATACGTGTTTTGGCCATCGATCACCGTGACTTGCTCCTGCAATCCCCGCGAAACCACTAACCCCGTCTCTTTCTGCCCTCCATCTGTCTGCCCTCCATCTGTCTGCCCTCCATCTGTCTGCCCCCCATCTTTCTGCCCTCCATCTGTCTGCCCCCCATCTTTCTGCCCTCCATCTTTCTGCCCTCCATCTTTCTGCCCTCCATCTTTCTGCCCTCCATTTTTTTGCCCTCCATTTTTTTGCCCCCAATCTTTCTGCCCCCCATTTTTTTGCCGGGGCTGTTCTTGCCAGGGCCCTCTTTCCCCATAGAAACCTGGCCTTAGGTACTGGGGCGCAAACGACAGGGTATGAGTTCCTGCGGGGACTTCGATTCTCAAGACTTGGATGTTCCGGGGCAGCAGACCCCAGCAGCGTGTATCGGCTTTTTCTAACGCTTCCCAAGCCACACCTGCAGCATCGAATCCCAGAGACGCCAAGCTGTTCGATGAGGTTTGTTCCTTCACCGCAGCGACGGTTGCTTTCTTGATAACACGTCTTGCCACTGCCCTTGCGATCAGCTGGTTTCTTGCGGCTTGCGAAGTCTCGATCGCCAGTTGGTCGATATCGGCAATCGAAACGGTGGTGCCGCGAGCTTGCCCCTTGACGGTGACTTCAACGGATTGGATATCCGACTCTGGAACGACCACTTTGGGAACTTTGATCGGCGCGATGGTCTGGGGGAGTTTGTAGGGTCCCAAGGCAGAGACGATTCGATCTGCGATCAGGAGTGCATCGCTGGTGGGCTGCTCGACCGATTCGACTTTGTAGGGTCCTCTGCCAACCATGGCAAAGACGTAGATCACCCCGCAACCGGGTTGAGAGTGGACCCCTTGGGTGACCCTCTGGATGTCTTGGAGAATCCAAGGGCTATTAGGAAGCAATTGAGCTACTTGGTTGTAGCTTCGAAGCGCATCATCGTAATCGATATGGGTTTGTTCTCGCAGCAATCCTCGCAAGTAAAACCCGATCGGCAATCCGCTAAATCTGTCGGTTTTTGCATCGATAGGCTTTTCACCCCAGAGACGTTGCATGACTTGGTCGTGTTTATCCTGGATCTGAAGCGTATAGCTTTGGGCATCCACTCGATCATCCATCAAGCTTGCAAGAGCCAAGTAGACTCGAATGAGAATCTTTTCATAATCCTCGCCCGCGTAAGACCGAGCTGTGTCGTCGGTCCACATCGAAACCGTTTTTTCGCTCAGGGATTCCTGCTCCAAATGATCGAATCGATCTCGAACTTCTTTCAGGCGTTTTTGAGCCTGAGCGCTTCGGCCTTCCAGCAGGTCCACAACCGCCAGATCAAGGTTGGTTACATCGCGGTCATGCCGATGGCTCTTGTGGAGCTTCTCAAGACGGTCTCGGCAAGCATCGAGTTGGCCTTCGTAAAAGAGCGATCGCGACAACGAGATGCGCTTTGCGTGCGTGGAACATCCGGCGACCGCAAGCAGGCCAAGGCACCAACATAACAATGCACCTAGAAAGCGCGGTGTCATTTCAGGGGATTGTAATTCCAGACCCCACCCAGAGCGGTTTTATGGTAGCCTTTGCGGATCTCTGCCGACTCTTTGGAATATTCGCCAGAATGGACGTTGGTCAATTCGAGTGTCAGCAGATAATCGCGCTGCTTGGACGTGTTGCGCTGAGTCGTTCCGCTGGTCAGTTTGGCATACAGAAGATAATCGATCGGAGCTCCTTGACGCTGAAGCACCGACGTAAAGAGTTGCATATTATCGGGAACCATCAGCGAATCAGGACGCAAGCGAGTCTCGTGCAAAGCGGCGTCGACCATGCGCCGGCTGATAGGCCGGAAAACATCCGATTCCAAGATCTTGCTGTCGATCTGTTCGTAAAGCTGGTCCTTAAAGTCCCCGATATCCTCCGACATCTTGTTCTCGACACAGACAAAACAAATCGTCTTCTTTTGCGCAATTCCATCGGGACCGATGTGGCATTGCTCCTGCTGTCGGGTAAGCAACTTGGCAACCGACTCATCGACCAGAGGATGGAAAACCTCCGATCCGGCTTCGTGACTCCCTACCAAATCCTTGTCGGTAGGCTTTAAAAGCTGGCCGTAGGAATAACCGCGACAGCCTGTGGCAAGGGGGCTGATCGAGACCAAGCCTAAAATCCAAGTGCGTCGTTTCCAGAGCATGGCAGTGGTACCCTTGTCAAAATCGCCAACCGGGAGAATGCCGGAATTCTTCAAAAACGCCCCGTCGGGCACAAGAGGAACTTTTTGCACCCCAACGGGCCATGCTAGCAATTGCCCACTGTTTGCAAGTTACATCGGAAACCTCGACTGCGGTTGCTATCGCAGGAACACGCTTTCGGCTACGATTCTCCTTCCATGAATAACGATTCCCATGTCCTACGCCGGTCTGCTCGAAATGACCTCCACCACCAATCCATCCCAGCCGACTCTCATCCGCGTCGGACACAGCCCCGACGCCGACGACGCGTTCATGTTCTACGGCCTGGCCAAAGACTGCTTCGACACACGCCATTACCGATTCGAGCACGAACTGGTAGACATCGAAACGCTAAATCGCAGGGCATTCCAAGGCGAATTGGAGCTGACGGCTCTGAGTCTCCATGCCTATGCCTACCTCAACGACCGTTACATGCTCTGCTCATGCGGGGCGAGCATGGGGGACAACTACGGTCCGATGATCGTCACCCGAACACCGTCGAGCCGGGATGATTTGCGCGGCAAGACGATTGCAGTCCCGGGCACCCTGACTACAGCTTACCTTTCTTGCCGCATGTGGCTCAAAGAGTTCGATCATGTCGTCGTTCCATTTGACCAGATTCTCGATGTGGTCGAGCAAGGAACCTTCGAAGGCAAGAGCATCGACGCAGGTTTGGTGATTCACGAAGGTCAGTTGACTTATGAATCCCAGAAGCTGCATTTGGTGGTGGATTTGGGCAAATGGTGGATGGAGCAAACCGGATTACCGCTGCCGCTTGGTGCCAACGGAATCCGCAAGGATCTTGGACCTGAGGTCATCCGAGATGTGAATCGCTATTTGTATTTGAGTATCAAGCATGGGCTTGAGCATCGCGGCAAAGCCCTCGATTACGCGCTGGGTTGGGGACGCGGGCTCGAGCGAGACAAAGCCGACACATTTGTCGGCATGTACGTCAACGATTGGACCTTGGACTTTACCGATCGGGGTCGCGAGGCTGTCCGACAACTGCTCAAGCGAGGATACCAAGCCGGTGTGATCACCAAGCTTGTTGATCCAGAGTTCGTCGATCGTCCTTCGGACGTTGGATAATTTAATCCCAGTTCTTTTTGAGCCACTGGGCCAGTTGCTCTCGGAAGATCTTGGAGTTGTGGCGAATGTCGGTCGGTAGACGGCCTGGGTATATCTTGAAGGATTCGATATCGACTCCCGGGTGGTGGGCCGCGAGCAACTCAAGCCACTGATGCTGGTGAGCCTCGAAGTTTACTTTTACATCGCGGCGGTGCTCGGGCCATGGTTCGACGATGACAACGTGCCTTTGGCAATCTCCATCGCCGTAGGGAACCAGTGCGCTGCGATAGACACTCGGGTGGGTGTTGACGACCGCTTCGATCGGTTCGGTAAAGACCGGTCCGCGAGGCGTCTTGATGCGGTGGCTTTTTCGTCCGCAGAACCAAAACCGGTCGGTGTTGTCCAGGTAACCGACATCCCCCATCCGGTGCCAGATCTCGGGATTTCCGTTGGCGTCCAGACCGAGGACTTTATGGAATTGGTTTTGATCCGTGCGTGTGACATAACGTTGCGTTACGCTGGGGCTACAGACCATCAACTCACCGATCTGGCCTGGTTCGACTAGGCGGGCTTGATCAAGCGTGTGGATCGGCAGGTCGGTGATCTGGATCACTTTCCAGCGGACCTGGGCGAATCGCTTTCCCACGCACGTACCAAATCCTTGCCTGGTGCGTTGTGCGGTCTCTTGCAAAACTTCGCGAGACTCGATCGAGGCGATCGGTAACGCTTCGGTTGCCCCGTAGGGCGTAAACATCTGACCCGAGTCATGGATCGCGCTGCGGATGTGTTCAAGAACACGGCTAGGGACAGGGGCACCAGCGCTCAAAACGAGCTTCAGGCTCTCGATGCGTCGTTGGGACTGCTGGCAATACAAACCGACTTTGGTCCACAGGGCCGGAGACCCAAAGGATTGATTGATTTGCCATTGATCGATCGCATCGAGGAGTCTAACAGGATCGACGTCAGCAGGACGAGTCGGGTCCATATCGGGCAAGATCGTGCTAGTGCCCATCACGGCGTTGAAGAGCCCGAAAAGCGGGAATCCGCTGAGGTCTTTACCGCCGGGCTGAATGTTGTAGTGCTGCGCGATCATATCGATCTGCGAAAGGAACGTTTGATGGGTGTACTGGACTCCTTTAGGGGGTCCGGTGCTCCCGGTGGTAAAAATGATCGCGGCGGAATCTTCGGCTTGTGTTTTCGGTGCAACGAATCGATTCAGCCCATTGGCTTCCAGTTGCGATAGACTCGGTGCTGGCAGGATCCCAAAGCGTCGACCGACCGTGACATGAAACTTGGCGTCGGGGAACAAACTTCGCTTGGCCTTGAGGATCGCTTGAGCGATCGGGATTGCAATGAACCCGTCGGGGCGGGTTTCGGCAAGGCAGTTCAGGAGATTTCTGCGGCCCATCCCAGGATCGACCAAAACGAGCGTCGCGCCGGTTTTCAAGACGGCAAACACCAACGCGATGAAATCTTCGCCAAATCGAACTAGCAATGCGATGCGATGCCCCGGGCCGATCCCCATGGCCTGCAATCCACCTGCTATCGCTGTCGAGCGAGCATCCAAATCGCCAAGCGAGATCGTTCTGTAACGACGCGATGTGCCTTGGCGGTGCGATCCGACTGGCGTTGCGATCCCAAGCTGATCTGGATGCAGTTGCGCTTGCAGAGTCAACCTTGCGCCGACATTGGATCGAAGGCAATCTTGCATCATTGGAGCTTGATCTTAATGCGTGTGGTCTGCTGGTCTTGCAGGGACGGGATCTTGAAGGAAACATCGTCGAATTTCGGGGGCCCAAAGCCACGCTTGGGATTGTTGGAGAAACCGTAAGGCTCGATGGGGATGCCCAAAGCATTTTTGTCGAGTTTGTCGTTGCCGTTTCGGTCCTGGTGCGCCGAGATCGCCCAGCGGGTTTGAGGATCATTTAAGGCCGGGTCATTCGATTCGATCGCCCAGACCAAAACATCTCCGGCGGGGATATCCAACGTCTCTTTGGCCCAAGCCTTCTGAGGTTGATTGAATCCCTCGGCCTCTCGGTACAGAGCAATTCGGCAGCGTCCTTGTCGGTCGCTAAAGCCGTCGACGTCAATGATCAGTCTTGGCGGCTCTGGCGTGGCATCTGCCTTTGGAGATGCCACGGGTGGCGATGTTTGGTCCTCTGAAGCGATTTGGGTTGGCATTTTGGACCGCGTCTCTGCCTGGCATCCTGCCATCGCAAGGGTACAGACCAGGAGCCCATGGATCGCAGTCGCTGGGCAGAAACTTTTGGAGAACGAGAACATGCCTGAGTGCAATGCGGTCATTTGGATCCAGATCCGGCTCGGATTTTCGCTGAAAGGCTTACGGAAACTGATTTTTACCCTGCAAACGGAAATTCACCAGACCGCAGGAATTAAAAGAGTACTGAGATTTAGAGAGTACACCGGGGGTATTGGAACTGCTAAGATGGTGTCGGATTTTCGGTGCAAATCGAGTCCTCGAAACGCCCCTCTTTCTCCTCTTGTCCCCCGACCGTTTGCCTAGGTGGCGCATGTCGAATTCCAATCAAAAAAACGATCGCGACGATCTCAACCGATTGAACCTTGGATTGCCTGAATTCCAGACCAAAGATTCCTCCAAAAAGGATGCTGGCAAACCGGTCGTTGAACCGATGGCCAAAGCGAACTCTTCGGCTAGTACTTCAACGAAGGTCTCGAGCGGTTCCCCGGTCACGAAAAGCCAATCCAATAGCCAATCGGTCGATTCTGCCGATGCTCAAACCGACCAGAGTGTCCGTGCGAAACGAAGCGGTTTTTGGAGTGCGGCCCCAAGCTGGCTGATCAGCACCCTGATCCACGTGGCAGCCATCCTGGGATTGGCCGCTTGGAACATCGAACCGATCAAAAAAGAGATCAATCTGCTGCTGAATATCGGCGAGCAATCCGGCACGGAGTCCGATGCCCTCGAAGAGTTCTCGATGGACAACGCTTCGGCTGAAATGCAATCCGACAGTACCGAAGACACCCCTTCGGATGTGCCGACCGTAGAACCTGCGGCGGTCGATGCCAAAGTCGAGGTCGACATGAGTTCGTTGGTGGCCGATGCTCCTGATGTTTCCGTATCGGGACTGAGTGAATCGCTAGCACCTGCATCTGGAATCGCAGCCCAAAGCAATGCTGCTATGCGAGCGGGTTTGAACAGTCGTTCGAGCGAAACCAAACGAGATTTGCTTAAAAAGTTCGGCGGAACCACCGAGACCGAACGAGCCGTATCGATGGCCTTGAAGTGGCTGGCGCAGCACCAGAACCCTCAAACCGGAGCTTGGACCTGGTCCCACTCGATCGTTTGCTCGGGACAATGCGATCGTCCGGGTAACAAAACAACATCTCTCAATGGTGCAACCGGTATGGCCTTGATGTGCTTTCTAGGTGCAGGTCAAACGCACATGGAAGGCGAATACAAAGAGACCGTCTTCAAAGGCTTAAGTTTCTTGATCCAAAGCATGAAAGTCCAGGGAGGCTATGGCGCATGGTGGGCCGGTGGCTCTGCCGACGACATGTATGGTCATGGTATCGCCGCGATCGCCATGTGCGAAGCTTACGGCATGACCCGAGACCCTCGGTTGCGCGAAGCCGCACAGCTTAGTATCAACTACCTGACGCCCGCTCAGAACCCGCAGACTGGCGGGTGGCATTACACCCCGTATATCCAACAGAAAATGCCCGGAGATACTTCGGTTGTCGGCTGGCAAATGATGGCCATCAAAAGCGCTGCGATGTCGGGTTTGCAGTACGACATCGACACGATCCGCCGAGCGAATTTTTTCCTCGACACCATGATGGTCCCAGGCGGCTTTGGCTACCACTACAGCATGGATTCCAAACAAAAAAACCCGCTGGACTATCGCCCCGCCATGACCGCTTGCGGAGTCTTATGCCGCATGTATTCGGGCTGGAAAAAAGATGAACCTTCGATCAAAGCTGCGGCAGAGAAATTTGCAGCCGATGGACCGAGCAAGTCTGATATTTACTACAACTACTATGCCACCCAGGTCATGAAGCAATACGGGGGAGCCGAGTGGGAGTCTTGGAACAATCGAATGAGAGACCAAATCGTCTCGAGCCAAGTCCAAACCGGCCACGGTGCAGGAAGTTGGTACATCGACAGCGGCCACTCATCGGACGCCGGCGGCAGACTCTACAGCACGTGCATGTCGACCATGATGCTTGAAGTCTATTACCGCTACATGCCACTGTATGCCGAACAAGCTGAGGAAGACGCCTTCCAACTGTAATTCGCTCTGTTGGTACTGCGACGGGCGTCGAGGTCGAATTCACCCGCCCATTAGCAGACATCAGGCTTTTGAAAAAACACGACAATCCCAATGTTTTTATGTCTGAACCCAGGAGCGTTTTTGCTCTTTACGAAATCGCTGAAAATTTGTTGACATCACTTGTCAAAAGACTACCGTACCGCACTACGCTCAACCGACGATCTCTATTCGCCCCCTTAAGGACTTGATGCAATCACCCGAGTGCACTGGGTACTTTCGTGGCTTCTGCGTTTCCTAATTCATTTCGTTCTTCGGAGGTACACGATGTTGCAAAAGTGGCTCAGCGGATCTTTCTCTGATCGATTCCGAAGAATTCGCAGGGCTCGCTTGAAAGCGGCATTAGGATTCGAAGCGTTAGAATCCCGAGTCGTCTTTAGCGTGAACCTAGTTGGTGGGATACAGGGTTCCCAGCAAGGCCCGTTGGATGTTGCAGCCGATCTTCGGTTTGGTTTTTCCGAAGCAGTGAAATCCGGAGCGAGTGGTTCGATCAACCTCTACCGGAACTCTGGTAGTCTGATCGAGTCGTTTTCGACGCAGTCAAACCCCCGGGTAGTTTTTGATGGACAATGGGTAACGATCAATCCGACGTGGGATCTTGATGGGAGCAACCGATATTATTTCCAGATTGATTCCGGAGCGATCACAGCACTCAATGGTGATGCATTCGGCGGTGTATTGGACACCACAACGCTGAGCTGGACCACTGGATTCGAGACCCAAAATAGTGCCGGATCGAACTTCTTAAGAGATCAATTTCCAGGAACATCCTCTGATGTCATCGGCAACCACAAGGCGCTTTACATTCGTGCAACATACACGGATATGAATCGGTCACCGAATACGATTTTTGACGCCGAAGAGGATATGGGAGAAGTAACCCGAGGATACCTAGAGTCGTCCAAAGGCCGGATGCCTTTGACTGTCCACTACCCGCCTGTTGTGACCTTGCCCTTCACCTTCGATTGGTATTGGTCTTTTGATTATCAAGTCAACGGTTTAGGTTTTCTACAGACCGCCGCAAGGTCTGAAGTTGAGAAACTGGGTTTCGATACTTCTATTTACGACGTCGTTATTTTAAGAGTCGATTCTGGCTTGCGAGGTGGAGCATCATGGGGCGGAGGAGATAGCGCTTGGGTAACCTGGGCAGGCTCTTCTATCATGCTTCACGAAGTCGGACACGCGCTCGGCCTGGGACACGCGCGTTCAATCGATCTGGATGGGAATGTTGATGAGTATGGGAATTCATTATCCTGGATGGGTTCGGACAATGGACTGGAGGATCAGTTCCACGTCGTGCATCAACGGAATTTAGGGTGGATAGATACAGACCAAGTTCACTTGGATCGCGGGCAGGGAACGTACCGTATACATGCACTTGATGGCACACGCCAAGGAGAAGACATGTTCTACGGCTTGTACCAAAGCGTTCCAGGTGACTGGTTGTCCCCGAATAACAGCGTCAGCTATCAATTAGAATATCGACCTCGTGCGGGCGAAGCGTCCATTGGCTCAGCGCTGCTGTATCGCAATGGCTACCTCATGGATTTGACTCCAGGCACAAGTGGTGGCCAAGTCGATGGTGGTATTCGCGAAGGCCGAACCTATCGCATCCCAGGTAGCAACTCTTATTTCTCTGTTGTCGGTTCAGGGGATGGCTACCTTGATGTAGCCTACAATGAAAATCCTTCTTCAGCTTCAAACAATACGACTCCCTCGGCGAACTTCACAACTTCGGCTACGACGGTCAAACGCTTTGATGAAGTGACTTTTACGGCCAATGCGGCAGATGCCGAAGCAGACAAACTCCTATACCACTGGGTATTCAGTGATGGTGTTTATGCTGCGGGACCGACCTATACACGATCGTTCACCCAATCTGCTTCTCAGAATATTACGGTCAAATTGATCGTCAGCGATATGCGGGGAGGAGAGGTCACGGTTGAAGGCGTTATCGCCGTCGGAGCCAGCACCACTGGAACGCCCGGCAGTTTCGGCTCACTCGTGCCTTCAGCAGGGACGACAACCCAAGTTGCAGTGATTGTCCCCGATGCGTTTGCGACCGAGGGAATCGGCGATGGCGGCTCGTTCCTAATCCGCCGAACTGGCGGAGTGAATACGAGTCCGCTCGTCGTTCAACTGACCTATTCTGGAACCGGAGCGGAAACAGGACAGTTCTCAAGCCTGCCAACGTCAGTGACGATTCCGGCAAACGCTGATTCGATTGCTTTGAACTTTACGCCTATCGATGACAATATCATTGAGTCGATGAAAACACTCAACGTCGCGATCGTGGCTGATGCTGCCTATGAGATCATCACCCAGAACGCTACTGCTTTCCTGACGCTTTACGATAATGATACTCCGATAGTAACTATTCAAGCGACAGATGCAGTTGCCTCCGAACCGACAGAAAAAGGTCGGGATGTTGGCATCTTCCGTATCGATCGCACAGGCCCGGTCGACACGGCGCTGACCGTTTACTACGGCATGATGGGATCTGCTCATAACGGTTCGGACTTTGAACGACTTGACGGACAGATTGTCATACCCGCAGGCCAATCTTCCGTGTCGCTTGTGGTCAATGCGCTCGATGATGAGATTGGTGAATCGAACGAGTCGTTGATCGTCACTTTAACAAGCTTTGGTGACTACACAGTTGGGAAACAATCGCAAGATACGGTTACGATTCGCGATAACAACGACCTACCATCCGTCTCGGTGCGAGCAACACGATCGTGGGCGAGTGAGGGAGAAGTAGGCCACTTTACCTTCTATGCAGTGGGTGGAAGCGATCCTGTCTCTGTGGAGTACGTCATCGCCGGGTCAGCTACGCCTGGGACCGATTACACAGCCTTGACTGGTACAGTTGTCATCCCAGCAGGAGTTGGTGTGCGGTCGGTTCAAGTCAATGTCCCATCAGTCCGGGATGGAATCGCGGAAGACGAGGAAAACGTAGTCGTTACGATTAGCCCTTCCGAGGAATTTAATCTTGGTCTGGACACATCGGCCCAAGTTCGCATTTATGATCCCTACAACTTTTCCTCGGGTGATGACCTTGTTTATCTAAGCCGACATTACTCCGACAAGAATCTAGGTCCGGCGTCCGAAACGAAGCCTGTCTATTTCTACATCCATCGCGAAAACCACACCGGCTCTGGAACCGAGGGGCAGTGGCCCGGCAACAATGCTGTCGACTTCGATGTCACCTTTTCGCTTTCTGGAACAGCTACCCCAGGCATCGACTACACGGCAGAAGTTTATCTACCGATCAATAGCTCCGGCGCGAATTCGGCAACCGGAACGTTGTTCTCCAGCTTCTCCCCAACCGCTTCCAACACAGTCACAGTGCCAGCTGATCAAGTGGGAGTGATCGTTAAACTAGTACCGACCGTCGATAGCGTTTTTGAGGGAACAGAGTCGATTGTCATGCGTCTAGAGTCTGCATCCGCAGGCGCGAAAAAGATCCCCGTTGGGATCGCGCGCGAGGTGGCTGTTGATTTTCTTGACTCCGACATCAGCCCGACAAGCGTCGGGTTTGAGCGACTTACGACAGCGATCGGCGAACTAAATGATCCCAACGGTAATATTCGCGAAATACCTGTCGTGCTAAATCAGGCCAGCGCAAACATCATCATGGTGAAATACACCGCGGTTGCCGGCTCCGCCATCGGCTCGGGTGTTGACTGGGCGTTTCTCGATGCAACTGCAGATGACCAAGCAGTGGAAGAAGGCTGGTTAACGTTTGCGCCTGGCGAAACACGCAAGAACATCAAAGTCATTGTTCAAAAGGACCGGGTTCCCGAAGATCCTGAATCTTTCGGTATCGAGCTGGAAACTCCAATCAACGCTTCGGTCAACACAGCAACCAACAAGTTGACTGTTACTGTTTACGACGTAATACCAACTTCAGCATTCAAGGAAGAACGCTGGGCTAGTACGTCTGTATTCAACGATCAGTCGTGGTCGACTGTTCTTCCTGTATTCGAGGCTTACGTGTCAAGCATGACATCTGCTCAGAATATCGGCTCGAATTATTCTCGGATGATAAGCGGGACGATCACTGCACCAGCGACCGGTACGTATTACTTCTACGTCGCTGGAGACGACAAGGTCCGACTGTACTTGAGCCCGAATGACCAACCGGCCGGGAAAACGCAGATCGCATCTCTGACCGACTGGACAGAATTTCAACAGTGGGACAAATACACGTCGCAAAAATCTGCCGCGATTGAATTGGTCGCAGGACAGACATATTATATCGAAGTCCAACAGAATGAGGTCGGTGGTGGGGACCACGTTTCCGTGGGATGGACAGGCCCGGGTATCAACCAGATCACACCGATCGCATTGACAACCGAGGCAGTAACCGCCAATCGTTTTGTGCGATTCTTGAGCGATCAAGCATCGATAGTTGAAGGACAATCTTCGGAGCTCCAAGTGATCCTCGATAAGCCCTACACCGACGGTTCGGTGGTCGTCAATCTGGAAGTTCTGGCAGGGGCTACTGCTCAGCAAGGGGATGATTTCTCTCTTAGCACTTCCACGCTAATCTTTGCACCGGGCGAAACAGTAAAGTCGTTCGCAATCAACTCGTTGACAGACAGCTCGAACGAAGGGCTCGAGAGGTTCGTGGTGAGGCTCGCAAGCTCGACTGGGGCACGCATCGTCGACTCACGGGAAGCCCTTGTGACGCTGGTCGATATCAATGCGCCAATCGTTCAGAGCGCCAAGGGGTTCGCTCAATCTTCGAATCCTGCAGGTACCTCAGTTGCCCAACTCTCTGCTGTAGCGGCCTCGGGACGATCGATCGCATCATGGGAAATCATCGCAGGAAATCCTATTGTCACAGGAAACTCAACTCCCGCCTTTAGTATCAATTCTCAAGGCCTCATTACCGTTGAAAATCCTGAGGCAATGCCAGTAGGTTCTTACGAAGTCAGCCTCACGGTGCGAGTCTCCGACAATATGGGAGCTAACTCGCTGACCAATGCGACGATCGCCATCAACGGAAGAAACTTTGTCGAACAACGATGGAACAACAAAGACGTATATTACAGTAGCCAATGGGATCTAACTCCCGAAACGACGGTTCATCTAAATAGCTCCACATCATTCCAGGTGCGCTAGGGGAATGATCTGCTCTTCCAATGGAAATGGCTTGGTCATTAGGATCTGCTTATCAGAACAATCCCCTAAGGAGCCAAGCCATGGACGGC
>Ga0172372_10005099_pt1 | contig 18425 bp, 15 predicted proteins | sample LakKiv5m_2_FD_114544 | JGI IMG/M metagenome (GOLD analysis project Ga0172372, IMG submission 114544) | Freshwater microbial communities from Kabuno Bay, South-Kivu, Congo - kab_092012_9.5m | ecosystem: Environmental > Aquatic > Freshwater > Lake | place: Democratic Republic of the Congo...
GGGGTGCAGCAGGCGCTGCTGAAGATCCTCGAGGGCACGACCTGCAACGTGCCACCCCAGGGTGGGCGCAAGCACCCGAACCAGGAGTACGTCCAGATCAACACGGCGAACATCCTCTTCATCTGCGGCGGGGCGTTCGTCGGGCTGGAGAGCATCGTCCAGCGTCGCCTCGGCGGCCGCAGCCTCGGCTTTGGCACCGGTACGGCTGCCCCGATGGAGGCTTCCACGCCGGAGAAACTGATGAAGGCGCTCGCGCCGGAGGACCTCATCCGTTTCGGAATGATCCCGGAGTTTATCGGCCGGCTCCCGGTGGTTTCGGTCCTCGACCGCCTCGATGTGCCCGACCTCGAGCGCATCCTCCTCCGCACCAAGAACGCGATGGTGAAGCAGTACGCCAAGCTGCTCGCGATGGACGGCGTCCGGCTCCGCTTCACGCCGGATGCCGTCCACGCCATCGCCCTGCGGGCCATCGAGCTCAAGACCGGCGCCCGCGCGCTCCGCTCGATCCTAGAGTCCCTGATGCTTGAAGTGATGTACGAGCTGCCGTCTCGCGATGACGTTTCCGAGGTGGTGATCGACGCCGCTGTGGTCGCAGGCCGGCGGCGTCCTGCGCTCCGGCGAGCCGGGCGGACGGAGCCGACCCAGGATGCCGCCTAAGCGATCGCTCAGACCAGAGGAAGCAGCCGCGCCGCGGCGAGGATGATCAGGAAGCCGAGCACGCCCATCAGGGCGAACATGACCGACATCGTCCGCAGCGTCTCCCGCTCGGAGAGGCCAGCCGAACGCGACAGCACCCAGAAGCCGCTGTCGTTCATCCAAGGCACGAGTTTGGACGCGCAACCGATGGTCAGGGCAAGGTAGACCGGGTGGCAGCCGAGCGTCTCGGGCGCGGCCAGCGGGCCGACGATGCCGACGCTAGTCACCATCGCCACCGTGGCCGAGCCCTGGGCGACGCGTACCAGCGCGGTCACGATGAAGGCGAGGGGCAACACTCCGACCGAATAAGCCTGGGCCACCTCCTTGAGCCTTTCCCCCACGCCGGTATCCTGCAGGCAGCCCCCAAAAACGCCGCCGGCCGCGGTGATGAGGAGGATGGTCCCTCCGTCCGCGAGCGCCGACTGCACGTGCCGGCGGACTTGATCCGCCCCTAGCCCGGGTCGCGTGGCCAAGGTGAGCAGCGAGATGCCCGCGGCGAGGGCGAGGGCGATGTTGGGGTGCCCGAGCAGGCTGGCCGCCGGGACGAGGCTGGCCGGCAGGAGGCCGAGGTCGCTGAAGGTCTCACCCGAAATGAGCAGCACGGGCAGCACGATCGGAGCGAGCGCCAACGCGAGCGGCGGCAGGTCCTCATCGCGAAAGGCCGCGGTCGGCGACGCCAGGTTGGCCGCGTCGCCCGAGACGGCGCGCAGCGGGGTCGGCCACCGGCGGTTGGCCCAGGCCGCGTAGGCTAGGCCGCAGGTGGCGGTCAGCGCGCTCAGCGCCAGCCCCGCCAGCATCATCAGTCCGACGTCCACCTTCAGGGTGGTCGCCGCGAACAGGGGGCCCGGGGTCGGAGGCACGAGGGAATGTGTCATCGTCGTGCCCACGGCGATCGCCAACACGTACAGCAGGTAATCGCGCCCCGTCCGCGCGGCGAGCGCCCGTGCGATGGGAATCAGCAGCAGGAACACGGTATCGAAGAAGACCGGTACCCCCAGAATCAGCCCGCTAAAGGCCAGCACCGCCGGGGCCCTTCTCTCCCCGAAGGTTCGCAGCGCCGAACGCACGATGCGCTCCGCGCCGCCGCTGTGCAGGAGGCAGGCGCCGACCACGGACGCGAGCGCGATGAGCAGGCCGAGGTTGCCGCACGCGGAACCGAACTTCGCCGCCAGCCGCGTGCCCACCGGGTCCTCGCTCCGCGCCCGCGCCTCCGCGGGGGACTTCTGCTGCGCCAGCAGGTTGCGCTCCAGCGTGGCGGCCGGGGTCAGCACCGCCACCGCCAGGGCGGCCGCCAGCAACGCCACGAAGGGATGCAGGCGCAGCCAGACGATGCCCCCGATCACGACGACAACGCCCAGCAGCAGCAGGTAGAGGGGATCCATGGGGTGCGTGGATTCAGGCGTGACGGGAGGGGGAGGCAAGCCTGCCGCCAAGTCCGGCTTGCCCCGGGCTCGGCGAGGCGCCCGTATCGGATGATCCTATGTCCCTCTTCCTCGGCATCGATTCCGGCACGCAGAGCGTCAAGGCGGTGGTCCTCGATCTGGACCGTGGCCGGGTGGTGGCCGAGGGGCGCGCCCCGCACCGGCTGATTCCCGGCCTGCCCGTCGGGCACCTGGAGCAGCATCCGGAGGACTGGGTCCGGGCGATGGACCGGGCCATTCGCGCCGCCCTCGCGGGGGTCGAGCGCGGGCGGATTCGCGGCATCGGGGTTTCCGGCCAGCAGCACGGCTTTGTCCCGCTGGACGCACGGGGATCCGTCATCCGGCCGGCGAAGCTCTGGTGCGACACCAGCACCACGGAGGAGTGCGAGTTGCTGACCCGGCGGCTGGGGGGAGCGCGGGGCGCGCTGCGGGCGACGGGCAACCTGTTCCTGCCCGGGTTCACCGCCCCCAAGATCCTCTGGTTGCGGCGGCACGAGCCGGCGAATTTCCGCCGTCTGCGCCACGTGCTCCTGCCGCACGATTATCTGAACTTCCACCTCACGGGGAGGTACACGATGGAGGCGGGCGACGCCTCGGGGACCGCGCTGCTCGACGTCCGCCGCCGGCGGTGGTCCGCCCCAGCGCTCGCCGCGATCGACCGGGACCTTGGTGAATGGCTGCCACCGCTCATCGAGGCCCACCAGCCCGCGGGTAGCCTCCGCCCGGAGCTCGCCCGACGCTACGGACTTTCGGCCGAGGTCGTCGTCAGCGCCGGGGGTGGCGACAATATGATGGGCGCGATCGGCACCGGGAATGTCGTTCCAGGAGTCGTTTCCGCGAGTTTCGGCACCAGCGGCACCATCTATGCCCATTCCGACGCCCCGGTCGTCGATCCCGCCGGGGAGATCGCGGGCTTCTGCTCCTCCACGGGAGGCTGGCTGCCCCTGCTGTGCACGATGAACGTGACATCCGTCACGGAGGGGGTGCGCGCTTTGCTCGGTTTAGACCGGCCGGCCTTTGAGCGGGTCGTCGCCGCGACTCCCGCGGGGGCCGGGGGACTGCTCCTGCTGCCTTACCTCGCCGGGGAACGCACCCCCAACGTCCCGTTGGGCTCCGGTGTCCTGCTGGGTATCAACCGCGCGAACCTCGATCGCGGCAGCCTGGCCCGCGCGGCGATGGAGGGGGTGACGCTGGGGATGAATTACGGGCTGCGGCGCCTCGGCGAACTCGGGGTGCGCCCCCGGGAGATCCGCGTGACCGGAGGTGGCGCGCGGTCCGCCGTCTGGCGCCAGATGATGGCCGACATCTTCGGCGTCCCGGTGGTTGGGATGCGGGAGGATGAGGGGGCTGCGCTCGGGGCCGCCCTGCAAGCCGCCTGGTGCGAAGGGCACCGCGCGGGCAAGGCGCACCCCCTTCGCCATTACACGGATCGCGTCGTCAAGGTCGCGGAGGCGACGCGGCGCACGCCGGACCGAGCGCGGGTCCGGCGCTATGCGGAACTGCAGCGGCTGCAGGACGGGCTCGGGCGCGCGGTCGCCGGACTATTCGGCCCGGTGCGGGCCTTCCAGCAGGCGGATTGAGTCGCCGTTCGGACGGGCGCCGCCGCCTCAGGCCGGCAGTTCCCAGCCGCGGCGGGGCGTGCGGCTCAGGAACGGGTCGGCGGCGCGCGTGTTGGTGACCCGCATCGCGTCGGCGTCCCAGACCAGTTTCCGGCCGGCCCGGAACGCCACGTTCCCGAGGTGGTTCGACTCGGTGAGCCAGCCGCCGTATTCGAAATCGGCCAGCGCCTTGCCCGAGCCGCGGATGGCGTCGAGCCACTCCCGGTGGTGGGAGGACGTCCGGGGCAGGGAGGGCGCGGGGCGCGGCGCGGTGGCGAAGTCGGCCTCGGGGAGCAGGACGTGCTTCCCGTAGTCCGAGAGCAACTGGCCTTTCGCGCCGATGAAGAGCACGCCGTTGGGCCAGCGCGGGATCCGTTCCTCGCGCCACGGGGCCGGGCGCTCCTCGCCCTGGTGCCAGGTCATCCGGACCGGGGGCAGGGCGCCGCGGGCGGGGAACTCGTAGACCGCGCGCATCGAGGCCGGCGCGATCTCCGGATGCGGTTCCGGACCGAAAGCCTCGATGGTCAGGGGGGCGCGCAGGTCCAGCGCCCAGAACGGGAGGTCGTTCCAGTGGGATCCGAGGTCGCTCATCGTCCCGTTGCCGAAGTCCCACCAGCGGTACCATTTCGGCCCGGGCACGTAGACCTCGTTGAAGGGCCGCTCCGGCGCGGGGCCGAGCCACAAGTCCCAGTCGAGGTCCGGGGGCACCGGCATCGCGGGCGGGCGCGCCGTGACGTGCACGCGGTCCTGGTTGGCCTTCGCCGCCTCCGCGCCTTGCAGCCCCCAGGCGCGGGAAACCCAGACGTGCACCTCCGTGACGGGCCCGATCACGCCGCCGCGGATCAGCTCCACGACCCGGCGGAAGTTCTCGCTGGCGTGGATCTGGATGCCCATCTGCGTGACGACGCCCGCCGCGCGGGCCGCGGTGCGCACGAGGCGCGCCTCTTGCACGTTGTGCGTGAGCGGTTTCTCGCAGTAGACGTGCTTGCGAGCCTTGAGCGCCAAGAGCGTCGCGAGCGCGTGGGTGTGCTCGGCGGTGCTGACGACCACGGCGTCGAACTCGCGTTCCCGCTCGAACAGCCGGCGGAAGTCGCGCTCCTGGCGGGCGCCCGGATGCGCGGCCGCCGCGGCCGCGAGGCTGCGGGCCGAGACATCGCACAAAGCGACGATGTCCTCGGAGGCGACCCCCTTCAGGTTGCCGCCGCCGCGACCGCCGGTGCCGATCACCGCGAGCCGCAGCCGGCTGTTGAGATTCTGGCCGCGGAGGAAGGCCGGCGCGGCCAGCGCGGCGGCGGCGCGACGGGTGAACTGGCGTCGGGTCAGGAGCGGGGCGGGGGCTTTCATCGGGGTGGGGTCAAAGGTCCAGGACGCGGTCCATCCGCTTGGCCACGTCGGCAAGGTAGGTCCAGTCGCCGCCCTTGACCTCGGCGGCGGCCCATCCCGTGAAGCCGATCCGGGCCAGTTCCACGCGCACGGCGGGCCAGTTGATGCTGCCCTCGCCCAGCGGGACATCGAAACCCTTCTGCATCCCCTCGCGCATCGCCCGACCGAGGTCGTACTCCTTCACGTCGAGCTTGAGAATCCGCCGGCCGAGGACCTCGGCCCAGTGCTCGGCGACGCCCCAGCGCATCAGATTGCCGACGTCGAAATGCACCTGGACCCACGGGCTGCCGACCTCGTCGATGAAGCGGGCGAGGTCGAACGGGCTGACGAGGAACGTCGCCCAGACATTCTCCACCAGCAGCCGGATGCGCGCGCGTTCGGCGAGGGGAGCCGCCTCGCGCAGTTGGTCCCGGCAGCGTTCCCAGTTGCGGAGGAGGGAAGTCTTCTGGTCGTAACGGGCGACCACGAGCATCGAGTCCCCGCCGAGGCGGCGCGTGAGCTCGATGCCGTCGCCGAGCGCCTCGGTGCGGGCGCCGACCGTGCCGTCAATCAAGAGCCCGCTCGCCCGGCTGGCGGCGAGCCACGCGGCCTCGTCCGTCACGTGGCTGAGGCTGGGCTCGACCCCGTCGAACCCGCATTCGCGCAGCCGCCGGAACGAGGCCTCAAGGGGCTGGCCCTTGGCCCCGGTCACCATCCCCCATTTCAGCGACTTGCGGATCCGGCCAGTGAATTGTCCGGCGATGGCGCGGGGCGCCAGAGCCGTGGCCGAAAGGACGGTGGCGTGCAGAAAGTGGCGGCGGAGCATCGTTCAACCGGGGTTGGGGGTGGAGGGGGCGCGATCAAAGTACAGGCGCACTTCGGCTTGGGGAGCCTGCAAGAGCTGCTGGGCCCGCTGCAAGGCCCGCTTCGTGGCGAGGTTGGGGTTCTCCGCGGAGGGAAAGACGTTTTCGGCGCCGAGCTTCGCGAGCAGCCCGCTGTTGCGCAGGACGCGCAGCACGTCCTCCTGCACGCCGCTGATCAGGAGGTGGCGTCCCGTCTGGCGCATCCAGTCGTCGAGCGCGTGCAGGGCGAAGACCGTGGTCGCGTCGAGGTGGCGGGCGCTCCGGAGGCGCAGGACCACGACCCGCAGGTCCTCCTGCTCGAGGCGTTGTCGGACCTGCTCCTGGAAGAGGTCCGCGGCGCCGAAGAAAAGCTCCCCCTCGACGTGGATGATCGCGATCTGCGGGTGCGCCCGCACTCCCTGCGCGGGGAGCTGGGCCAGCCGGTCGTCCGCGTCGAAGGTGTATTCCACGAGCTTGGGCGTGGAGGCCTTGCGCAGCGCGAAGGCCAGCGAGGCGCCGATCCCGAGGTAGATCGCGGTGTCCAGCGGGAGCAACAGCGCGGCGGCGAAGGTCAGGGCGAGGACGATCGCGTCGGAGCGCGTCGCGCGGGCGGCGATCCGGATGTGCGACCAATCAATCATCCGCAGGCCCACGAGGACCAGCGAGGCCGCGAGGGCAGGGATGGGGATGTGGTTGAGGAAACGGGACGACAGCAGCAGCGCGACCAGCAGCAGCAGGGACGCGGCCAGGCCGGCGATCCGCGTGGCCGCGCCGCTCTGGACGTTGACCGCGGAACGCACGAACGAGACGGAGCCCGGGATCGTGCCGAAGAAGGCGTTTGCGAGGTTGCCGGCGCCCAATCCCATCACCTCCCGGTTCGGGTCGATGGTATCGCCGTGCCGCGGCGCGTATCCCTTGGCGAGCGACACGGCCTCGATCATCCCCAGGAGCGCGATCGCGAGCGCGGTGCTCAGGATGGTGCGCAGGAGCGGCAGGTCCTCCAGCCCGAAGGGCACCCCCGCGTACTCGGGCAACACGGCGTCCAGGGCTCCCTGATCCGCGAGGGTCGGGATGCCCAGCCCCCGCAGCTGCGGCACGTGCCAGCTGAGCAGGGTGATCACCACCAGGCCGAGCAGCAGCCCGGGCCACTTCGGCCGCACGGCCCGGAGCAACAGGTAAAGTGCCAGGGCGGCCCCTCCGGTCAGCGGCACGGCGTAATTGAAATCCAAGCGGGCGATCTGCTGCAGCCCCGTCCAGAATTGGATGAGCATCGGCTGGCTGCGGTCGCGGGGGATCCCGAAGAGCCCGTGCAACTGCGTGATCACCAGCAGCACCCCCGTGGCCGCCGAGTACGCGATCACCACCGAGCGCGAGATGAACTGGGTCACCTGGCCGAGCCGGAGCAGCGCGGCGAGGATCTGCAAAATCCCGATGAGGCCGGCGAGCACGACCGCGAGCTCGAGGGGCGTGAGCGCGGTGGCGCGGCCATAGTGGATCGCGGAGGCGACGAGCAGCGTGACCGAGTTAGTCGCGCCGAAGATGATCACCCGCGAGGAGAAGTAGAGCGCGGAGACGAACGCGCCGACGATCGCGCACATCAGCACGGTCGTGGGGGGGAGCCCGAGCACCAGCGCGAAGCCCAGCACCTGCGGGATGGAGACGAGCGTGACCGTCAGGGCGGCCTGCAGGTCACGCCGCAACTCCACGCGGCTGTAGCCCTTCAGCTCGCCGCCCAGCCGGGGAAGGAGCAGACGCCAGTTCGGCTTCAGGCTGTCGATCAGCGGGGAGGCGTCGATCACGCGCGGGACGCAACCAGCTCCGGCAAGGAGAGGCAAGCGCCCCGGAGGCGGCGGGGGCGGTCAGCGTCGCGGATCGGCGAGGAAGCGGACCAGCAGGGTGCGGAAGCGCTCGACGTCGAGGGGCTTGGTTAGGTGATCATCCATTCCAGCCGCCAGAGATCGCTCCCGCGTGCTGCGGTCGAGCGAGGCGGTGAGCGCGAAGATGGGCACCCGCTGGCCCGGGGGCTCCGCTTCCCGGATGCGCCGTGTGGCCGTGAGTCCGTCTGTCTCCGGCATATGCAGGTCCATTAGGATGACATCGAGTCCGCCGCGGGCCGCCCGGCGGATGGCGGCCTCACCGCCCTCGGCGACCTCGGTCTGGAAACCGTGGCGTTGCAGGAACAGCTCGACGAAGAGGCGATTGGTCTCGAGGTCGTCGACGACCAACACGCGCGGGCTCCGGGAGCCCGGCCTGGTTGTACCCGCGGGCGAAAGGAGCTCGCCTCGCGCCGCAGGCATGGCTCCGCTCAGCGCGTCGAGGCGCCAGTCCACGAACCAGCGAGAAAGCACGGACTTCAGGGGCATGCCAAGGGACGCCCGGAGGTTCAGGTTTGCCGCCCGGCTGCGACAAACTGCGCTTTTACTTATTTTTGATCAGAGCGGCCCCGCGGGCTACGTGATCTCACGTAGCGGGATGTGGGCTCCGCTTACTGCGCCCGACGGGCGGTGCGGCGGACGGCGGGCATCTCGCCTGCGGGCAGCGCGAGCAGATCGTATTCTTCGGCACCGGTGATCCGGACCTCGGCGAACTCGCCGACGGGAAGGGTGAGGGGCACGTAGACGCGGCCGTCGATGTCGGGCGCGTCGCCCTCGGCGCGGGCGACGCCGGGCTCATCCACCAGCACGCGGCGGCGCTGGCCCACGGCGGAAGCGTTGAGCTCCGCCGCGATCGTGCGCTGCAACCCCATCAGCCGATGCCAGCGCGCCTCCTTCACCTTGGCCGGGACTTGGGCTTCCAGCTTGGCAGCGCGGGTGCCCTCCTCGGGGGAGTAGCGGAACACGCCCAGGCGCTCGAACCGGGTCTCCCGGATGAAGGCGCAGAGTTCATCGACATCCGCCTCGGTCTCCCCGGGAAAGCCGGTGATGAAGGTGGTGCGCAGGGCGATGCCGGGCACGCCGGCGCGGATTCGCCGGATGAGATCGCGGATGTGGTCTCCGCTGGTCTCGCGCTGCATCCGGGCGAGCATCGCGTCGCTGATGTGCTGCAGCGGCATATCGACGTAGCGGGCGACCTTCGGGCAGGCGGCGATCGTGGCAATCAGCTCGTCGCTCCAGTGCGCGGGATGGGTGTAGAGCAGGCGGATCCAGAAGTCGCCCTCGATGGCGTTCAACTGGCGCAAAAGGCTGGTCAGGGCGGCGCCGCGGCTCGAGTCGACGGGAGTGCGCGGACCGGGACGCTGTTCCCAGGTGTCCATCCCGAAATAGGTCGTGTCCTGCGAGATCAGGTTGATCTCGCGCACACCCTCGCGGACCAGCTGCCGGGCCTCGGCGACGACGCTCTCGATGGTGCGGCTGCGGTGGCGGCCGCGGATCTGGGGGATGATGCAGAAGGTGCAGGGGTGGTTGCAGCCCTCCGCGATCTTGAGGTACGCGAAGTGACGCGGGGTGAGCCGGAATCGGGGGGTGTCGTAGTCGGGGATGAAGGTGGAGCGCCCCTGGATGAACACCGGCGGCCCTTCCGCGGCCCGCTCCCGAGCCAGTAGGCCCTCGATGATCGGCGCCACGGTGGTCACCTGATCGAGGCCGATGAAGGCGTCCACCTCGTCCTGCAGTTCCGTGCGCAGGTCGCCCGCGAAACGCTGCGCCATGCAGCCGGCGACGATTAGCTTCTGCTGGCGCCGGCGGCGGCGCATCCCGCGCTGCCGGTGGACCTCGAGGATGTGCCCGATCGATTCCTCCTTCGAGGAGTCGATGAACGAGCAGGTGTTGACGATGACCACGTCCGCCTCGTCGGCCCCGGGGACGACCGACATCCCGGCCTGCTGCAGGTGCCCGACCATGATCTCGGAGTCGACCAGGTTCTTGGCGCAACCGAGGGAGATGAGACTGACCTTGACCATCCGGAAAAAAGAAAAGGCCCCGCGGGCGCGGAGCCGGGAATCCTCAGGGGTGGGCGTGACCTTACTTCTTCTTGCCGGCGGTCTTGGCCCGCTCCTTGCGGCGCTTCAGGTAGGCGGCGCGGCGTTTGCGTTTGATGTGCTTGTTCAGTTGTTGGCCCATGGTGGTGTCAGGTGGTGGCGGACGATTCAGATGCCGGCCGGCTGAGTCAAGCGCCACGCGCGGAGCTCAGAGCACCGGCCGCCGGCCGAGGCGGTCGCGGAGAGTGAGCAGCCATCCGGCGTCCTCCGGGTGCCGACGGCGCGCCGCGTCGAAGCGCGGCGCCAGCGCGGCGTCCGGGTCCTCGCCGCGCGCGCGCCGAGGAGGCGACCACGGTCGCCTCCTCCCGGAACTCCTCCCGCTGCTCGATCGTCATTCTCACGTGGAGGGGAATGACGCGCCGCCGCGGCCAAAGGTTCCGGCGCCGCCACGCTTGACCCGGCAGCACGCCCACGCTGAGCCTCGGGGATGGCCGTCAAGACCCCGTGGGCCCTGCCGCTGTTAACCGTCGGGCTGCTCGCCCGCGATCCCGTGCTGGTGGATTACACCCGGCTGCAGCTCGACCCGCACTACTGGAGCGAGGGCGCGGCGATCGGTGACCTGAACCGCGACGGCCGGCCGGATGTCGTGTCAGGCCCGCACTGGTGGGCGGGACCGGACTTCCGGGAACGCCGCGAACTCTACCCGCCCGCGCGCACCACGACGGTGAAGGATCCGGATGGGCGGTCCCGCACGTTCCCCGGCTACGAGGGGGCGATGGGACTCAAGAACGCCTACTCGACGGATAATTTCTTCTCGTTCATCCACGACTTCGATGGGGATGGCTGGAACGATGTCCTGACTTACGGTCTCCCGCACACTCCCGCGTATCTTTACCTCAACCCGCGGGACCGGGGCGGCCAGTGGCCCCGCCACACCGTGCTCAGCGAGGTCGACAACGAATCGCCGACGCTCGCCGACCTCGACGGCGACGGGCGTCCCGAGATCGTTTGCGTCAACGGGGGAAACTTCGGCTACGCGCGCCCGGATCCGCGCGACCCGACCCGGCCGTGGCCGTTCCGACCGATCACTCGCGCCGGAAACTGGCAGCGGTTCACGCACGGGCTGGGCGTCGGCGACGTGAACGGCGACGGCCGGCTGGATGTGCTCTTCAAAGACGGCTGGCTGGAGCAGCCCGCTGATCTCGCGGGTGATCCGGAGTGGCGCTGGCACCGCGTCCCTTTTGCCCCGGCGGCGGCCCAATTGTTCGCCTACGACGTCAATGGGGATGGACGCGCGGACGTCATCACGGCTCTGGCTGCCCACGGTTTCGGCCTCGCCTGGCACGAACAGCTGGCGGAACGGGACGCCCAGGGCGCGCCGCTCTTCCGCCCGCACATCTTTATGAACCAGCGGCCCGACGAGAACCGGCACGGCGTGACCTTCTCCGAGCTGCACGCGGTGGAGCTCACGGATGTGGATGGCGACGGCCTGAAGGACATCATCACCGGCAAATGCTTCTGGGCGCACGGCCCTTCGGGCTCCCCGGACGGCGACGCGCCCGCGGTGCTTTACTGGTTCCGGCTGCACCGCGGTCCGGGCGGGCAGGTGGACTGGGTGCCGCAACGGATCGATGCCGACTCCGGCGTGGGCCGGCAGATCGCCCTCGGGGACGTCAACGGCGACGGCCATCCCGATGTCGCGATTGGCAACAAGAAGGGCACGTTCCTTTTCCGCAGCCAGCCGCGGCTGGTGGATCGCGCCACCTGGGAACGCGCCCAACCCGTGGTCCAGTACCCCGGCGCCGTGCGCCACGAGTTGCGCGCCGCGGACCTTGTGGTCCACACGCGCCGTTCGGCCGAGGTCGCGCAGGCCCGGAGCGCGGCGGTGGAGAATCCTGCCCGGCCGGGCGCGGGCGAGGCGCCGCGTGATGGGCGAGGGGAACCGCTGGATACCGGTTTCGAGCGCGGCGACCTGCGCGGCTGGACCGCGGTGGGGACCGCGTTCGAACGGCAGCCCGTGACCGGGGACACGGTGTTCGCCCGCCGGCCCCCGATGCGGAGCGGCCACGTCGGCCGCCATTGGGTGGGTTCCTACGAGGATGGCCGGGGTGATGGCGCAACCGGGATCCTGACCAGTCAGCCCTTCCGCATCAGCCACCCGCGGGCGAGCTGCCTGTTGGCGGCCGGCGCTTATGAGTCACTCCGTCTCGAACTGATCGCGGCGGAGACCGGCGAGGTGTTGATGCGCGTGACGGGCACTGAGCTGCGCCGGAAGGTGCCGGGAAACACGGAAACGATGCAGCCGGTCATCCTCGATCTCTCGGTGCTGCGGGGCCGGGAGGTCGCGCTCCGGCTGGTGGATGAGCAGGCGGGTGGCGCCTGGGGGCATCTCAATTTCGATGATTTCCTGCTCCACGCGGAGGACGCGGCGCTGCCCGCGGGTCCCGTCTTCGCGCCGGGCCCCCGCTGACGGATCGGCTCAGCCGGGACCCGCGGCCTCCCCGGCGAGAATCCGGTTCCCGTCGCGCCGCCAGCGGTAGACGAGCGGGCCGCGCTGGCGCTCCAGTTCCTTGCAGAGCCCCGCGGCGTCGCGGCGCGTGACCTCAAGTTCGGCCAAACCGTCCGGACCGCAGTTGAGCAGCCGGGCGTAGGGTTTGAAGTGCTCGACGCGGCCGATCACCCGGGAAGCCCCCGCGGGGTCCTTGCCTGCGGCCCGATCGAGCGCGAGGAAGCAGTAGGGGAGGCTCCGGAGATCGATGCCCGCGCGCTGGCCCAACCTGACCCACTGGGAGTCCGCGAAGATCTCGGTCGGCGGCGGCGCGAAGAAGTGGCACCAGTGCCTTTCTTGGCCGGCCGAGAACATCGGGCACGGCCCCGCGATCGTGCACGGCGCCACCAGCGAGAATCGGTCCCGCCAGCGTTCCCGCTCCGCCCCGAGCCGGCGGCTCACGTTACGGGTTCCTGGCTCAACCCAGAGGACCGCGTCCGCCCGCGCGATCAGCCGGCCCAACTCGTCCCACGCGGCGGGGGCCAGCTCATTGAGGACGTGGCTCAGCAGCAGGATGCCGATCGGCTCGTCTCCGCCGAGAAAGTCCGGGGTGGCGAGCCGGACGTCCAAACCCGGGAACTCCCGGCGAGCGGATTCCGCGGCGAAGTCGATCGCGAGCGGGGAGTGGTCCCAGACGGCTAGGGAGCCGAAGGACTCCGGCCCCCAGGCGCCCAGCAAACGGCGTCCGGCCACGCCGCTCCCGCAGCCCCAGTCGAGCACCGCGCGTCCCCGGGGAGACCACCCCCGGCCCCGGAGTTCGCGCAGAACCTGGTCCCATTTCCACCCGATGCGCTCACCAAACGTGAGGTCATAGCTCGCGAGGTCGGAGCGTGATCGCCAGTAAGGCTCGGAGCCGGGGCCGGCGAGAAATCGGGCGCGCAGGCGATCGAGCGCGGGCCAGTCCAATTCGTCCCAGGTCATCGGGGCGCCGCGGGAATGGCGGTGAGGTCGAAACCCAGGTGCCGCGCGAGCGCCTGCGTGCGGATCCCGTAGGCGGCCGCGAACTCACGGACGGCGTCGGCCTTCGCCGCATCCCCCGGATGCCGTTGTCGCAGGCCGGAGAGCAGCAGGTTCTTCGCGGTGTGTTCCGCTCCGGTGAACTCCGCGACCTGGGTGGCATAGCCGGCCCACTCCAGCAGGAGGGCCCGGAGGGCATCGGTGGCGAATTCGGCGTGGCGCTCGCGGAAGATGCCGTGGCGCCAAACCGGCTCCAGCCCCGGCGGAGCCTCCAGCGCGGGTCGCAGCTCGTGCTGGCAACAAGGCGCCACAACGAGGAGGCGCGCGCCGGCGCGGATGCCGAGGGCGAGCGCGTCATCGGTGGCGGTGTCACAGGCGTGCAGGGCGATGAGGAGGTCGCAGCCCTCGTCCTGGGAGGGATCCAAGCGGCCGGCGACGAAGTTGAGCCGGTCTCGCAGGCCGTGGCGCTCGGCGACCTGGTTGCAGAACGCCACCAGCTCGGGGCGAGCCTCGAGCCCGCGCACGCGGAAGTCAGGGCCCAGGAGGTGGGCAAGGGCGAACGTGAGGTAGCCTTTACCGGAGCCCGCGTCGATCACCTCCAAGGTCCTGCCGTCGCGCTCCGTCGCGCTCTCCGGCGGGAAGGCCGTCCGCAGTAGCGGCTGCAGCAGCGCGGCGAAGTGCTGGATCTGGCTCAGCTTACCTGCCATTCCCGCCCGTGGGCGACCATCCGGATTGGTCACCCCGAGGTCCTGCAGCCAAGGGGTGGATCCGGGTAGGACGTGGTCCTTGAGCCGGTCGTGCTGTCCCTGCGTCGGGGTGGTAAGATCGGGCCGCACTGGCAGGGAACGGAGTCGGGGTCGGCCCCCGGGATTCGTCTCGAACTGGTGGTGCCCGGTGGCGGTGAAGAGGTGCGCGTCGAGGAATTCCGTGCCGAGCAGGCCGGCGAGCAGGTCCGCTGCCTCCGTGGGTGGCAGGTTGCGGGTCACTTCGCGCGTGGCGTGCCGCCAGGTCAGGCTGACGCGCGCGCCGTCGCGCAACTGGACGGGCCGGGCGAAGAGGTTGCGCAGGGTGGGATCGGTGCCGCCGGGTTTGCCAAGGGTCAGTTTGGCGAGCGTGCCCCCGGTCACGGCCGCGCGCAGCAGCCCGAGAAAACGTTCGCGCGGCGGGGCTACGGGCATCGGGCGGGCCGGCTCAGGGAAGGAACTCGGTGGTGAGGGCGGTTGCCGCGGTGACCTTGCCCGGCTTGAGCAGCCCGAGCTCCTCCAGCTTGGCGATCTGCGCGGTGTAGCGCGCGGGGTCGAGGCGGCCAACCTTGGCCGGGCCGCCGTCGGCATCGCGGCCGGTGACGAGCTTCTCCTCGAGGATCATCCGGCGGGAAAAATCCATAAACGCGTCGGTGTTCTGGGCGTTAGCCTGCTTTAGGGCGGTGTGGGCGGGGGAAGGATCGCCCTCGAGGTAGTCGCGCCAGCCGCGGATGTACGCGCGGGTGAAGGCGCGCAGGTCGGCGGGGCGTTCGCGGGCGAACCGACGGTTGGTGATCAGGACCGCGTAGCCACGGAATCCGGCGTCCCAGGTGGAAAGAAAACGGGGCATCTTGCCCCCGGCCTGCGTGATGTGGAAGGGCTCCGCAATGTAGTAGCCCTGTTGGAGGGCCTCCTTGTTGCTGAGGAAGGCGGCGCTGGAGAAGTTCTGCGCCACGACGTTCACAGTCAGGCCGTACTTCCGTTTCAGGAACTCGAGGAAGGGCCAGCCGGGCCGCGCGATGATCGTCTTGCCTTGCAGGTCCTCGAAGCGTCGGACGGGGCTGTCGGCGTGCACGAGGATGCCCGAGGGATCGTCCTGGAAAACGGCCGCGAACTGCACCAGCGGGAGCCCCTCGGCCTGCTTGAGGAGGGTGCTGATGTCCTCCGCCTGGCCCACGTCGGCTTTGCCGGTCGCCACAGACGGCGCGACCTGCGCCGCGGGCCCCCCGGGCAGAAGGATGACTTCCAATCCCTCCTCTCGGAAGTAGCCCTTGGCCTGGGCTTGATAGAAGCCGCCGTGTTCCGGCTCCGGCACCCAATCGAGCTGGACCGTGATGCGAGCGGGCTGGTCGGCGGCGAGGACGGCGCCGAGCAGGAGAGGGAGCCAGAAGAGGGATTTCATGGTTTGGGAAGGCATCCGGGGAAGGTTGAAAGGCAAGGAGGCGTCAGCGGTCGGTCCGTTCGTAGGAATCGTGCCACGCGTGGAGCGCGGACCACGAAAGGACGAGGACAGCGGCGTTGAGGGCGAAGCCGAGCAGGCAGGTGGTGGCCGCGGTGGCGAACAGGGCGGCGTACTTCGCCTGGCTGGCGAAGATGACCGCCTGGAAGCCGAGCCCGCCGCCGTCCCCCGCGGAGGAGCCCGCGTTCATCTCGGCGACCACGGCGCCGATCGGCGAGATGGTGGCGGCGATGCGGAGTCCGGTGAAGAAGTACGGCAGCGCGGCCGGGATGCGCAGGAGGAGTAGCTGCTGCCAGCGGCGCGCCCGGTAGAGTTGGAAGAGCTCCACCAGATTGCGATCAGTGGCGATCAGCCCCTGCGTCGTGTTCGCTACCAGCGGGAAGAAGGCGATGACGAAGGTCAGCAGGGCGACACTGCGTAGGCCCGCTCCGACCCAGATGACGCAGATCGGAGCGAGGATCGGCAGCGGCGTCATCTGCAACGCCATCAGGTACGGGTAAATGCTGGAACGGATCGAGGCGGACAGCGAGAGCAGGATGGAGAGCCCGGCGCTCACCGCGACCGCGAGGGAGAAGCCGAGCAGCGCCCCCTGCGCGGTGTTCGCGGTCGCGCGCAGCAGCAGTTCGCGGTGCTCGCCCCACGCACCCCAGACCATCCCCGGCGAGGGCAGCAGGAACCGGAGATCGTCCGAGAGGTAAAGGTGCACACCTTGCCAGACCCCGAGAAAGAGGAGCCCCGTGACGACGGGCAGGAGGAGGCGGCGGTTCGGGCGGGGCATCGGCGGATCGCGTTCAACCGGTAGGCGAAACCGCGCGGAGCTGCCGGGAAACCTGCGCGACCAGACGAAGGTAGTCCGGCTCCAGACGGGTCTCCGCGGTGCGCGGATGCGGGAGGGGCACAGAGACCTCCGCATGCAGGCGCCCCGGATGCGCGGAAAGGATGAGGATGCGGTGGGAAAGGAACACGGCCTCGGCGACGGAGTGGGTCACGAAGAAACCCGTCCAGCCGCCTGCCCCCTGCAGCGCGAGGAGTTCCTCGTTGAGGCGCTCGCGCGTCATCTCATCGAGCGCGCCGAACGGCTCATCGAGCAGCAGCAGGCGCGGGGACAGCGAGAGGGCGCGGGCGAGCGAGACCCGCATCCGCTGCCCGCCGGAGAGCTGCCGCGGGTAGGCGTCGCCGCGGTTGCCAAGCCCCACCAGTTCCAGCAGGCGGGACGATGTGACGGCGCGGTCCGCGACGGCGGCGCCTCCCAGCCGAAGTGGCACCTCGACGTTGGCGCGGACGCTGAGCCAGGGAAGCAGGGTGGCTTCCTGAAAGACGAAGGCGACCGAGGCGGCTGGGTCGCCAGGCGGCCGACCTTCCACTCGGAGGCTGCCCGCGCTGGCGGGCGTCAATCCGGCGATCAGCCGGAGCAGGGTGGACTTGCCGCAGCCGCTGGGTCCGAGCAACGAGACCATCTCCCCGGGACGCGCCTGAAGGGAGATGTCCTCGAGGACGGGCGGGCCGTCGCCGAAGCGCTTGGCGACCGCCTTTAGTTCGACCGCGGGGGACAGGGACATCGCGCCGAGGAGGTAAAGCCCCGCGGGCGGTGTCGAGCGGGAAACTCCCGCGTCACTCGTAGCGGAGGGCGTCGATCGGGTCGAGCTGGGCGGCCTTGTAGGCCGGGTAGAAGCCCGAGATGATGCCGACGAGGGCGCTGCCGGCCACCGAGATGAAGATCCAGGTGGTGGGCACGAGCACGGGCCAGCCGTTGTAGGAGGAGAGCGCCTGCGAGCCGCCGACGCCGACAGCGACTCCGACCAGTCCGCCGAGGGAGCTGAGCAAGATGGCCTCGATCAGGAATTGCGTCAGGACGTCCTTGCCGTGCGCCCCGATGGCGAGGCGGATGCCGATCTCGCGGGTGCGCTCGGTGACGGAGACGAGCATAATGTTCATAATCCCGATGCCGCCGACGATGAGCGAGACCCCGGCGATGCCCGCGAGGAGGCCGGTCATCGTCTTGGCGGTCGCGGTGGCGGCGCTCGCCAGTTCCTCCTGGGTGCGGACGGTGAAGTCGGGCTCGCGGCCGCGGCGGCGCTGGGTGAGCAGGTCCTCGACGGACTGCTTGACCTGGGCCACCTTGTCGGCGTCGGCCGCCTGGATGCGGATCATGCTGATGGAGGTGCGGCGGGAGACCCGGCGCATATGCGAGGTGTAGGGGATGAGGACGACATCGTCCTCATCGGAGCCGAAGATGCTGAAGCCCTTGGGCGAGAGGACGCCGAGGATGCGGAAGGGGAGGTTGCGGATGCGCAGCGTCTGCCCGACGGGATCCTCGTTGGGGAACATCTGGTCGGCGACCGTCTTGCCGATGACGCACACCTTGCCGAGGGACTTCACGTCCTGCTCGGTGAACATCGCGCCGGACTCCATCGGCCAGTTGCGCACGTAGGGGTAGTCGGGGCCGACGCCGTTGACGTTGGTGTTCCAGTTGAGGCCGTTGGCGAGGACCTGGTTGCGGTCGCGCACCTCGGCGCTGAGGCCATCGATGTTGGCGACCTCGGCGGCGATGGCGTCGGCGTCCTCCGGCGTGAGGGAGACGGAGCTGCCGAAACCCCCGCGCATCCCGCCGGAGCTGAAGCTGCCCGGCATCACGGTGATGAGATTCTGGCCGAGCGAGGCGACCTGGGCCTCGACCTGGGCCTTGGCGCCGCTGCCGATGCTGACCATCGTGATCACGGCGGCGACGCCGATGATCATCCCGAGGGCGGTCAGGAGGGAGCGAAGGGTGTTGCGCCGGAGGGCGCGGAGCGCGACGCGGAGGGTGTTGGCGAAGTGCATGGTGGCGTCAGGCTCCGGACTTGGCCTGGTGGGTGAGCTTGGCGGCGGCCTCGGCGGCCTTGA
>Ga0172372_10005100_pt1 | contig 18413 bp, 10 predicted proteins | sample LakKiv5m_2_FD_114544 | JGI IMG/M metagenome (GOLD analysis project Ga0172372, IMG submission 114544) | Freshwater microbial communities from Kabuno Bay, South-Kivu, Congo - kab_092012_9.5m | ecosystem: Environmental > Aquatic > Freshwater > Lake | place: Democratic Republic of the Congo...
CAGTTGTTCGTGGCGAGCATGTCCAGAACCGCCAACTGGCTCTTCGTGACATACGACAGGGGATTCCCGCGTCCGTCAAGCAACTCCCAGTTCACCCCGCCCGAAAGCGCTTGTTTCTCCTCCGCGGACAGCCAGTCCCAGGTCGATGCCTGCGCCGAATCCACCGGGATGGACAACCGGCCCGAGGGCAAGTAGTGATAACCCGTTGCTCCATACTTCCGCTGGTCTGCACCCAGTGCCACCTCCATGGCCAGGGGCAGCGGGACAAAAGCCGTCGGATCCACCTCATCCTGTGCCCCTGCCCCGATCAGGACCACATCACGCGTGCCCTGCATGTATTGCGTGCCTGACATGGAAAGCGGCAGCGGGCCACTGTCATATGCACGGCGCTTCATTTGGTCAATGTACCAGTCAGTATTGAGCAGGCTCAGGTTGCATACCCGGACATCTGTTCGCACCCCTTCCACCTCTTGGGCGTACCACAAGGGGAACGTGTCGTTGTCTCCATTGGTGAAGATGATCGCATTCGGCTCCAAGGAATACAGGAAGTTCTTGGCAAAATCCGAGCCCGTGCGCCGACGCGCCCGGTTGTGATCATCCCAGCCCTCGGCACCCATCCATGCGGGCACGCCCAACGCCAGCAACAAAAAGGCCACGGCACGAACCGATTCGGGCAGCTTGAGTTGCCGGGCCAGCACCGCGAGTGCCAGCAGGCCGCCGCCCAACACCGCGAGGAACAGCCAGGTCAAACCCACCGCATCGCCTCCCCCTGTCGATCCGCCCAGCAGAACCAACAACACCCCGATGCCCAGCGCGGTTCCCACTCCTTGCAGCCATCCCTTCCAGACCAAACGACGCGAAGCATCAAACAAAGCATACGCACCCAACCCAATCCAAATCGCAAAGGCGTAAAACGACCCGGCGTAGGCATAATCCCGCTCCCGGGGCTGCAAAGGCGACTGGTTGAGATACACCACAATCGCCAAACCAGTCAACAAGAACAACATGCCCACCACCCCGAACTGCCGCACATCGCGGAGCGCATGGAAAATCAGTCCCAGCAAGCCCAACAGCAAAGGCAAAAAGTAGAATTTGTTGAAGGCCTTGTCCTCCTGCATCTCCGAGGAGAGCGAATCCCGGTTGCCCAGGCGCTTCGCGTCGATGGCATCGATGCCCGACAGCCAGTTGCCGCTGAGGAAATCACCATGCCCTTGGGCATCGTTCTGGCGACCGGCAAAGTTCCACATGAAGTACCGGAAGTACATCCAGTTGATCTGGTAATCCCAGAAGAAGCGGAGATTCTCAGCTTGCGTAGGAACGAGCTGGGCCTGAATGCGGTCAATGGAACCTTCGACCCGGCGGAGTTCCGACTCCATCTCCGAAGTACGGCCTTCCCGGTTCATCAGGGAAATCAGTTGGTTCCGGTACCCTTCAAGGTCCCGCAATTCCGCTTCGCGGCGGTTGATGAACCCTTTGCCCACCTGGCTGCCCGATTGGATCTCGTCCGCCATGATCTTGGCTAGCGTGGACACGATGCGGTCGTCGAGGAGATTCGCGCGCTGCATTTGGCCTGTTTCCGCACTGCGAACGAGCATCAGCTCTGGCGATTCCACCTCGAATCTGTCTTCGAACTTGGCACCATTCATCCGGAACAACTCCGCCAATGCCTTTGCATCAGGACCCTGCCGCAAGAACTCCTGTTCGATGTGGCTGGCGAGTTCATCCCCGGACAAGGGAGCCTTCGCCTTGGGGCTTCGGAACCGGGCCGGCACGTTGTAGTCTTTGTAGTTGGACCAAATCTTGTACTCTTCAATGTGCGCGGGCGTGGAGGAGTGCATGCGCGGGAAGAAAAGCGTGAACCGGTCGTCGTACCGCACCTTCTGGTTGCGCTTCTCGCCGCTATCGATGTATTCTTCGACTACGATCAGGCGGCTTGGGTTCTCTTGGGAGGCTACAAAACGCTCGGCGTCCGACCGGTTCCGGAAACTCTCTACGAAGGTCTCCTGCGCCCCCTGCAACTTCTTCACACTGAAGCTCCTTACCCAGGCCGCTTTGCCCGGGAGGTAGGGGTCCTCGGAATCCTGTGGGGAATTCCAATACTGACCGTGCAACAAGGGGCGGTCGCCGTATTGCTCCCGGTTGAGGTAGGCGAGGAAGGTGAAGATCTCTTCGGGGTTGTTCTCGTCCATGGGTGGATTGGCTGAAGACCGAACCAACACCACCGCAAACGTGGAGTATCCCAGCAGGAGCATCACGAATCCCAACAAGGCCGTGTGCAGAACCAGGTAGCCCCTTTTGTGCGCCCACCTCAATCCCCCCACCAACACGGCCACCAACAACAGGAGGTAAATCAGCACCCCGATATGGAATCCCCAGCCCATGGTATTGACGGCAAACAACTCGAAGCTGCCCGCCAATTGGACCACCCCCTTGATGACCCCTTCCTGCACCACCATCAACAAGAATCCGGAAACGGCCAAGGTGATGAACAAGCCCCGCCAGCTGAACGGATACTTGCGAAAGAAAAAGACCATGCCGATGGCTGGGATGGCGAGCAAGTTGAGCAAGTGGACCCCGATGGACAGGCCCATCAGATAGGCGATGAGGATGATCCAACGCGTGGCACCGGGCTGGTCCGCGCCATTTTCCCACTTCAGAATGGCCCAAAAAACCAATGCGGTGAACAGGGAAGACAGGGCATAGACCTCGCCCTCCACCGCGCTGAACCAGAAGGTGTCGCTGAACGTGTAAGCCAGGGCACCCACAGCCCCTGCGCCCAAAACAGCCCACTTCTCTGCAGCCGAAGGTTCTGCGGATGGGGTGGCGGTGACCCGCCGGGCGAGGTGGGTGATGGTCCAGAAGAGAAACAGGATGGTGAACGAACTGCTCAGGGCTGACAACAGGTTCGCCGCCATGGCCGCTGAGGCCGGTGAGGAGAACATCATGAAAAACCGGGCCAGCAGCATGAAGAAGGGCGCTCCAGGAGGGTGGCCTACTTCCAGTTTGTAGGCAGAGGCGATGAACTCGCCGCAGTCCCAAAAGCTGGCGGTGGGCTCCAGGGTGAGGACATAAACCACCGTGGCCACGGCCCAGACCATCCAACCCACACCGTTGTTCAGAAATCTGTATTGCATCCTTCGGAAATGAAGGGCCTAAGTTAATCCAAGTCGCGGCGTCCCCGGCGGTGGGGGGGGATGGGGCGTGGCTTTCAGTGCGAAACGGCGAACTTCTTTGTGTTTGTGCCGGCCGGGGTTTGTAGGTGGATGAAGTACCAGCCGGGGGTCCAGGTGGCCACTTCGAACCGCAACGGGGGCCGACCGGTACCTTCGGACTGCAGGGCACCCGTGGCGGATCGGATTTCCCAGCGCACCGCGGTTTCAGTGGCGCATGACACCGTCACGTGGTCGCAAGCGGGGTTGGGGTGGACCGAAGCCTCCGGAGTGGGGAGACGGACAGGAAAAACGGCGGCTGTGCAGGCGTCGTTGAGGGGGAGGGTTTGGCCTGTCCACTCTGACGTCCACTGCAAGGGCATGCCGGACGCCTCGCCCAGAACGGTTCCCAGTTCTGCCCACGCCCACGCTGGAGCATCGAGCAGCATGTCGTAACAAAGTGCGGGCAGGCAGAAGGTCACGGTGTCACCCGTCCAGCCCGCCGAGCATTCCCAGCTCTCCGCCCAGTCCCAGCCGCCGACGGGCAGGCCCAGCCAGTTTGCCTCCAGGGTGAAGGTCAGTCCGAAGCCCGACACCACGGCACCGGACGGGCTCAACGACAGGGTCACCTCTTCACAACCCAACGCACCCGATTCCACCTCGGTGCAGGCGGCTGCGCCCTCCGGACAAGCCGGGGTCGCCGCTCCCTCCACACAAACCACGTACACCCCGGGCTCCCCCTCCCAGGTCCAAACCACCGGATTGCCCACTGCCTGCCCCGATTCTCCCAAGCTCCAAACCAGCGGCCCATCCCACAACCCGCCCTCCGGTCCCACCGCCGAAAACATCCAGACCCCGGGCGTTACCTGCTCGGCTGCCACCTCGATCGGGCACCCCTCGGTACAGTCCTCCTCGCAGAGTAGGACGGTCACCGCCTGTGTCGGACAGCCGGGAACAGCGAGTTGGGCGACCACGGGCACGCATTCGGCCTCGATGACCGACCAGTCGGGGGCAAACGCGGTCCAGGGTCCGTCTCCCAAGATCTGGTTTCCTGCAGTCCAAACCACCGAACTCCCCACAGGCAATTCCGGGAAGCCCACCTCCCACACGTTGCAACCCGCATCATTCGTCACGGGAACCCAGTTACAATTGGGGGTTTCGGAGCAACCGGTCACCTCGATCTCGGTTTGCAGTGTCACCCCCACGGGACACAGCGACGAGGTATACACCGCCGTCACCCCATACCCGCCGTCCCCTGGGAATACATGCTGGACAAAGTGCTCACCTTCAACAGATGTGCCATCACCAAACGTCCAAATCACAGACTCCCCCGGTACATACGATCCGATTTCGAAAGCCCAATCACAACCCTCTCCCTGTGCAAGATCAATCTCATCCGGGCAATCCGCCGTCGTTTCGAACACACAGACCACCAGCACCCACTGCTGCGGCCCATCGGACACCCAACCCGTCTCCAAACCCTCCCCGCTGAGGTCCCAATCGAGTACGTCCCCGTTGAGCGGAACATTGGCGCCCAGCACCACCTCATAACACCCAGGCTCCAAGCACCAGGTCTCCTCCCAAGCCTGCGGACCGTTGAACGGGACCGTGAACACCGGTACCACCGCAACCCCCTCCGAAAGGACCGCCACCGTAACCAACGCTGGCTGCGTGGCGATGCCCTGCCAGTCCAACGACAAGGTGACCGGGGTGCACTCCGCTTGGGCCTGGGCTGGCCCTAAGCCAACCCACCCCATCCCCAACGCCGCAACCCCCAACAACCAGATGGCTTTGAACTTGTTCATGGACGGGAGACCTCGCATCCCTTGGAAAGGTTGCGCCTCAGCCTACAAACCGGGGATCCACCTCCATCACATGGCCACACGCGCTGCAGGTCCGCAAGGCCTCACTCCCATAGAATTCACGGAACCGGGGCAAGAAGTCCTTCTCGATGTTCTCCAGCGTGAAGTACGTCTCGTGCAACTTGTGGTTGCATTGGTCGCAGAACCACAACAGGCCGTCCCGCGACTCCGGACGCTTTCGCTCGATGACCAGCCCGATGGAGCCCGCTTCCCGCATGGGGCTGTGGGGCACACCGGCCGGGTGCAGGTACATGTCGCCGGGACCCAAACGCATGTCCACCGCCCGGCCCTCGTCTTGGATGCGGACGGTGATTTGGCCTTCAATCTGATAAAACAACTCCTCCGTCTCGTTGTAATGGTAGTCCTTGCGGGCATTGGGGCCCGCCACGATCATCACGATGTAATCACCACTGTCCACGTACAAGTTGCGGTTCGCGACAGGCGGCTTGAGCAAATCGCGGTTCTCCGCAATCCACTGGTGCAGGTTGAAGGGGGGCGCAATGGGCATGCCGTGAAGATACACTCATCGCTGCTGCCGCTGCAATCCCAGGCGGGCGGGCAAGCTCACCAGCGCCACGCCACCGAAAATCAGCGCGGCTGCCACCGCCGTGGTCCAGCCCAGACCGCCTACATAGTCCGTCCCGCCTTGGTCTGCCCACCACCAGGCCATCCACCCAGCGAGCAGGGGCTGCAGGTAGATGTAGGCACTGACCACGGTCGGTGACACGTGGCGCATGGCGAAGATGTTGAGCAGGTAGGCGCCGAAGGTCGTGCCCAACACCACGTATGCGAGGCTCGCCCACTGGCGCCCCTCCCATTCCGACCAGGTCACCGCACTCCATTGCGCTGCACCCACCGGCACCACCGCACACGCTCCGAAGCAAAACACCCAGGCGATCACCGTAAGCGGTTTGTACCGCGCCATGAGCGGCTTCACGAGCACCAGGTAAGTACCGTAACTCAGGGCGTTCACGAGCACCATGGCGTTGCCCTGCCAGGAAGCGTGACCGGCGTCGTCGACCAGTCCCCGAGACAACAGCAGCACAGCGCCGGCGCCACCCACCGCCACCCCCAGCAGCTGCGCTCCGGTCACCGGCAGGCGCAGCAACACCGCCGACGCCAGCAGCACAAACACCGGATTGATGGTCATGATCAGGCTCGCATGCACGGGGCTAGTCAAGGCCAAACCATTGAAAAAAAGGAGCTGATTCACGGCCACCCCCGTGAGGCCACATGCCACCAGCCTCCAGACATCCCGCCGCTCCACCCGCTCCCATTGCGCCTTTCCGGTCCGCCACCACCGCACGCCTGCCAGCACACTCCGCAACATCCAAAACAGCAGGCCCGCCCCCACCACCCGCACCACGATGAACCCGCTGGGTCCGATGCGTTCGGGCATCAAACCCTTCGCAATCAAATAATTGGCGGCATAAATCGCTGCCACCAAGAACAAGGCCACCTGGGCCCAGACCGCGGTCAGTCCTGACCGGGATGCACCTGTTGTTCCCAAGATTCCATTCGGTTCACCAGGGCCTGCAAGCCATCCTGCCAATGGTGGTGGTTGTCGATGACGATGTCCGCCTTTTCCCGCCAGGGCTCGATGTAAGCCAGGTCACTGGGCCGCACATGGTTTTCCCATTGGTACATCACCTCCTCGGCGCTGTAGCCCCGCTCGGTCCCGTCGCGTTGAATCCGCCGGGCCAGCCGAACCTCCACCGGTGCGTCGATGTATCCCACGAGGGTTGCCCGCTCCCGAACACCGGGATAAGCCATGACAAACAAGCCCTCCACGATGAGCCATTCGGTCGGTTCGATCCGGATGCGCGCCGAGGCCATGACGTCCCGGTTGTAGGTGTAGGTATCCAATTCCACCCCCTCCCCTGCCCTCAGCAGGTCGATGTCAGCGATGAGCTTCCCGTGGTCAATCACTTCGGGCAAGTCGAAGTTCGTCATGCCTTGGGTATCTACGGGCAACTGCGCCTTGGGCAGGTAGTAATCGTCGCAGGACAGCACCGAAACCCGGGGCCCGAAGTGCGCACGCAAACCCCTCAGCACGGTGGACTTTCCCGCACCGCTCCCGCCTACCAATGCGACGATTTTCATCAGGCCATGCTTTGTTGGGCCGCGCGTGAGAGCAGCGCGACGAGGTTTCGGTCATTCGCCAACCGGGGTACTTTGTTCTGCCCGCCGAGTTTTCCCATGGACCGCATGGCCTCCCGGAAGGTTCCCGCAGGAACCGGCCGTATGACTGCGGGCCGCAAGACCGAACCCGTCAGGAGGTCCCGATAGTAGGGATTCCGGCGCTGCAAGGCGGCATCCAGTGCCTCGGCAAACCGAACGGAATCCTCCGGCTCCGACTCAAATTCCACCCACCACTCATGGTACGGCAACCCCTCCGATGGTGCGACCTCTGGCGCCACGTGAAACTCCGTCACCACACCACCTGCCGCTGCCACCGCTTCTCCCATGGCGCCTTCCACCTCTTCGGCGATCACGTGCTCCCCGAAGGCAGACGTGAAATGCTTCACCCGGCCCGTTACGACCACCCGCGGCGGATCCAACGACACGAAACGCACCGTGTCACCGATGTCATAACCCCACAAACCCGCGTTGTTTGAAAGCACCAATGCATACGACACCCCGAGCTCGACCTCAGCCAACCCCAACCGCGGCGCATCCGGCTCCCCGTAGCGGTCTGCCAGCACAAACTCGAAAAAAATCCCGTCCGCCACATTCAACCGCAGCCCTTCCACCCCCTGCCGATCCTGGTACGCCAGAAACCCTTCCGAAGCCGGGTACAACTCCACCACATCCACATCCCCCCCAATCAACTGCCTGAACCGGTCCCGGTAAGGCGCAAAAGACACCCCGCCATAAACGAACAGCTCAAACCGCGGAAACACCTCCTTCACCGTTGCCTTCCCCGTGAACGCCAGCAAACGCTCAAAGTACATCTGCACCCAGGAGGGAATGCCGCTGATCAACCGCAAGTCCTGTCCCGCCGTTTCCCGCACAATGGCCTCCACCTTTTCCTCCCAATCGTCGATGCAATTTACCTCGTACGAAGGCAACCGATTCCGTTGCAAATACGCCGGAACGTGGTGCGCCACGATGCCACTCAACCGCCCCAACGGGATGCCGCCGCCGGTGGACCCCAGCACCGGTGAACCCTGCAAGAAAATCATTTTCCCATCGACAAATGACGAACGACCGGTGTCCGCGATGTAGGAAAGCAAGGCATTGCGGGCCGTTCCGATGTGGTTGGGCAGGCTCTCCCGCGTGAGGGGGATGTATTTCGCCCCACTTGTCGTGCCGCTCGTCTTGCAGAAATACAGGGGTTTTCCAGGCCAAACCACATCCACCTCTCCCCCCACCGCACGCTCCATCCACGGACGCAAAGCCTCGTAGTCCCGCACCGGTATCGCCCTCCGGAAATCCGCCACAGACCAGTCGGCCCGCATGCCGTGCTCCCTGCCGAACACGGTCCCCGCGCCCGCCGCCACCAGGCTGCGAAACACCGCCTCCTGGGCCGCCACCGGATCCTGCATCCGGCGCTCCGCCCGATCCACCACCCACCGCGCCATCGGGCGCGCAAGCACAGACTTCCATCCCATGCCCCAAAAGTAACAAGGCCGTTCTCCCCAGCGGAAGAACGGCCTTGCCCAATTGCTAAGTTCGTCCGATTACCGGATGTTCATCTTCTTCGTCAGGCGCATGCCGTCTGCCACCAACGTGTAGGTGTACAATCCAGCACCCAATCCGGCTACGTCATACACCACGTTGTGCGTTCCAGCAGGCAACATGCCTTGCTCCAGCACTTCGATCAGACGTCCCTGCAAATCGCGGATCTCCAAAGCCACCCGACGGGCCTGCAGCAATTCGAAACGGATGCTGGTCGTGGCCTCTGCAGGGTTGGGGACGTTCTGGTACAACTCAATGCCATTCATGTTGGCGATCTCGTCGATGCCCACACGCTGGGAGAGAATCAAGCGGATGGCGGGCGTTGCCGTCTGAGACGTGAACCACACATAATCCCCCGAACCCGCCTGGCTGTATACACCCGTAGAATTGTCCGTGTCCGAGTTCGCGTTGCCCAATACCGTGAGTTCCTCTTCTGTTTCGAATTCTACAATCACCCCTCCGAAGTAGAAGTTGCCTGCCTCCAAGGCAATGGGGTCTTCGAACGGCAAGTAAACAAACTCCGATGCCGCGGCCGATGCCGGCGTCCAAGCGTTGTTGTATTCCCAGTAGGTAGACTCGAATGGCGAATCGGTCAATCCCACTTCCGGATCCAGCGTGTAGAGGCGGGTTTCGAATTCGATGAGGCCCGTTCCACCAGAGTTTTGGCCGAAGCGCACCGTCATCCCGTATGCGGTCGAGCCTTCGTTTTGGATGTGCCAGTAGTTGCCATAACCCGTGGGCTCAAACAAGTCCGAGTTGGGCACCGCCCGGGGGCGGAACTGCGTGTTCAGATTCGACTCGTCGTCGTGGCCGTACTCGTCGTCCGTGTAAACCACCCAGGTCGATGCGGTGTTGTTGGAACCGTCCTCGTCCACCTCCGTTTGGGCGATCGTGGCTTGGATGGTGTAGGTACCTGTTGCCGTCGGTGTCCAACCCGTTGCGATGTAGACCGTGTCCTGGATGTTGGATGGGCAGGCCGCTGCGTTGCCATAGCTGGGAACGGTTCCCAACGTCTCGGTGGTGGTGCTCACCACGTTGCTCTGCTCGTCGAGGATTTCCACCGTCACTTCCACACCCGTTTGGTTCGCGTTGCCGCCATTGCGGTACATCACACCCGCCACAAGTCCGCCGTCAGCGGCTGCAATGGCTTGCTCCAAAGGGATGTATCGGTATTCAAACAAGTTGAAAACATCGCCTGAAGTGATTTGCGTAATCTCGAGTTCGTTCACGATGGGGTTCTCAGAAATGACCACATCGTCGAAGCCCCAGTAGTAGTGGCTATATCCATCTCCCGTTTCCGGAGCCTGGAGGTAGGAGAAACGAATGCGCACATCCGACTCACCCGCTGCCACGCATGAGATGTCCACCGAAGTCGTCAACGGATTCGCAGAAGCCGTGTTCGCCGATTGGATGAAGGTGCCGTGGCCATCGAAAGTTGTCCAAGTGATTCCTCCATCATTGCTGGCTTGGAGGTAGATCGGTGCATACGGGTAGCAGCAGTACCGGAAGTACTGCTCCCAGGTCACCACCACCGAGGAATTGCTGCTGAAGTCGATGGAAGGGCTGGTCAACGAACCCTCGGTGTTCACTACACCATCATCAATAGGCGTGTTGAAGTAGTCGCAATCGAAAATCATCCAGCCATTAGGATCTGAAGTCGAGTTCAAACTGGCGATGTTCGTTGAAAACTCACCGGCAGGTGGCTGGACGCCTGAGGGCGTTCCGTTCGCATAAATGCCGTCTCCGCCCGGAGCGACATACTGCCAAATCAATCCGCCCCCTGTATCTTCTGCCGTCCAAGCGCCGATGCCGTTGTTCCCGGCAAATCCATTGGCAAAATCCTCTTGGAAGAGCACCGTGCCGCCGCCTCGCTGGACGAGTTCGAGCGAACCCACACCCGATGCATCCCGGGTCCCTACTTCCGCGGCCGTCAAACCCGTGGGTCGCTGTGCAAAGGCATGGCGGTCCACAATGCGCTGGCCTTGGACGGTCACTGCCGCTCCCAACCCCAGCAAAGCGATGTACAAATGCTTCATAACTTTCCTATTTGCTGGCCAAATTACTCCGACCCCGGGCTTTTTCCACCTTCTGGTTGCGGACTTTTGAACAAGCCCCCTGCAGCACCGCCCCTGCTGGGTGCACAAAAAAAGGGCCACCCCGCGGGGCAGCCCTTTTCCCAATGCGATTCAATGACGCATCAACGCACCACGAGGCGCTGCGTCGATTGCTCACCACCCACCGAAATCGTGTAGGTGTATACGCCTGCGCCCATCGTCGAAACGTCCAACGTCCAGCTGTGGTAGCCAGCGGACTGGGTGCCGCGGTCTTCTGCCATCACCAGCTTGCCCGTGATGTCCCGCACCTCGAAGGTGACCGGGGCATTGCGGTCGAGGCGGTACTGGATGCGTGCCGTCTCTTGTGCTGGGTTCGGGAATGCTGGGAACAATTCGAACGACTCCGTCGTGACCTCACGAACCGATACCGTGTTCGTGGCGTCGGGATTGAGATTCAAACGCACCATCGGAACCTCGTTCGTGTAGTACCAGTCGTAAGAGCCGCCCGATCCGAAGGGACCGTAGACGAAGCTGGTGGAATTTGGCGTGTACTTGGACTCGTAAAGTTGGACTTCCGATCCGCCATAATGCTCAAAACCAGCGGCAATCAGATCGCCTTCTGCCGCGGTGTAAGGCTCCTGCAGAACCAAAGTGTACCAAACCACTTCGTCAGCCGATTCGTCCCCTGTGTTCGTGTAAGCGGAGGCCAAATCCAATTCCGAAGTCGAAACAATCAAACCGCCGTATTGCTCCACCAAGAAGTTCTCGTCCGCTCCATCGAACAAGTGTGCGATGATGGGGGTGCCCTCCTCCGAAGACGAAGCCAATGCTACGTCGATGGCATACACGGTTACCTCACCGAAAACCTGGAAAGGGTTGCACGCAATGAAGTCGTCCGCACCGTCCGATGGGAACAAGCCCGTGAATGTGCCGTCGTCACGTCCCCACTGCAACGTGGTGACCTCGAACGATTGTACCGTGCTGTTGTTGTCCGGGTTCTCGTCGTCGTTGTCCGACGCAACCGTGTAACCCACTTCATACAGCCCCGGTCCACCGGTGATCTCTACGCCCGTCACCCGCAACGTGTCGGAGGTTTGGTAGTCCAAACCGATCGCACCCGAGCTGCCAACCGAAGCGCCGTTCACGAAACCCTCGAGCGCAGTGCCCGTCTGGTCCACGTAACCGATGTTGTACACCTTCGCTGCGAAATCCAACGGGATGAGCTGGCTTTCTGGCCAAGCACCATACTCATAGATGCCTGTCGTGTTCTGGTCGGTGTAGGAGTAGTAGTTGTCGATGCGCACGTCGTTTGCAGGGGTCTCATACACCACCACGTCATCGATTTCCCAGCTGTAGCCCCAGGTACCGACCCAACGGAAACGGATGTACACCATGCCCTGGCCGCCAGCGGCTTCGGTGATGTCCAGCTCGATGATCGAAGGGTTGTCGCTTTGGTCGGAGGTCTCATAACCTGGGAACACCTCCCAACGGCTTTGTACCGGACCGCTGCCGTAATCCACCGTACCCAAAGCGGGGTCCGATGAATTCACGTCTGGCCAGTTGACCCCGTCGCGAGAAACCTCGACGAGGCACTTCTCGCTGTCGTCCGAAGCTCCGTTGTCCCAGCAGCGGTAACGGGTCTGGAACGAAAGGCTCACGTAGGGGTGGGCAGAGCAGTCGATGGCCTGGGCATTCTGGAACCAGCAGTTCTCCACCCAGTCTGCCGAGTAGTTCGCATCGGCTCCGAAGAGGTCAGAGTCGACGATGATGAGTCCATTTGCAGCCGTGGTCGAGTTCATGGGGCTGGCCACAGACGTGCCACCCGTGCCACCCGCCCACTGGTTGTAAGGACCAGACGGTCCATCCGTGGTGCATTCAAAATTGATGTCGATGTCCGTCCAGGCCTGACCAGCGATGTCCGCGCCGTTGTCGAAGACCCAGTCTGAGCAGCTGTTGACGTTGCAGTCGTTCGACCAAATGTCCACCCGGTTGACCGCGGTGGAAGGCAGGGCAGAAACCGAACGCTTGGGCTGGGCGGCACGGAGCGGCGCGACCGGCATCACGCCTTGTGCCACCACGCCGGAGCCCGTGACCAGCGCGAGCAGCGAGATGTAAAAGTGCTTCATTGAGAAGAATTTGTGGGTTGATGGATTTGAATGATGCCGCAAATATAGGCGGTTGAAAAGGATTTGGCCTGCAAGCAAAACCGCATCTCAATGGGCCATTTCTGCAAAATCGCTGATGGGCGGGCAGCTGCAAACCAAATTGCGGTCGCCGTACGCATTGTCCACCCGCGCCACCGAAGTCCAAAACTTGCGCAGCCGCAAGCCCGGAACAGGATAGCAAGCGGCCTCCCGCGTGTACGGGTGCTCCCAGTGCGAAGCGATGGCCTCGTGGGCCGTGTGGGGCGCCATCTTCAACACGTTGTCCTCCGCGTCCGCCCGGCCCTCCTCGATGGCCCGGATTTCGGCCCGGATGGCCAACATCGCTTCTGCGAACCGATCGAGTTCCTCCAGCGACTCGCTCTCCGTCGGCTCCACCATCAGCGTGCCGGGCACGGGCCAGCTCACCGTCGGTGCGTGGAATCCGTAGTCAATCAATCGTTTCGCAATGTCCATGACCTCGATTCCGGCCGTGGCCTTGAACTTTTGGCAGTCCAGAATCATCTCGTGCGCCACCGTCCCCGAGCCGCCACGGTACAGGATGTCGTAGGCACCCTCCAGGCGGGCACGCAAGTAGTTCGCGCTGAGGATGGCCCAGCGGGTGGCGTCGGTCAAACCGGCCTCCCCCAACATCTGGATGTAGGCGTAGGGGATGATGCAAATCAGCGCGCTTCCGAACGGCGCACCGCTCACCGCTTCGATGGCCTGCGCCCCACCCACCGCTTCTACGGGATGGCTCGGCAAGAAAGGCACCAAGTGGGCCGCGACCCCGATGGGTCCCACACCCGGACCGCCCCCACCGTGGGGAATCGCAAACGTCTTGTGCAGGTTCAAGTGGCAAACGTCGGCACCGATGAGACCCGGACTCGTCAACCCCACCTGCGCGTTCATGTTGGCACCGTCCATGTAAACTTGGCCCCCGTGGGCGTGCACGATGCGGGTGATTTCCAAAATGCCCTCCTCAAATACGCCATGGGTCGACGGGTAGGTCACCATCAATGCCCCCAACCGATCGCTGTGGGCCTGCGCTTTGATGCGCAGGTCTTCGATGTCCACATTCCCTGCAGCATCGCAGGCCACCACCACCACCTGCATGCCCGCCATGACCGCGCTGGCCGGGTTGGTGCCGTGGGCTGAGGACGGAATCAGACACACATCCCGGTGGTGGTCCCCCCGGGCGTCGTGGTAGGCGCGGATGACCATGAGCCCCGCATATTCGCCCTGTGCCCCCGAGTTGGGTTGCAGCGAAACCCCCGCAAATCCCGTCACCTCCGCGAGGTCAGATTCCAAACGCGCCAACAATTCCCGGGTCCCTGCTGCTTGGTCTGCCGGGCAGAAAGGGTGCAGGTTCGCAAATTCAGGCCAAGTCACCGGAATCAACTCTGTCGCCGCATTCAACTTCATGGTGCAAGAACCCAGCGGAATCATCGCATGCGCGAGACTCAAATCCTTGTTTTCCAAGTGTTTGATGTACCGCATCATCTCCGTCTCCGAGCGGTACGTGTTGAACACCGGATGCTGGAGGTAATCCACCTCACGGGCCAGCGTGCCGAAGAAAACAGGCTCCCAGCGAACCCCTTGAACCGGCGTCACACCGAACAGCGTGCACAGATCCGTGAAATCCGCGTCCGTCACGCATTCGTGCATCGTGACGCCCACGTGCATGCCGTCGGGGTGGTAGGCCAAATTGATCCGCATCGCCTCCGCCCGCGCCCGCAGTGCCTGCATGCCGTCCTCCCCCCCTGACACGTGCACCTTCAACGTATCGAAATAGGTTCCGTTCAACTGCCGGAAATCGGTACTTCCCTGCAAGGCCACATCGAGCGACCGGGCGCGAAGATGGATGCGCTCGGCGATGGCCCGAACCCCATCGGGTCCGTGGTAAACCGCATACATCGAGGCCATCACAGCGAGCAGGCTCTGGGCCGTGCAGATGTTCGATGTGGCCTTGTCCCGCCGGATGTGCTGCTCCCGGGTTTGCAGGGCCATCCGCAAGGCGGCCGATCCCAAACGGTCCTTCGAAACGCCGATGATGCGTCCCGGGCAATTGCGCTTGTACTCCTCCCGGGCAGCGAAGAAGGCCGCATGCGGCCCACCGTAACCCATCGGAACCCCGAAGCGCTGGGAACTCCCCACCGCGACGTCTGCCCCCATCGCCCCTGGGCTCTTCAGCACCGCGCACGCCATCAAATCCGCCGCCACCACCACTTGCACCCCTGCCGACTTTGCCTCGGCGATGCGGGGAGCCAGGTCCTCCACCACCCCGTCCCGATCGGGATACTGCAACAGCACCCCGAAGACCTCCTCCCCGAAGGCCATCGCCCCCCGCTCCGCCTGCTCCAGCGTGATGCCCAGGTACTTCGCCCGGGTCTTCAGCACCGACCAAGTCTGCGGCAGGACCTTCGCGTCCACCAGAAACACCGCGCTCTCCCGCTTCACCTGCTCCCGGCTCCGGGAGGCAAACAGCATTGCCATCGCTTCCGCCGCCGCCGTGGACTCATCGAGCAACGAGGCATTGGCCACCTCCATGCCCGTCAAATCCAGAACGACCGTCTGGAAGTTGAGCAGCGCCTCCAACCGTCCTTGAGCGATTTCCGCTTGGTAGGGAGTGTAGGCCGTGTACCAACCGGGGTTCTCCAGCACATTGCGCAGGATCACACTCGGCACCTCGGTCGGGTGGTACCCCATCCCGATGTAATTCTGGAAAACCACATTCTTCGCCGCCAACTCCCGCATGTGGGCCAGGAACTCCCCCTCCGTCATGGGCGCCCCCAGCTTCATGCGCTCCCGTTGCCGAATGGCCGCCGGGACCGTCGCATCCACCAACGCCTCCAAGGTCGGTACCCCGACCACCCCCAACATCGTCTCCAGGTCCCGTTGCCGGGGACCGATGTGTCGAGCCGCAAATGTTCCCGTTTCCATTTTTTCGAAGAATATGGTACAAAATTAAGTCGGAACCCCCCCATCCCACATCGCCCATGCCCCGGTTCGGTGGATTCCAGCTCCTGCCCGTGCGCCCTACCTTTGGGCCATGGTTTTTGATTTCGATCGGGCCTCGGCCCGGGCATTGGATCTGGCGGATCCCCTGAGCCGCTTCCGCGACTCCTTCCACCTGCCCCAGCACGGGGGTGAGGACTGCATCTACTTGACGGGCAATTCCTTGGGACTGATGCCCAAAGCGGCAGCGGCGGCGGTGCAGACCGAGCTCGAAGACTGGGCGCGTTGGGGGGTCGAGGGGCATTTTCAGGCCCGCCATCCTTGGGTCAGTTACCACGAACGATTTACCGAGGGGCTGTGCCATTTGGCCGGAGCCCAGCCCGCGGAGGTGGTGGCCATGAATGCCCTCACCGTCAACCTGCACTTGCTGCTTGTGAGCTTTTACCGGCCGGCCGGGGTGCGCCGGAAAATCCTCTGCGAGGCCCGGGCCTTCCCCTCGGATCGGTATGCTTTGGCAAGCCAAATCCGTTTCCACCAAGGCGACCCCGAACGGGACCTCATCGAGCTGGCGCCCCGCCCCGGCGAGCACACGCTGCGGACCGAAGACATCGAACGGGCCATCTCCGAGGCGGGAGGCTCCCTGGCCCTGGTCATGATGGGGGGCGTGCACTACTTCACGGGGGAACGCCTGGACATGGCCCGAATCACCGCAGCCGCCCATGCGGCGGGTGCGGAGTGTGGGTTTGATTTGGCCCACGCCATGGGCAATGTGCCGCTGGCACTGCACGACTGGGGGGTCGACTTTGCGTGCTGGTGCAGTTACAAATACCTCAACTCCGGCCCGGGGGCGGTCTCCGGGATTTTTGTCCACGCCCGGCACCATGCCCGCACGGACTTGCCCCGCTTCGAAGGATGGTGGGGGCACCGGGCGGACCGTCGGTTTCTCATGGAGCCCGACTTCGTTTCCATGGGCACAGCGGAGGCCTGGCAGCTCTCGAACGCCCCCGTGTTCAACATGGCCATCCACAAGGTTTCCCTGGACCTCTTCCTCGAAGCCGGCCTCCCGGCCCTCCGCGAGCGGGGAGACCGGCTCACGGCGTACCTCGAAGCGGCCATCGACGATGCCGCCCGGATCACCGGTGCGCACCTCGAGATCATCACCCCGCGCCACCCCGCGCACCGGGGCTCCCAACTCTCCATGGTCGCCCACGGCTTCGGGCGCCCCCTTTTCGACGCCCTGACCGCCCAAGGCGTCGTGGCCGACTGGCGCGAACCCAATGCCATCCGCATGGCCCCCGTGCCGCTCTACAATTCCTTCAGCGACATCGCCCGCTTCCGCAACCTTCTGATTTCCTGCATCGAATCCGTTCGGTGATCGCCAAGCATTTCCAAAATCCCGAACTTCGCCCCATGCATCGCTCCTCGCGCTTCGCCGTTTTCGGCATCGGCCGTTACGGTACCCAGATTGCACTGGCACTGGCCTCGAAAGGTGCCGAAGTGGTCACCTTCGACAACAACCCCGTCCGCTCCGAACAAATCAAAGACGAGGTCGCCCTGGCCCTGACGATGGACACCACGGACATCCGCAACCTCCAACGGCAGCGGGTGCAGGACATGGATGCGGCCGTTGTGGCCATCGGTGAGAACTTCGAAGCCACCGTCCTCACCGCGCTCAACCTCCTCGACCTCGGCGTGCCCCGCGTCATCGTCCGCGCCAACGGCGAAAACCAGCAACGCATCCTCTCAAGCCTGGGCGTCAAAGAGATCTTGAGCCCGGAAAGCGAGGTCGCCAGTGTCATCTCAGAGCGGCTCATCCACCCGAGCATTGGCGGATTCCTGCAACTCCCCGACGACTACGAAATCGCCGAGATCCGGGTGCCCGAATCCTGCATAGGCCGAACCCTCGGCAGCGTCGACCTCACCAACCGATACGAACTCCGCCTCATCACCATCCGCCGGATGTTCCCTGCCGTCAGTGAGAAGGACGAACCCACCGAGCACATCATCGGCGTCCCCAAGGCGGACATGGTCATCGAAGCCACCGACACCCTGGTCGTATTCGGCACCCTCACCGCCGTCAAGCGGTTCCTGGACATCAACACGTAAGCGCTGCGCGCTGAAACAAGAGATCGCGCTGCGCGCGGAGATGGGGACATCGCCGCTGCCGCGGCGGAGATAGGAAACAAGAGATGGGAGATGCCGCGCTGCGCGCGGAGATGGGAGACATCGCCGCTGCCGCGGCGGAGATGGGAGACATCGCCGCTACCGCGGCGGAGATGGGAGATGGGGCGCAGGGAGGGTTTCCTGTCCGCCCGGTTGAACCCAGGGAGGCCGTGATCGGCCCTTGGGGGAAGTTGCCGGCCTCTCCGTTGCAGGTAAGCCACGAAGACCCGTATCGGCGATGTTTCTTGTTTCCGACGGCGCTAGCCGTCGATTTCCCGCGGCGCCAGCCGCGATGTTTCAGCGAGGCGAAGCCGAGCGGGTTTCCCGCGGCGCCAGCCGCGGTGTTTCAGCGAGGCGAAGCCGAGCGGATTTCCGCGGCGCCAGCCGCGGTGTTTCAGCGAGGCG
>Ga0172372_10005103_pt1 | contig 18410 bp, 20 predicted proteins | sample LakKiv5m_2_FD_114544 | JGI IMG/M metagenome (GOLD analysis project Ga0172372, IMG submission 114544) | Freshwater microbial communities from Kabuno Bay, South-Kivu, Congo - kab_092012_9.5m | ecosystem: Environmental > Aquatic > Freshwater > Lake | place: Democratic Republic of the Congo...
CGCCCAGTCGAACCCGGACGACGACGCTTCGAGCGTGCGCGGAGCGGCCACGGGAGCATCGGGGATGAAACGCCAGATGAGCACGATGCCCAGCAGCGAAAACCCCAATAACACGGTGCTATAGCCGGTGTAGGTGTACTGCTCGATGAGCCAACCCGCCAAGGGACTCCCGATGACGCCACCAATGGTGAAACAGATGACAAAGAGGCTCGACAACGTGCCAATGCGTTGTTGGCGCCCCATCATGGTCAACACGCTTGATCCGCTGATACTCGCCAACGAGGCGCCAGCCCCACCAATCAACCAGCAGAGCACCACCCACCATGCGGCGGTGGTATGAAACACGAGCGCGCTTAGTGCGGACACCGCGATGCCGACCACCCACAAACGCTTGCTACTATGGCGAAGTGCCAAGCGACCGGCGAGGACGGCGACCAGCATGCCCGTGACTTGGGCGCCCGATACCACCTGAGTAATCGTGGTGGCCGCATACCCGGCAGATTGCAGATAGACCACAAGGAATGAACCAATCGGCATATCGCGGATGCTCATGAGCAACTGCACCACTAGGAGCATGACGACCCCGGGATTGCGCCACAACGATGCATCAGACACAGACGGGCGAGGCGCCATGCGACAAACTCCTTGGTAAGCGATGTCAACGGTTGTACGCCTATCTTAACAGATGACCGCCCGACCGTGGTGTACAATACACAACACCAGCACCCTACACACAACGAGGTTGTTTCATGCACCCACTCACCCGGCAGATCCCACTCGAGCCCGCACAATCCGCGTTGCTGTTCATTGACGTGCAAAACTTCGCCATCCACCGCAACAGTATTGAATTTGCCCACCTCAATGAGCAAGAGTTTACGGCACAATACGGGTGGTTTTTTGAACAATTTTATACGAACACCCTGGCCAACATGCAGGCCGTACAAGCCGCGTGTCGCCGTGCGGGCGTGGAGGTCATGTACACGACCATCGAGAGCCTGACGCTGGACGGGCGTGACCGCAGTCTCGACTACAAAATCACCGGCTTCCACGTCCCCAAGGGGTCGTGGGACGGCAAGGTCATCGACGCGCTGGCTCCACGTGGCGACGAAATCGTCCTGCCCAAGAGTTCGTCATCGGTCTTTGTGTCGACCCACATCGACTACATTTTGCGCAACTTGGGCGTCAAGCAACTCGTCATCAGCGGGCTCGTCACCGACCAATGCGTCGAAAGCGCCATCCGCGACGCCTGCGACCTCGGCTACTTGGTCACGCAGGTCACCGATGCCTGTTTGAGCTATACTCCTGAACGGCATGAGTATTCTCTCAGCGCCATCAACGGGTACTGCCGACAAATAACGACAGCAGAACTCCTCGCCGAACTGCATCCATTCACACAAGCCTAGGAGCACATCCACATGTACGAAACCAACCAATACGAAGGTATTATTGCCGAGACCGTCATGATTGCCGGACACAACGGCGACGACATCAACGCCTACTTTGCGCGCCCACTCGGACCAGGACCACACCCCGCCATTGTCGTCATTCACCACATGCCCGGGTGGGACCTGTGGTACCGCGAAGTGACCCACAAGTTCGCTCATCACGGCTACTTGGCGCTCTCGCCCAACCTCTACTACCGCGATGGCCACGGCACTCCCGAAGACGTGGCTGCCAAAGTACGGGCAGGGGGCGGGGTGGCCGATAACCAGGTGGTGGGCGACGTGGCGGGAGCGCTCCGGGTCTTGCGCAATCACCCGACGAGCAACGGCAAAGTGGCGGTCTTTGGCACCTGCTCGGGTGCACGCCACGCCTATTTGAGCGCCTGCCAGCTCCCCGGGTTTGCGGGGATTATTGACTGCTGGGGCGGCCGCATCGTGATGAACGAACAGGAACTCAGCGTCAAACAACCCGTCGCACCGGTCGACTACACCGCCACGCTGAGCTGCCCGGTCCTAGGAATCTTTGGGGATGAAGACTTCAACCCGACACCGGATCACGTGAATGCCCTCGAAGCCGCCCTCAAGGCCCACGGCAAGAGCTACGAGTTCCATCGCTACCCGGAGGCGGGGCATGGATTCTTTTACTATGACCGCCCAGCGTACCGGCAAGCACAAGCCATGGACGGCTGGCAAAAGATTTTCGCCTTTCTTGATCGCACGGTACGAATCTAAGGAGCCCGCCATGTGCACCATGATTGCCACACAAATCCCCATTACTGGGAGCGGAAAAAAGCAGGATGGGTGGTTTGTCCTCCGTGAGGCCAATGTGTCGTACGACCACCCGTTCCATGCCCCCAACGAGCACACGCTCAATCTCGATTTCGTCAACGAGGCGCTCGGCCCTGGCGCCCGAGTGGCCGTCGAGCTCGACGTGGCATCAGCGCGCGCCTTGGTCGAGGCGATTACGGCCGTACTCGCCAAAGCCGACACTGGCGGGTACATCGTTGATTGAGATGCAAGTAATCGCAGGCACCGGATGCGCCATCAGGAGATTTTTTTGGGAGCAGGAGCGTTTTTTCCACCACCACGAAGGATAAACAGGCATGGAATACAGCAAACTCGGCAACACAGGTCTCGACGTATCACGCATCTGCTTGGGCTGCATGGGGTTTGGCGACGCCAGCCGCTGGATTCACCAGTGGGTGCTCAACGAGGCCGATAGTCGGGTCGTCATCAAACACGCCCTCGACATCGGCATTAACTTTTTTGACACGGCCAACGTCTACTCGATTGGCACCAGCGAGGAGTACGTGGGACGCGCCCTCAAGGAGTACGCCCGCCGCGACGAGGTGGTCATCGCCACCAAGGTGCATGGCAAAATGCACGACGGTCCGAACGGCAGTGGTTTGTCGCGCAAGCACATCATGAGCCAAATCGACGCTAGCTTGCAACGGCTCGAAACAGATTATGTCGACCTCTATCAAATCCACCGTTGGGACTACCAGACGCCGATCGAAGAAACCCTCGAAGCGCTTCACGACGTGGTCAAAGCCGGCAAAGCCCGCTACATCGGAGCATCGTCGATGTTTGCGTGGCAATTCCAAAAAGCCCTCGCAGTGGCCGATCGTCACGGCTGGACGCGCTTTGTGAGCATGCAAAACCACCTCAACCTAGTCTACCGCGAAGAAGAGCGTGAAATGCTGCCTCTCTGCCGCGCCGAACAGATTGCGGTCATCCCCTACAGCCCACTCGCAGCCGGGCGCCTCACACGCGATTGGAGCACCGACCAAACCCACCGCTCGCAGACCGACATGACGGCACGGCGCAAATACGACGGCACCGCCGATGCCGACCGCAGCATCGTGCAACGGGTGGCCGAACTAGCGGAGCGCTACGGTGTCGAGCGGGTACACGTGGCACTGGCGTGGCTCCTGCAAAAAAGCCCTGTGGCCGCTCCCATCATCGGCGCCACCAAGACGAGTCACCTCGACGCGGCCGTTGGTGCCTTTGCGGTCACCCTCAGTGCGGCCGACGTTGCCTACCTCGAAGAGCCCTACCAGCCACACGCTATCGTCGGGCATCAATAACCATGACTGCGCACGGTTCCCCCCCACATTGGACTTGTTCGTGGCGTTCGCCACACCACAGGTACACAAAAAGGGGGGGGATCGTGTGTGCACAACGCTGCATCAGACCGGTGCCAGCAGGGTGCGCACGCGCGGAATAACCTCACGCCCGATGAGCTCGATGGCGCGGAGCAACTGCTCGTGCGACAGCCCAGCGTTGTCCATCTGGAAGGTGAAGCGATCAATGCCGCCGAGAGCCTGACTATGGCGCACGATTTTGGCGGCCACCTCTTGGGCATCGCCCACCAGCAACGCTCCCGTGACACCGTTTTGAGCATCGAAACGGGGTCGGCTCACCGGTGGCCAACCGCGTTCTTTGCCGATACGGGTGAAGGTTTCAGCGTAGCCGGGGTAGTAGTCGTCACGAGCCTGGGCGGCGTCGGATGCCACGTATCCGAGCGAGTGCAACCCGACTTTCATCTGATCGGGCGGGTGCCCGGCTTCTAGCCATGCCCGTCGATAGAGGTCGATGAGCGGGCGGAAACGGTGCGTTTCACCGCCGATGACCGCCACCATCAGGGGCAAACCGAGCACCCCGGCCCGCACAAACGAGGCGGGCGTCCCCCCCACACCCAACCAAATGGGAATCTTGGCTTGCAGGGGACGCGGGTAGATGGCCTGTTGTGCGAGAGCCGGGCGGAACTTGCCGGTCCAGGTGACCACGTCGTGATCACGGATGGTCAACAACAGCTCCAACTTTTCTGCAAAAAGCGCGTCATAATCGTGCAAATCGAGACCGAAGAGCGGGTAGGCCTCGATGAACGAGCCGCGACCGGCGACGATTTCGGCACGCCCCTGAGAAATCAAATCGAGGGTGGCAAAACTCTGAAAAATGCGCACTGGATCAGCCGCACTCAACACGGTCACTGCGCTCGCCAAGCGAATGCGCGTTGTGCGGGCGGCGGCAGCGGCCAAAATGACCGATGGCGCCGAGTCGAGGAACTCTTTGCGGTAGTGCTCACCAATGCCAAACACGTCGAGACCCATCTCGTCGGCGTACTGCATGCGTGCGAGCAATTCGTGGAGCGATTGCATGCTCTCAGCCGCCGAATACTGGTCTTGGTGCACCCGGGCTGCCGCAAAACTGTCGATACCGATTTCCATGAAACAAACGTCCTTCCCAAGCCCAAACAAGAGCAATATCTGCTTCATTGTACGCCCAAACAGACCGAGATAGCGCATCTTGCCGGGGCGGGGGTAGGCTATACTAGAGGGGACGAATGCACGTACCACAGAGAGGAACTCCAGCATGAGCGTCCCCATGATTCGCCTCAACGATGGTCATCTGATGCCCCAAGTCGGCCTCGGCACGTGGCCCCTGAAGCACGATGATGCGGCCCCGGTGATAGTGACCGCCATCGAAGCCGGCTACCGACATATCGACACCGCCTACCGCTACGAAAACCAACGCGGAGTGGGGCTGGGAGTCAAGCAAAGCGGCATGGCCCGCGAAGCACTGTTCATTACTACCAAGCTCGACGGTGAATTCCAAGGCGACGACAAAGCCATCGCCGGCTTGGATGCGTGTTTGCGCCAACTCGACATGGAATACGTTGATTTGCTCCTTATTCACTGGCCGTTGCCACAACGCGGAGAGTATGTGTCGACATGGCGCACGTTTGCGAAACTGCTGGCATCGGGCAAAACCCGCTCCATTGGCGTGTCGAACTTCAAACCGGCCCATCTCGACCACCTCCACGCCGAAACCGGCGTGCGCCCCGTCTGCAATCAAATCCAGCTCAGCCCCTACATTACCCGCCAAGACCACGTCAACTACGGCCGGAGCCACGACATTGTGACCGTGGCCTGGAGCCCAATTGGTCAAGGCGGTGATGTGCTCAACGATGCCACAATTCACGCTATCGCAAATGCACACGGCAAAAAACCGGCACAAATTATCTTGCGCTGGAACATCCAACTAGGCATCGTGACCATCCCCAAATCGGCCAACCCGACCCGCATCGCCCAAAACATTGCCCTGTTCGACTTTCACCTCAGTGATGCCGAAATGACCGCCATCTCGGCGCTTGACGACGGCAGTGCCAATCGGGTGGATTCGGACGTGAACGGCCACTAATCTGCGCACATCCTGCGCAGATCCTCGCGTCTCCGTGTGGGTGACGCCTGCATCCACACGGGGCGATTCGGCGGTGGTGGCGCGCACATTCTGCGGTATGATGAGAGGAGCAATCCCAGAATCGTTCAAATCACACAAGGAGCACAACGATGGCGTATGGCTACCATGGTGCAGTGTTGCACGTCGATTTGAGTACCGGCACGACGCGTGTCGAGCATCCCGACGAAAAGGTGTATCGCATCTACGCTGGTGGTGCCTTGATGGGCACCTACTACTTGCTGAAACATACCCCGGCCCACATCGACCCCTTGAGCCCAGCCAATGTGCTCGTCTTCAACAACAGTGTGGTGGCCGGCTACCCGGCTGCTGGGCTGGTGCGCTATTGTGTGACCACCAAATCTCCGCTCACCAACGGCATCGGCGAGACCCGCGCCGAAGGGCGCTTTGCGGTGTCGCTCAAGCAGAGCGGCTACGACGCCATCGTGATTCACGGGGCGGCCGCACACGCCACGGGCATCCTCATCGACAACGGCACGGTGTCGTTGTTTGACGCCAGCGCCGAATGGGGCAGCACAGTCGGCGATTGCACCGACCGTCTCGAGGCGCGCTTTGGCAACGACATCGACGTAGCCGCCATTGGACCGGCCGGCGAACACCAAGTGCGCTTTGCGAACATCATCAGCAGTCGCACCCATCAAGCCCAACGCCACGGTGTGGGTGCCGTGATGGGGAGCAAACGACTCAAAGCGATTGTCATCAAAGGCGGTGCAGTGCCTGCGGTGGCACACCCTGCAGACCTCGAACAGCTCAACCAACGCTTTGCGCGCGACATACAGCACAACACCTTGTCACGTTGGCAACTCGATTTGCCCGGATTTGCGGTGTGGATACACACCCACGGGCTCGACACGGCCATCGACGCCTACAACTTTAGTCAATCCTCTTACGCCCACCTTGACGCGTATGCGGCACCGCAGTGGTTGCCCCACTACAAGGGGGTGTCACCCTGCCCGGGCTGTGTCAACGACTGCATGAAAATGTACCAAGGCGGCGACGCAGATCTCGATGTGCGCGCGAGCGCCATCCACCAAGAAATCAGTGGCTCGCTGGGTCCCAACATTGGCACGAGCGACGCACAGGTCGTCATGCGCCTCAACAACCTGTGCAACCAGCTCGGACTTGACCCGGTGTCGCTGGGCTTCACCCTCTCTTTCGCTATGGAGGCCAACCAGCATGGGCTCATCGACTCCGCCCGCTACGGCGACATCGATCTACGCTTCGGCGACCATGCGGCCACCGAACGCATGATTCACGCCATCAGCACCCGCACCGGCTTTGGCGCTGTGCTCGCCGAGGGGAGCAAACGCGCTGCCACGCACATCGGCAACGGCAGCGAGCGTTTCGCTATGCACGTCAAAGGTCTCGAGATGGTGCCCATTGAGCCACGCAGTCAAACCAATTTGGCCATGGGCTTTGCCACGGCACCCATCGGTCCGCGCTACGACATCTGCGAACACGACTGGGACTTCGACACCGAGGTGGGCTGGGAGCACTCCCTAGAATTCTCGCGCACGTTGGGCATCATCGAGCGCGTGCCCATGGAAGACAAAAGCGCCAAAAAAGTGCGCAACTACAAGGCGCTCAACAACTTGTGGTCGGCCGCCGATGCACTCGGGTTCTGCATTTTTGCCATTGCACCGACCCGTGCCATCAGCCTGCAGATGATGACCGACCTGCTGGCCGCCATTACCGGCTGGGAGACCTCGTCGCACGAGTTGTTGCGCTTTGGCGAGCGCCGCAACCACATCATGCGCATCTACAACGCCCGTGAAGGGCTGACTCGGGCCGACGATACCCTGCCTGACCGCTTTTTTGATGAACCCATCACCAGTGGGCCCAAACAAGGGCGTGTCCTCGACAAAGCTGCCTTTCACGCCAACATCGACCTGTACTTCGACATGATGGGCTGGGATGCCAACGGCGTGCCCCGCATCGGCACGCGCTACGATCATCATCTCGAATGGACGCTGGAGGCGTAGTGTGATTACCCGCATCAACAGCGGCGATTACCGCTTCGACCTGCCGGGTGGCGCTGGTGCAGACGCCATCCACACCCAACCGCAGTACGCCTACGCCATGTGCGTGCTTCACGACGACAGCGGCTTAGTGGGAATCGGCCCCGCCTTTACACTGGGCGGGGGCAATCAACTGGTCTGCCAAGCCATCGACATCCTCGCAGATGCGTTGTACGGCCGCGACATCGAGGAGCTGATGGCCGGCTGGGGCACCGTCTACCGCGCCCTCGCTGACCACCACCAGCTCCGCTGGTTGGGCCCCCACAAGGGCGTGGTGCATTTGGCACTTGCAGCGGTCGGCAACGCCTGCTTCGACCTGTGGGCCAAACGCCGTGGCGTGCCACTCTGGCAACTCCTCCTCGACCTCACCACCGATCAACTCCTCGCACTCGTGGATCTCACCTACCTCGCCGATGTGCTGGATGCAGATCAGGCGCGTGCGCTCATTGAGCAGGCACGTGCGACCCGCGCCATGCGCATGGGAGTGCTCACGAGCGGATATCCGGGCTACGACACGTCGGTGGGGTGGTTTCATTATGACGAGCGACAGGTCAGTGAAAACGCCAAGCGCGCGGTGGCCGCTGGCTTCACCGCCATGAAACTCAAAGTGGGCGCGCGCGACCCGCAGTACGACATCCGTCGCGCCCACGCGGTGCGTGCTGCCGTCGGCGCAGACATTACCGTCATGGTCGACGCCAACCAGCAATGGTCGGTGCCGCAGGCGCTCGACATGTGCGCCGCCCTGCGCGACATCAATCCGCTGTGGGTCGAAGAGCCCACGCACCCCGACGACATCGTCGGGCACCAACGCATCGCACGCGCCATTGCCCCCATCAAAGTGGCCGCAGGTGAGCACGTGGCCAACGCCGTGCAATTCAAGAATTACCTGCAACTCGCCGCCATGCACTTCGTGCAGGTGGATTGTGTGCGCGTGGGCGGCATCAGCGAATTCCTCACCATCAGTCTGCTCGCCAAGCACTACGGTCTCCCCGTGGCGCCCCATGTGGGCGACATGGGACAAATCCACCAGCATCTCGTCTTGTTCAACCACGTCGGGCTCGACATCCCCAAGTTATTTTTGGAGTATATCCCGCATCTCCGTCAGCACTTTGTGCACCCGGCCCACGTCGCCCACGGCGTCTACCGCACCCCGCAACACGCGGGCATTGGCATGGATTTGCGCCACTACGAATAAGTCATTCGGCGAGTCACAACGCACACACTGACATTCTCACGTTGACGGGTCTGGGTATTCCTCATACAATACTGACGTACGCAAGTAGCAATTTCCCACCAGCTCACACGCTCATATGGAGTATCCCTGCATGCGATTTGTGCAACAGATTCGTGACTTCTTTGCCCCACCCCCCCAACAAGGTGATGCTCATCCCAGCCCGGCCACTGTTGAGTCATCCGAAGGACCCATGCACCACGTCAACCAGTATTGGCAACAACTCGACAATGCAGATATCCATCAGGGTGTGCACCGGCTGTTTGTGGGTGGTATGTGGGAAGAAATCGGCACACTCCAGTTTCAATTCCTCTGTCAACAAGGACTGCAACCGGAACACACTCTACTCGACGTCGGCTGTGGCAGTTTGCGCGGTGGTATTCACTTCGTGCCGTACCTCAATACGGGCAACTACTACGGACTTGACATCAATGCCTCGCTGATTGAAGCCGGCAAGCGCGAGTTAGCCGCCATTCATGCATTCAGCAAAGAGCCTCATTTGTTGGTTGACGATCAATTTCGCTTTTCACGCTTTGGCGCTCAAGTCGACTACGCACTGGCTATTTCCGTGTTCACGCATCTTTATGTGAATCATATCCAACGCTGCTTGATCGAGATGAAGCAAGTATTGAAACCTGATGGCGTCTTCTACGCTACATTCTTCATCGCACCACAACCACTCCACCTCGACGACATTCATCACGAGCCGGGTGGCATTGTGTCGCATTTCGACCGAGATCCGTTTCACTACGCACTCAGTGAAATTCAGGCGATTGCGGCCAGTGTCGGTTTTACGGCTGAGCATGTACGCACGTGGCAGCATCCTCGCAACCAGCAGATGATCGCATTCCGGCATCGGTAGTCGGCATACCCACCCGACTACTAGGGGTTTTGTTTTGAGTACCACAGACGAAGAGGCGGTAGTACATGCACGACACCTGCAAACTCAGCGCCGCCGCACATCACGCATGGGCCGAGCGCATCAATGCGGCGCGCCAGCAGGGCATCGGCATCGATCCCCCCAGCGACACACTGGAATACACGTTTGCAGACGCCTACCAAATCCGGCGTGCGTTCGTTGATTTGCTCATCGCAGCCGGTGCACGCCCGTGTGGCCACAAAATCGGCTTCACATCACCAGCCATGCAACACATGTACGGCATGAGCGGGCCCGACTTCGGCATCTTGACCGACACCATGTTGCGCACGGCGGATGCGCCCATCCCCGTCAGCCACCTCTGCAACACGCGAGCCGAGCCCGAGCTCGCCTTCGAACTCGGACGAGCACTGCGCGGCCCTGGTGTTACCATTGCTGACGCGTTGGCTGCCACCACACGCATCTGGGCGGCCATCGAGGTCATCGACAGCCGCGTTGGCGCGCTCCGTGCCAAAGCCAACGACTCGCTGGCCGATAATGCGGGGGCCGGCTGGGTGGTGCTGGGTAGTATTGGCCTCTCCCCCGATCAACTCGACCTCACCACCCTGCACCTCAGCATGCGTGTGGACGGTGAGACCCAACAAGGCGCTGCCACCGATGTCATGGGACACCCGGCTGCCCCGCTCGCCTGGCTGGCCAACAAACTCCCCGAACTGAATGGGCTCGGCGGCTCACTGGAGGCCGGCGACATCGTGATTACCGGGTCGCCGACCCGCTCCGTGGCTGTCACAGCCGGCACCCAGCTCCACGCAACGTTTGGCGTGCTGGGGAGCATTGCGCTGACCTTCGTCTAGGCGGTGTAGTCGTGTGCGGCCACAATCGCACAGGCGGCCACGGCCTGCAAACGGTCGTACCACCGCGTCATGCCCGTGTTGAGGTGCGTGTTGGTCAGCGTCACGAGCACGAGATCTTGCACGGGGTCCACGATGATTTGGCAGCCGCTCGCACCGTGATGCCCAAAGCTCTGGAACGACGCGAGCTCGGAGAACAGAGCGGGCGTGCTGGCGGTCTGCAAGGCCCAACCGATGCCCCATGCGTGCCGCGGCGCACTCCCCAAGCCCGAAATAATCGGATAACTCCCGGGCACGCCGGCGGTTTGGTCGCTGGTCATGGTCCGCACCGTGGCCTCACAGAGCACCCGTGGCCCGCCCGGTGCAAAATGTCGGGCAAACCGTGCCACGTCGCGGGCACTGGCGGCCACGCCAAAGGCGGGATGTGCCAGTGATCGTCCGTAGACGGAATTGTACATGGAGCCATCCGTACCCTCAGCCAAAGCCCCACGCACATATGCCACCGGCGTAGCCGCACCAATCGGGAAGACGGTCTGCGTCAACCCCATCGGTTGTAGCACGAGATCGTGCATCAACGTGGCGAACTCTTGACCCGTCACGCGGCGCGCGATTTCGGCCAACACCAGCCAGTGATAATCGCTGTAGCTGAGTTGCGTGCCCGGCGCAAACAACTGCGGTGCCGTGAGTGCCTCTTGGAGCAACTGCGACAGCGGTGTCTGGTGACGCAAACGCTCCGCCATCTGGGGTGATTCATACGGCATGCCAGCGGTGTGCGTGAGCAAATGGCGGATACGCACCTCGGCGCGTTCGTTGGTCGCAAATTCCGGGAATATGCTGCCGGCCAGCGTGTTCAACGTGAGTGCGCCCATTTCAACGAGCCGCATGATGGTCGCAGCTGCATACACCTTGGAAATCGAAGCCAACGGCCATACTACCCCCGGAGCAGCAGAGACACCGGGAGCTGCCTCCCCGGCATAGTGCTCGAGCACGATGGCGTCACCGCGCATCACCACCACGGCCGCACCCGCCCATTCACCATTCGTCATGTACCGCTCAACGCACTGCACCACTCCTGCACTCATCGCCTACTCCATCCATATGCTTGGGTGAATCCTGTATACCACCTCAGCATACTACCAAACACACTACCGCTGTACACCACATGGTGATGTACAGCGGTGAAAAAGAATCCTCGGTCTGGCATGAACTCTCAGCACTACGTTGGCAAGAGCGCGTGGGAGTCGAACCCACCAGCGAAGCTCGTCACCCCGCTCACTCGTTTTGAAGACGAGGACAGCCACCGGACCACATGCGCTCTCACTGCGTATTGTAACACCATGTGACTATCCGTTGCACAATACGATGTACTCCATCCTGCAACCTACGCGCATAGCACGCCATATCATGATTCACCATCATGACGGGCATGTGCACGCACAACGAGCCGCGCATAGCGCAGTCCATCCACCGTGAATGGTGCTTCATACGTGTCTAGCACCTGTTCGAGCACTTCGATGCGCACCACCCGTTGAGCCAATTCGGTCATCACGGTACGGGCCAACAAGCGCGCATGTGCGTTGCCCAAGCAACTATGTGGCCCACTGCCAAACGCTAGGTGAGGGTTTGGTTTGCGGTCGATGATGAACGTGTCGGGATCTGCGAACATGGCCGGGTCACGGTTGGCACGGGCATAACAGAGCGCAATTCGTTGACCAGCTGCGACGTCGGTATCCTCCACGGTGCCCCCATGTGGGCAAACACGCGTCAAAATCCCCAGCGGTGACACAAAGCGCAACAATTCTTCGGTGGCCGACGCAGTCAGTTTGGGGTTGTGCTGAATCGCAACGTGCGTCTCAGGGTGCACCGCAAACAAGGCCACGATGCCCGTGAGCATGCCAATCACCGTGTCACGCCCACCCGCAAAGGTGATGTGCGCAAAGCCGAGCCGTTCGTCACGAGTCAACGGCCGTCCCTCAAACGTGGCACGTTTGAGGAATCCGAAAATCGAATCGTCCTCCTCGCGATCAACACGATCCGTTTGCTGCTCCAGATACTCGACCAACGCATCCGCGCTGCCCGACCGAAACACGTCCGTGCCAAAGTTCATCCACACGGTGGCCGCTGATTCGGGCATATCGAGGAGGATGGCAAGCGCTTTGTTTTGCAGGGGCAATGAAAATTCACTGATTACTGCACACTGAGGTGCCGCCAACAGCGCATCGACCTCGCGCCGTACTAGATCTTGGATGCGCTCTGCATATGCAGGCTGGAGCGCACGCTTGTAGAACGGCTCAATCAGGGCCCGGTACTCGGTGTGCATGGGCGGGTCGAACTCAAACGGGTACTGCCGGAACGTGCGCGTCTTGTCTTGTGGGGTCAACACCAAAAATCCGTGCGTATCCGAACTAAACGTGCGCCAATCGTTGAGTGCCACTTTGAGGGCCCGAAATCCACGCACAAACACCACGTCTTCGTCACCGGCAGGATCCGGGCGACGCACCGTCACCGTTGACACATCATGCATGATTGACTCCTCCGGGGATATCTACGATTAATCCATCGAACTCGGCACATACACTCAGCTGACAACTCAAACGACTGGCAGGAGTGAAATGCGGCTCAAACTCCAGCATGGTCACTTCATCGGCAGTCGCCGGCCCCACACGGTCAATCCAGTCATCGGGCACATGCACGTGACAAGTGGCACATGCCAAAAAACCGCCACACTGCCCCTCAATGCCGCTGACACCCATGTCGAGCGCCGCTTCCATCAACGACCCAGCGGTGACGTCTGCACTCCGAATCGTGCCATCACGCTGACAAAAGCCAATCACAGCCATCTTTTCCTCCTACGCATCCTCGGAACAGTCTCAAAACATGTCAAAATCGCCGTCCACATGTCCCATGAAGCACACCGCAACCCATGCGCCTATGGCCACAATCTTGCTGTATGTGGACGCATATACGTGAGTCACTTCTACCAATAGCGTATAACACGCGGGTACATATTGTTTGGTATATTTGTTTGATAATTGTGTCAAAACCGCTGATAGTGTGCGTCATCGTTGCGCCACGAGATAGCACAAAAAAGGAGGATCCGTCATGCTCCCAGCCCCGGTGGTCCCGTATATTCGTATGGCCGATTACGCCGTCCGCACTCCGTGGCAGACCGGGGAGCGCCGATTGCTCGATTATTTGCTCATCTACTTCCAGGAGGGCGCATGCACGGTGACTATTTCGGGAGTCGCCTACGACGTCCCTGCGGGACATTTTTGCCTCATCCAGCCCAACGAACTACACACCCTACAGGGTCGGAGCAACACGATTACCCCGTTTGTGCATTTCGACATGTTTTATCATCCGCGCCGCGAAGAAAGCTTCGTCACGCATTCGTTCACCACCGACATCCGCCACCTGATGCATCTCGCTCAACCACGCCTCAACGACATTCCCGGCATCACGGTCCCGTCGATTTTTTTGCCCCACGACACACCAACATTTCGTGAGCAGATGCTCAAGATGATTGGTACTTGGCAACAGGGCGATGTCATCGGGCAGCTGCAGAGCCAGCACTACGCATTCGGACTCATTCTTGCACTCATCCAGCAGTTCAGTAGTATTCCGCCTGCGTATCGGCACCGGCCCGATGCGCTGAACTGGGTCACCGCGTACTGCTCATTCCATTTAGCCGAGCCACTCTACGTCGCAGATCTCGCCAACCGCGCCAACCTGTCGCAATCACACTTCAACGCTCTGTTCCGCCAACGATTTGGCACGTCGCCACACCAGTACGTGATGCGCCTCCGCATACAACGTGCGCAAGAGCTTTTGCAACACCCACACCATTCACTGAGCCAGATTGCTGATTTGTGTGGATTTGCGGATGTTCATCATTTCACGAAAGCATTCAAACAACTGACCACCCTCACGCCAGGGAAATATCGGGCCCACATGCAATCGCCTGATCAATAACAAACACACACACACTGCCATCATGGGCTACAATGACGGCAATGACCACCGCTACCAGAATGAGTGCCTGTCATGAGTCAACAGCGCGTGTCGTTGTTCTTGTTGTTTCGCGTGTGGGCGGGCATCGGCCTGCAGTCGTTTGGGGGTGGGGCAACCACACTGGCCTTGATGCGCAAAGCCATCGTAACCGAGCAACGCTGGTTGAGCGACGAAGAATTCTCGCTCTACTGGGGCATCGTGCAGATTGCACCGGGCATCAACATCCTCGGCCACACCGTGCTCGTGGGCTGGAACATTGCCCGCTTCGTGGGGGCCGTTGTTGCCTTATTTGGTCTCTTGTTGCCCAGTATCAGCATGACCGTCCTCATCACCGCCGGTTACACGCTCATCCGTGATTTGCCCGTGGTCGCCGCCGCACTGCGTGGCATCATCCCTGCCACCGTCGGCATTGGGCTCTTGCTGGCGTTGCAGATGCTCCGGCCGTCACTCCAACGCGGGCGCCGCGAGGGGGGTGTGAGTTTCGGGTTGACCCTCTTCGTCACAGTGGGCGCCCCGCTGTTTTTGCTCCTCAGTCACATTCCCAGCATCGTCGTGCTGTGGGGCGCGGGCATCGTCATGGGCATCGGATTCTGGGTATTCCGAATAAGGAGGAGTGATGCTTGACCCTTGGGTATGGTTGTGGCTCTTGATCAAATCATCGCTTTTTTCGACGTCTGGCACCGGCAATCTGCCCATTTTGCACGACGACCTCCTCAGTCGTGGCTGGGCCACGGAGCACCAATTCGCAGAAGCACTCGCCATCGGTCAAATCACCCCGGGCCCGACCGGATTATGGGTGGTCAGCTTTGCCTACTTGGTCGACGGTGGTCGTGGCGCCCTCTATGCACTCATTGCTGTCATCATTCCGTCGTTTGTGGCCATCGGGGTGCTGGCCGTGTATCAGCGCCACGGCGATCACCCCAGCATCCAAGGCTTTGTGCGCGGCTTGGCGATTGCGGTGTCGAGCATGTTCATGGTCATCCTCGCGCGCATCATGTGGCAAAACGGCATCGACATCGCGAGTGTGGCGATTGCGGGGGGCGCATTGGCAGTGGCCGCCTCTCGCCGCGTCCCCATTCCCGTCATCCTGCTCATCGCTGGTGTCATCGGGACCATCGTGTACACGGCGCCGAGTTGACACCCGCTCTTTCTGTTCCTACAATTTGCACAAGCGGACAACATGCGGTTGTCACGCGTAGATGGAACACACGCCATGACACACACTGCGCCACCTCCCACCACCGACATCGGCGAACGCGCGTTGCCATACATTGTCCTCGTGGTGGCGCTCGTCGCCACCATCGGAAGTCTCACGTTTAGCGAGGTCTTCGGCTGGATTCCCTGCATGCTCTGCTGGTACCAGCGCATTCTGATGTACCCCATCGTCATCATCGCTGGCATGAGCATCGTGCGCAAGGACATCGCCGGCATCCCGCTGTTGGTGTTGCCGTTGAGCGTCCCCGGCGCGTTGCTGGCCTTGTACCACTACCTGCTCATCAAAACCGACTGGTTCCCGCCGCCCGCCTGCAACACGGGAGTACCTTGCACCGTCGACTACATCGACCTCTACGGGTTCATCAACATCCCCTTCATGTCGTTGACCGCCTTTGTACTCATCAGCGCAACCTGCTGGGTCATCTACCAGACCACTGCCACGACGGAAGCGGAGTAAGCGTACGTCCTGCGGACACAGACCACGGCGCACCCGTTACCCGGGTACGCCGTGGTCGTTCTGCGCTGAGGTGCGTCACTTTCACCCCAGCTTTTTTTCGTAGCAAATACTGAGCGGATCACTGGTGTACTCGCCAAAGGGTGGGATGCGCACAAACCCAAACCACTCGTAGAGCGCCAAGGCTTCATGCTGATGAATCCCCGTCTCGAGGCGCAACGTGCAGTAGCCGTGACTGCGGGTATGCGCCTCGATGTGAGACAGCAGGTGTTTGGCGATGCCACGGCCACGCCAAGCCGGAGGCACGTACATGCGTTTGATTTCACCAAAGCCACCATCGTACGCGTAAAACTTCACGCCGCAACAGCCGGCCACGACGCCGTCGATGCGCGCCACAAAGAAATCCACCTGCTGTGCCACCAATTGGTCGATGCTGAAACCGTGTTGACTCTCCGGCGGATAAAACTGCTCGAGGTAGTGCTGGAGGTCGTGGACGAGTGGGGCCACATCGGGCGTATCTGGGCGTTCCAGCGCAATTTGTGTCGTCATCGCAACTACCGCTTTCGTTCCAAGAGAATGTGCCTTGCATCATACCATGTTCACCGTACCGGCTCAGGCGCTACTCCGCAAGGGCGGCCCGCAATACCGTTTGCAGGGCATCTGCGCTCGCGCGCACACAGGCCTCACCATGGGCCACACTGGCATCGCGCGGATCTACGCCGCCCACGCCCTGCGGGTACACGGCGCGGTCAGCACCGAGTTGGCTGAGGTCCACCAAGTCGGGGCGAAGCGCCATCAGCAACGAGGTTTCGTTTTGGGCGGCATGGTCGATTTGACTCAGCCACCCCTGGGGAATGTCGTGTTTGACGCTGACGAGGCGCAGGCCGTGTTGGGCTTGCCACTTGGGCGCATAATCCCCCCACAGCCAACGCGAGGGACCATGGCCATCCGCCACCAGCACCTTGAAACCAGCGCGTTTGACTTGCACCACGATGCTTTCGAGCATCTGCAAAAACACCCCATCCGGCACCCAGTAGCACCCACCGTCGAGTTGGCGCGGCGGGGTGGTGCTTTCGGCGTACTCCATGCCCACCAACGTCGTGCCATCCGCCTCACGGCGGATACGATCGGGGCCGAGGAAGAGCGGCGGGAGCACGATACCGCCAAATCCTTGCGCCACCCGCTGCAACAGCCCTTGGGCGATCAGCGCATCACTGCCCAGTGCCATGTGTTCGCCGTGCCACTCTAGGGTGCCAAGGGGCAAATAGGCGACCGGGCAGGCGGCCAATCGGGCGCGAAACTGGTGGGGGAGTAAATCGAGGTACTGCACTGACATCGTACGTGGCTCCTACATTCGTTCTGCGGACTGCCATCATCATACAAGGCATCATAGCATTGCGCATCGTGTTACACTGAAAAGAAATCAATGTGCGTGTATGTGCTGATTACAAGGAGTCGTCTCATGCGGCCCAACTGGAGCCCTGCCACCAAATACACTGCTGGTATCGCCGTAGCCGTTTTGGGCATCTACATGCTCTACTTGAGTAGCTCAGTCATCCCACTTCTCATCCTCGCCGCCCTGCTTGCAGTCATGGTCCGTCCCATCATCAACTGGTGCCAACGGCGCCTGCACTGCTCGCTGAATCTCGCAGTCACGCTCACCTACCTTGTGGTTGCTGTCATCGTGCCCCTCGTGGTCATCCTGCTCCTACCCGCCCTCATCGACGCATTCCGCTACATTCTCAGCATCGACTACCCGCGCATCGCCCAACAAATCATCACGTGGGTGTTTGACACGCTGGCAGGTATCAAAGCCGTGCCCATGCCCAATGCGGCCATCGACCAATCGGTTGATCAAACAGTGGATGCCATCTTGAATGAGCTCCAGCGTCTCTTGCAGACCACCAGCATAGAGATGCCCGCTGTTTCGACTATTTTGCAATCACTGCAAAGTGCCCTAACCACCACGTTCGGGGCAGCCGCCGGACTCATTGGCAACTTGTTTTCGGTCATCATCCTGATTATTTTCATCTTCTTGGCATCCATGTACA
>Ga0172372_10005104_pt1 | contig 18409 bp, 14 predicted proteins | sample LakKiv5m_2_FD_114544 | JGI IMG/M metagenome (GOLD analysis project Ga0172372, IMG submission 114544) | Freshwater microbial communities from Kabuno Bay, South-Kivu, Congo - kab_092012_9.5m | ecosystem: Environmental > Aquatic > Freshwater > Lake | place: Democratic Republic of the Congo...
CACCGCCGAGCATACGGATCTATACTAAGGCAATTCACAGCGTCATTCTGCTTGTGCCCTTTCAGATAGTGAACGTTCACCGTGTCCTTCCGGTGAGCGGTTGCTCAGCCCGTCGGTTTCTTAAAATTACCCCATGCCTGTTATTGCCAGATTCTACGGAATTGTGATCAAGCTCTTCTTCTCTGATCACAATCCTCCCCATTTTCATGCTATCTATAATGAAAACAATGGCTTCATATCATATTGAAACAAGCGAAGTCATCGAAGACGACCTTCCAAATCGAGCTCACAAATTGGTTCAAGAATGGGCCAAATTGAACAAAAGCGAGCTTATAGAAATGTGGAATAGCCAAGAGTTTCATCAACTCCCTCCTCTATCATGAGCACAGTCCCAAAAATTGTATCCGTTTCGGCTCCTAAGAAAAATCTGTTCATTATTAGTTTTTCTAATGGACAAACTAAAACATTTGATGTAGAAACCGTGTCGTCTCGTCCAAACTATAACCAACTTCTAAATTATTCTTTTCTAAAAAACGCCAAAATCGACCCCAGTGGTCATTTCATCTATTGGAACGATGACGTCGACTTGTGCGAAAATGAATTGTGGAGCAAAGGAAAGCCGACAACCTAATGACCTTGTTAGTTTGTATGACTGAGCCTGAATTAACATTCTTTCGCAAAACGCAGAAAACACAATGCCTGCAAAAGAAGTTTTACTGTGAAATGTGTCAATAGAAATGACTCTCAGTTTCATTGTGACGGGGGGAAGTCCTCTGGGTTGTTACAATATTTTTTATAAATGTTTGTCCAATTATCTGCTTTTTAGCTCTCTATCACTGTTATTGCCCATCATTTACTGAGTCGTTTATGCGCTACCGCTTTTTTCTATCAACAAGCCTGATATTTCTCATGCTCCTCGTTGGCCACACCCAAACACACACCAACTCATTTGATGCCGATGTGATCATTTACGGCGGCACCTCAGCTTCCATCACAGCAGCCTTACAATTGAAGAAAATGAACAAGTCTGTCATCATCGTTTCTCCCGATAAACACTTAGGCGGTCTCACCACAGGTGGCTTGGGCGAAACCGACACAGGAAAGACTCAAAGCATAGGTGGACTGGCCAGAGATTTCTACCATAAAATATGGTTGCACTACCAATCCCCAGAAAATTGGACGATAGCTAAAGACAGCTTGGATTACAACTGGAAAAAGAGACTTGAAAAATATGACCTTGAGCAAGCCATGTGGCGTTTTGAACCCCATGTCGCCGAAGCCATCTTCAATGATGATATGAAACGCAACAACATTGTCGTTCACAGGAATGAGTGGCTCGACCGCGAAAATGGCGTGACGATGAAAGACAATCAGATTCTCTCTTTCAAAACCCTGAGTGGAAAAACCTACTCAGGCCGACAGTTCATGGACACCACCTACGAAGGCGACCTCATGGCTAGCGTCGGTGTTGCTTATCATGTAGGGCGCGAAGCCAACAGTGTTTATGGCGAGTCGTGGAATGGCATACAAGTTGGCACCCTGCACCACGAACATAATTTTAAACATTTAAAAATATCGCCTTATGTTATTCCAAACGATCCCACTAGTGGTGTGATACCACGCATATCGACCGGAGATACCGGACCAAAGGGAGAAGGCGATTTTAGAGTCCAAGCCTATTGCTTTAGAATGTGCTTAACCAATGACCCTAATAATAGAATCCCTTTCGAGAAACCCCTAGGCTATGATCGCACCCAATATGAACTCTTAGCCAGAATATTGGATGCTGGTTGGAAAGACGTGTTTAAAAAATTTGATAGTATGCCAAACATGAAAACCGACACCAATAATCACGGCCCCTTTAGCACCGACAATATTGGCTACAACTACGACTATCCAAATGCCTCTTACGAACGACGTTTTGAAATCATCAGAGAGCACGAGATCTATCAAAAAGGTTTGATGTACTTTTTGGCCAACGACCCTAGAGTTCCCGAATCTATCAGAACGGAAATGAGTCAATGGGGTTTACCGAAAGATGAATTCAAGGACAATTCAAACTGGCCGCATCAACTTTACATTAGAGAGGCACGCCGCATGATCGGCACACATATCATGACCGAACATGACATTCTAAAAAAACGCGACGTGATCGATTCCATTGGTATGGGATCGTACACAATAGATTCACATAATGTACAACGCTACATCAAAGCAGATGGCACCATCGAGAATGAAGGTGATATCGGGGTAAAAACAAATGGACCTTACAAAATTTCATACGGATCCATCTTGCCAAAGCGAGAACAATGCAAAAACTTAACCGTTCCCGTTTGCGTCTCTAGCACACACATCGCCTTCGGCTCCATCCGCATGGAACCTGTCTTCATGATACTCGGACAAAGCGCCGCAACCGCAGCCGCTTTGAGTCTAGATCAAAACTGCGACCTCCACAATCTCGACTACAACCTCCTAAAAACCCAATTGCTAAAAGATAGTCAGGTTCTCGAATAACCCACTATATTTTTGCAATGCGATGTTTATAGCACCAAAATTAAAGTTATCCCCACTCTACTTTTCTAACAAAAGCAAAGCTTCAAAATGATAGCTACCTGGAAATAAGTCTAACAGCATAACTTTTTTAATTTTATACTCGCAACTTATTTCCTTAACATCTCTCAACATTGTTGCTGCTTTACAACTGACGTAAATGATTTTTTTTGGTTTTACGGCATCGACCCACGCCTTAAAAAGGGAGAAACCCTTACGAGGCGGATCGATCAACATGAGCTCATAGTTTATTTTTTTAAATTCGCGTTTAAAAGTTTCCAGTGCTGCAGGTTTAAATAAATTCAATTGCCTATAGTCTTTTAAACTGTGAACATTGGGAGATGCATCCAACATCAATCTAGCTCTTCCTGCTTTAAAGAAAGCTTCCGATAAATTGCCTGATCCAGAAAATAGATCCAAGACGGGCGAATCTTTCTCATCCGCCCCTAACGCGGCAACACTATCTCTAAGTATCTCATTCATCGCCTGATTCACCTGAGTAAAACCACCATCGGCATAAGCTTTATTCCACACCACCTGAACTTGATCATCTTTCAAATACAACTCACAGTGCCCGGAACTTGGTTCAGATTTCGGAATGGCTCTAGATTGATAAAATTTCCTCATTTCTTGTCGCAAGGGTTCTTCCAAAATTTTGCATTTAGGTATCTCCACAATTGCATCGTGGACGGCATCGATAAGTCCAAAACGATGCTCGCGATAGTGCAACTGAAGTCTATTGCGATAACCTAAACGCTTTGGGCTAGCCTTCACCTCAATTTCAGCTTCGGAAATATTAAAAGGTTTTAACATTCGGGCAAAAGCTTGTTGTTTAAACCTCAATTCGCTTTGATAGTCTGTATGTAAATAATGACAACCGGGACAAGCCTCAAAATAAACACAGGCCGGTTCACTGCGAAGTGGCGATACTGTCGTAAGCTCTTTTAACCGAGCAAACTGAACGCCCTTGCGCTTTCTTGTGATGACAGCTTGGCCTTGCTCTGAAGGCAACGTTTTGGGAATAAACGTGACCACCTCGCCCTTTCGAGAGACTCCCTGCCCCAACGGGTCCATGTGTACAATCGCAAAATCAACACAGGCTTTTTCAGAGTCCGACAATAGCTAAGATAACTTAACTTTTGGTTGCTTTACAATTGATTTGAAGCTTCAACTTCATTGCACCAACCTTGAATGACAAGATCGTTGAAAAGTTTTGAAGTGACACGCCTTAGCAAACCTTTCAAACTGGAGTTTTTAAGTTCCATCAAAGCGTCAATCGCGCCTTGTTTGAACGACTCTTTTAAGTCCTCCATTTTTTCAAATACGCCACACTGTTTAATGATGTCATCTAAATGTGCTCTCGTCACATCTGGCTCACCTGCCCACCAAGCGTCTATCTGTCGCCTTTGTGTGCTGTCACCATGTTCATAAGCCAATGACAACACCAAGCTCGGACGCGTTGGCAATAAGTCGGCACCTTCTACACCTTCAAGCGCATCTTCCAAATCGTCTTTGATTTGATACGCTATGCCCAAGTGATCAGAAAACTTCTTGAGTGTCGATAATGTTTCGTCATCCACTGCAGCATAAAGTGCACCCATGCGCAAGGCCACATCAAAAGCAGGAGCCGTTTTTTGTTTAAACATACTCAACAACTCGCGATAAGGAATGTAACCCGGCCGTTGGCGCCAAAGCAACTCTTTACCTTGACCCAGAGACAACGTGCGATGACCTTCACTAGCTAGCTTAACCATGGCCACCACCGTTTCAGCTTTCAATCCAGTTTCTGCAATCATACGATAGCCCTCGCCAATCAATAGATCGCCCACATTTAAAGCAATGGCAACGCCATGCTCGGCATGAAGGGTTTGCTCACCGTAACGCAAGTCATCTTCATCTTCAATGTCATCGTGAATGAGCGAGGCTTTGTGAAAACACTCTACCGCTACAGCACATTTCTGTAAAGCCATTAGATCTTGCTCCTCATGACCGGACAACCCCAAAGCTTCAAACAATGCCACCGTTAAAAAGGGGCGCCAACGCTTGCCATCTTTCGCCAACCATGATTTAGCGAGCACCTGAGTAGCGTCCTCTGATGGCCCCATGATCGCATCTAAATTTTTCATTTCAAACCATGTTGCCACACGCTCGCGAATTTCATCTAAATCCAATCTCGCACTTTTGTCCTCACTGCTGAGATGAATCACCTCCCACAACCACTCTATATCAATATTGGTCTCCTTGCAATCCCCTTGCAACAGGGGAATGGCTATGCCGGGAATGGCCGCCATCTCCATGTAGGGAAAAGTTTTCTTGAGCACAGACAAACAGCTCACGCCTACAATCGCCTCAACTTGGCCGCTTTCAATCAACTTCATCACAACAGCTGAACCCTCGGCCACCAACACGGCGTAACCCAACCGCTCGGCCTCGTTTTGCAGATCCTGAATCGAACACAAACCACACTGTTTGCAAAGCAAACCAAACTCATCAAAAGGAGCGGGACAGCGATTTTCAACCCTAATGCATTTTGGTAACAACAACAAGCGTCTCTCATAAGGGATGGTCGCAAGATGCTCACTCCATAGTTCATTATTGAGCAATACTCCTGTATACTCTGCGTATTTGAGCTCAATTTTATTTTCACTCAAGATGAATTCCGCATGCGTGCGCAAATCTTTGGTGGTTAGCGGCGGCACCACTTTGCATGTGGCGACATACTGACGCACTAAACGCAAGATGGTCTCACGCTCCTTGCGCGTCAAAGGCACATTCTTATCCGGAGTCCGCGCTTTGAGCATGGGTATTTTTTGCGGGATCTCCAACTCGGTCACAGCGTTCAAGAGTTCAATTTCCATTCAATTTCTCCTGGATCATTTCAGCTGAGGGCAATGACATCAACACCGAATCGGGGATGTCCAACTTCTGTTTGAGCTCTATCAAACATTTCTGTCTTTCTTTCAAGGCGCGATCCTCACTGCGTTCTTTAGAAAACCGCGTGTTGGCATGCGCACTGCGATTACGCAATGAAGCATAGATGTCGCCACCAAGCAAAGTGGAAATGTCCACTTTCATTTTTTCATTCTTCAAACTCTCATCGTCAACTTCAGCACCATTGATTGGAGATTGTTTGTACTTTGGAAATAAAATCGCCGCTTCAGGACAGACACGCGAACAAGCCGGACAATCCGTTTTGCATTTATCTTGATTTTGAACTTTAATGGTCTCGTTTTCGACTGAATAGACATCGAACAAACAAAAGCTCAGGCACTGCATACAATTGGTGCAACGATCATAATCAATCACCGGAAACCACGGCTTCCAAGCTTTTCTGGGTGTGATAGATTCCGTTTGGAAACTCTGCACTTGTGAGATCAAGGCCGCTTCGACCTGACCTTGATAAGTGATGACATTCCAGTGGCTCTCAAAGGCCTGACTTTGTTCCGCTGCGTCTGCGACTATGAACACCCATAGTTCATCATTGTCAATTTCAATTTCCGTATTCATAAAGCGACAGGCAATACCCGCGCCTAACAGTTGTGAGGCTAGATCTGAACGCACTTGCTCATCTAAAGACCACGGCGTACTGCCTCCCACCAAGGCCACTTTCAGTTGTGATTCATTCAGCATGTTCAGTCCCTCCCACAGCTTCCAAAATGCTTTGGGCCTCCATTTCTCTCATATTGTAAACGTCGATAAGCTTCTCATCCCATGCCACACCCGCATTGTGCGCCAACCACTTCACCGATCGTTTATAACAGGCGATCACACAAGCAGGGCCCTCGTTCAAAAGCTCTTTGATGATTGGGTCTTTACGCGCAGCAGCTTCGCATAAGTCGGGAACCATGATGACATCTTCCTCCAACTGGGCAAGTCCTCGCAACACTTCTTTTTTGCGTTCATCAGGAATGATTTTAGCATACGTGCAATTGCAGTAGATCAGCTTGCGTTTAGAACTCATCCTCCCGCTCCCATACCAAAAAAGACATTCTTCTTAATGAATTTATACACCCAGTAATCTTCTGGAATCTCCTTGTTCGGCAAGTGGTGACTATTTCTAGGTGTGATCGCATTGATTTCAGCCAAGGCGTCACGACCGCTATAATCTAAAGCGCCGTGATCTTTAATATAGGTCACCAATTCCTGTGGATGTTCTAATATAACACAACCCTTGGTGCGATCGTTGACAAATTTTTCAAAGCCACCCAAAAAAGCACTGCTCTGTATCGTTTTTTGAACATCGCCACCATTGTCTTTTAACGTGTCGGTGGCAAATGACAAGGGTGGACAAATTTCAATGCTACCTCTTGGCCCTATATGGTAACCTAGACCCATCGCGGCAGGGCAAAAGGCCTCGCCCTCTGCTGTCCAGTAAGTGTCTATGATCACAATCGGATGTTTGCGTCGCAAGACCAATAATTTTTTACGCACCTGCACCAATTGCTCTTCACTCAGACAATAATGGGAGTGATCGCCCTCGCCCACAGGACGAGTGACATAATACCAAATGTACAAGGCGCCCTTTTCGATAAACGTTTCAAGGTAATCATCACTCAGCACTTCTTCCAGATTGTACTTGCTTATCGTCGTTGCTATTCCAAAAAACAATTTTGCCTTTTTCAACCGCGCAATGCCTTCGCTCAGGGCATCAAAAACACCACCACCACGACGTTCATCGTTGTTGGCTTTCCAACCATCAACACTGATCAGCGGAGTAATATTTCCCAAAGCTTTAAGTCTCGCCACATTATTTTCCGTAAACAACATCCCATTGGTGATGATTTGAAAGTAACACTCAGGATAACGCTCCAGCACCGACCAAATATTTTTATACATAAAAGGTTCACCACCTAATAAGGTCACATAATGAGATTTCGCTTGCTTCACCGAACTGATCAAAGCGTCCAAATCTTGTTCTTCCATATGGAAGGCTGTGCCTTCTTTTTCCACCCAACAACCCTTGCAACGCAAATTGCAAATATTGGTGAGCGCCACAAACATGAATGGCGGAAACAGCTCACCGCGCTTGCGTCGTTTCTTGTAAGCCTGTATGGCAAAGAAACCTTTGATCATGTAGAGATGCACCATCTTATAAAAGACTCGCGGCGAAAGCTCCGTCAATGCCCGTAACCCCAACTTTACAATCACGACACCACCTCTTGCAGAGCACTCAAGGTCATGCACTTTAAATAACCTTCCACAAGTTTCGCACTGACAAAATCAATGTCTGCCTCCGTGGTCAAGCGCCCTACACTCAAGCGCAAACAGGAGCGCGCTGCTGCCGCATTCAGGCCCAATCCCAACAACACATGGCTAGGTTTACTTAGGTCCACACTACAACTACTCCCCAACGAACACTGCACCGCTTTCATTTCACACAACAAAGCTTGAGCGTCTAAACCGGCAATGCCTATGTTTAAATTGTTCACCAGTGCCTGTTCACCACCACCATTGACCCACAAACCCGGAATAGACGCTTCTAAACGAGCAAACAAATGGTCTCTCAATCTTTTTAATTCTACACGTTCTTGCTCTCGATTCATCTGCACAAGTTCACAAGCTTTCGCCATACCAACTATTGCTGGCACATTCAACGTTCCTGCGCGTAAGCCCCACTCCTGATCGCCACCATCGAGTTGCGACACCATTCTCACGCGTGGTTGTTTGCGACGACGGTATAAAACGCCAATGCCTTTGGGACCATAAAGTTTATGGCCCGATAAAGATAGCAAGTCAATCCCCTGTGTCTCCACATTGAGCACTTCAGTTAAAGCCGCCTGCGTTGCATCGACGTGAAAAAACACTCCCAATGCTCTACAATGATTCGACAAGTATTTTAAATCTTGCAAACTGCCAATCTCACTATTGCCATGACAAACGCTCAACAATAACGTTTGTTCATCTAGATTGGCTTCAAAATCTTCACGATCAATTTGTCCCATCGAATCGACCTTTAAAAAATAAACTTCATAGCCTTGTTTGTTTAAAGATTGTGCGCTCTTCAACACCGAAGGATGATCGGTACCACAGACCACCACTTTGCGACGCGGAATCTTATCCACTTGAATCAACCCTTTGAGCGCGAGGTTGTTAGCCTCAGTGGCTGACGCTGTAAAAATGAGATCGCGTGGTTCTGCATTAATAAAGCTAGCTATATTCGCGCGCGCATGGCTCACAACCGCTGCCATGTCACGACCTGCGGCATGACTTAAACTAGAAGGGTTTGAAAAATATTCACTAAAATAAGGCAGCATCGCCTTCACTACACGCGGATCACAAGGCGTGGTCGACTGATAGTCCATATAAACACATCTATCAGGCACGCCCCACCTCCATGCGATACTCAGGCACAGGTTCGGCTGGAGCAAAGTGGTCAGCATGCACTAAGGTTAAAGTCACGCCACCTTTATTCATCTCCTTTAAACAAGTTTGCAATGAACGCATCAAAGCTTCTGGACCCATCTCAGCTCTGGCATTCACAATGATCTCACCAGCATCAATTTCATCGCATAATGTCAGCCCCAATTCCGCAATATAGTCATTGCCCACCAATTGAACACTCGCCATTTCATAGTCATCGTCGCTAGGTTTGAACGTGAGTTTAATATGAGCGATCAAACCCTGTTCGTGAGAAATCGACTCAGATAACGACCGACAAAGTTCGCTTAAAAAAGCATTGCCGTCCATCTCTTCAAGCGACTCAAACAAAAGCGTGGCATTGAGCCAACCAAGCAACGCTTCTCCTTGAGCATACTCTTGATAATCGATCTCCAACGATCTTTGCGACAACAATGGTTGGTTCAAAGTGGTGATCGCATCAAACCACGACTCTAAGCCGACTCCTGTTTTAGCAGAGATCCAATAAATGGGTTTATCCGAAAAACGTGAGTGCAGCGCTTGCTCCAAGATTAGTTTTTGCTCTGAATCAAGGGCGTCCACTTTATTCACCACCAATAATTGTGCCTCTTCAATTTGTTTGAGATAAATATATTCAATCTTAGCGGAGAAACGTTTGCCTTCGACAAGACCTAAAATGCGCAATGCTCTTTGAGGATCTAATAATACACTCAGCGGAGCAATATGGTAATCTTCACCATAAAGTCGTCGCAAGGGGTAACTCACGGTTGCAATCAAATCGGTGCAACTGCCAACGGGTTCCGCTATGAAAACATCTGGACGATTGTCTAAAGTCAATTGTTCCGCTGCCTCTTTGAGTGAAGAGAAACGACAGCAAAAACAACCACCGGCAATCTCTTTTACATTAAAACCACTGCGCCGAACCAACTGTGTATCGACCAAATCCTCTGCTTGATCATTGGTGATCACACCAATGCGATGGCCCTGCTTTTCTAAATGAGCCGCTAACTGAATCACACTTGTCGTTTTGCCGGCACCAAGAAAACCACCTATCATGATATATAGTGCAGGCTTAGCAGAAGACAGTGCGTTCATGCTTCCACTCCCTGCATTTGATCGATGGTGGCATCTAAATAATCACAGTACTCTTCAACATTCATCGCCTCAGAGTCGGGCTCGCCTTTAACACGATACAACCAACCCTCTTCATAGGGCTTTTTAAAAAACAACTCCGGATCTGAACTCAGAAGATCATTGCCATGTTGAAATACACCAGTTGCCACCGCATAGATATCGGTGGTGGCCTTAAAGCCCTCAATCCAACCCAGCACTTCACCGAGTTGAATGTCAGCTCCCGCTTTAACCTCAAAATCGGATTCCACCATCTCACCCAACATGCGCACCGAAAACTTGGTGAAGCCAATTCTCAACATTTGCGTTTCAGGTTCGCTTAAAATCCAGTAGTGTGATTTCAGATACATGCGATCACGAGGCAATCTGGTTTTAAAGCGCGAGCGTTTGTAATAGTGATGAGTGTGATCACTCATAGTGAACAACCTGATTTCGTTAGAATAGATTCAAATAGTTGGTTCACTTTATCGTAATACAACTCCACCTCCAAACCCATCAAGGCTGCTCCAAAGTGCTCTGCCACCTCGGCGGTGGGTTCCTCAGCAAAATTTACAATCGCCAGATGATACGCCACCAAATAGGGCAAATCATTGGGTCGATTTTTAAAGAAGGGATGCATGTATAGCATAAAACCCTTGTTGCGGTCTTTATCAACTTGGTGCATATAAGCAAACTCGCCCTCTTTTAATGGGTCGGCATCAAACACCATTTTAACCGAATGAAAGACACAACCGCGATCTTGTAGTATTTGTTGATAAGAACCACTCGACAACGGCAGGCCGTGTGACTCCCTAACGTAAGCGATGATCTCCGCAATTTTTGCTGTAGTTGCAGCAGTCATTTGCGTTTACGCCGCTGCTCATAATAGGCAAAGATAAGACATAAACAAAACGTCGAGATGATGGTGCCTACCACCATCAGGTAACCCGCTTGCGTCCAAGAATTGACTCGTTTTTCAACGACCACCTCTGCCTGCAACTTGAGCGGAATCAGCAATACCATCAAAAAAGAAGTGAGAATGGAGTCCCTAACACTTATCATGAGGATTATTGTAAGTTGGAGTTTCAGCTTTAAATGAGATGGCTCCTGTCGGGCATGCTTCAGCACAGGCTTTGGCAGTATGAGTGAGCGCCTCACTAAGGGGACGATTAAAAGGCACCACTATTTTTGTGTAAAAACCACGACCTTCATAGGCCAAACCCAATGGCTCCCCACCATCTTTAGACAATTGCACACATAACCCACATTGTAGACATTTACCTGAATCGAGATGAATATTGTCCACTTGTTCTAAAGGCGTAAAACCGCGATTCAAACCCTTGTAATGCTTTTGATCGGCACCCACCAATTCTGAAAAATCTCGCAAATCACAGGCGTCTTTTGCACGACAGTCACAATGCAAACAACGACTCGATTCTTTTGCCGCCACTTCAGGTTCAAAGGCAGGCAACTCTTCAGCCGAGAAAAGAGTTCCCGCTTGGTCCGATGGTTTGTAACGGTCGGACTGATTGACCACTTTTTCCAAAGTAACGTGGATGTCATCGCGACTCATCGGTGGCGTAACTGAATTAAAACGTTTCTCACGGCCAACAATGGGTTTTCCGCTTAAAAATTGATGTATGCAAATACAAACTGCTTTTCCAGCGGCAATCGAATACACCTTGCGATCTTTAGCGTGAACCATCGTTCCCGCTAGAAACACATTTTTAATACTGCTCTGCATCGTATCAGGATCAACCTTCACCTTCTTGCCTTTCATCTCCAAACCTTGAGACGCCATGAGTCCCTCATCCACTGCTCCCAAAGACAATACCACGGCATCGTGGCTTTTCGCCAATTCCGCCAATTGCAATTGTTCTCCCAAGCGCTGTCCATACTGAACCTGTAAACCCATTTTATTCAAATGCAACAATTCTTTTTCAATGATCGAAAGCGGCAACTCCGTTCTCGAAAACTGTGTGTGCAAGGTGCCACCGGCCTGAGCTTGAGCCTCGAATAAAGCTACCTCATAGCCTTCAACCACTAAATAATAGGCTGCCGTAAGTCCGGTGATACCTGCTCCTACAACCGCAACTTTTTTACCCGTTTTAATTTTAAACTCAGGCATGTATGGTGCATCAGACATTAGATCTTGATCGCCCACAAAACGCTCCACTGAGCATATCGCCTCGGGCGTGTCATAGCGTCCACGACGACAACCGCCTTCACAAGCTTCAGGACAAATTCTACCTAGAATAGCTGGAAAGGGAATGTCGCGCTTAACCGTCTTGATGGCACCACGGTAATCGCCCTCAGTCACTTGCCGCAACATTTGTGGAATCTCCATTCGCGCAGGGCATACCGCCGTGCAGGGTGCATAACAGTTTCCGATATGGTCGCTCAAGATCAGTTCAAGTGCCGTTTTACGCACCTCCCAAACTTCGGGACAATCTGACTCGATCACCAAACCTTGCTCAGCCGGACGTGAACAAGAAGGCACAACATTGGGATTGCCGTTGACTTTGACCACACAAGTTAGACAGGAATTTTGAGCACAGTGCCCTTTTTCATAGCACATACTGGGAATCTGAAAACCGGCATCGCGTGCGGCATCAATCACAGGCGTGCCGGCCTCGGTTTCTATTTGCTGTCCATCGTAAGTGAAAGTAATTTTAGGCATACTTATACAATAAACACGGCATCTTCAGGACAAACTTCGTAGCACTTGTTGCAGGCGATACAGCGCTCATCAATCACATAATGCTTCTTAAATGGCATCATGGGTATGGCATCAGTAGGACAGTATTGCGCGCAGCGTGTACAGCCGATGCAATTATCCATAATGCGATACTTGATTAGCGCCTTGCATTTACCGGCAGGACAATGACCATTGATATGCGCTTCATACTCTTCTGGAAAGTACATCATGGTGGTGATCAAAGGATTTGGAGCCGTTTTACAAAGTCCACACAAACTGCCTTTTTGAACGATTTCACCCAATCGCTTCAACTCATCGATATCTTTTTGCTTCGCTTTGCCTTCACATAGTCGCCCCAACATTTCATACAATCGCGTTGTGCCTAGACGGCCAATGCTGCACTGGCCGCAACTCTCTTCTTTTGTGAATTGCACAAAGTAGCGCGCAATCTCAACCATACAATCGGTATCATCAAGCACAACCATTCCACCAGAGCCCATGATCGCACCCAGCTCCTTGAGTTTTTCGTACTCGATGGGCGTGTCGGCTAAGCGTTCGGGAATGCACCCCCCCGATGGACCGCCAATTTGAACGCCTTTGAAACGACGCCCCTCAACCACGCCACCGCCTATGTCGTTGACGATTTGTCGAAAGGTTGTTCCCATCGGGACTTCAATCAAACCACCACGTTTGACCTTGCCCGCCAAGGCAAACACCTTCGTGCCCTTGCTTTTTTCCGTGCCATACTTGGCAAAAGCGGCCGCGCCATTGCGAATGATCCAAGGCACATTCGCCAATGTTTCAACATTGTTGATTAAAGTTGGCTTTTTCCAGAGCCCCTCCACCGCTGGGAAAGGCGGACGAGTTCTCGGAGTGCCACGTCCGCCCTCAATCGAAGCGATCAGTGCGGTTTCTTCACCACAAATAAAAGCACCCGCGCCACGAAAAACTGAAATCTCCAGATTCTTTTGCGTTCCCAAAATGCCTCGTCCCACAATGCCTGCCGCACGACAATGCACCAATGCTTTTTGTATTCGCTCCACCGCCAACGGGTACTCTGCTCTAATATAAAAAATAGCCTTGTCAGCCCCTGTCGCCACTGCTGAAATGGCCAATCCTTCAATCACTCGAAAGGGATAAGATTCTAAAATCATGCGATCCATAAAGGCACCCGGGTCGCCTTCATCGCCATTGCAAATGGCAAACTTTTCGGTTGTATTCTGCGCATGCACAAAACCCCACTTGGTGCCGGTTGGAAAACCACCACCGCCACGACCTCGCAAACCCGATTCTTTGATGATGTCTATGGTCGCTTTCTGGTCGAGCTCTTTCAGACATTTTTCTAAAGCACTAAAACCTCCACGTTGGCGATACTCTTCTAAATTAAGTGGGTCGGTCTCACCTGAATACTCTGTTGCGATACGCACTTGAGGGTCAAAAAATGCCGTCGATGAGTCACCACGTCTAGTGATCAGTTTATCTTCGATTGAAACCCAATTGCGATCGTTGAGCAAAAGGTCTAAACCACGCGAGATAGAATAGTTGATGCGCTTTAAAAAACTTGGGCCGCAATGACGATATAAAATCGCCTTCGCCTCGTGTGCTTGAACATTGCCGTAAACAATTTCTGGCTGATGCGGATGGACGATGGTCACAACCGGCGACTTACAACTCAAACCCACACATGCCACTGACTTGAGCTTAACTTTCAGTTTATCCTTGGCGATCACATCGAGTATTGCATTATAAACTTGTTGAGCCCCTTGAGCAATGCAGCAAGAGTCGAGTGCGATTCGAATCTCCGGTGCGTCCACAGGTATTGTATGTGTCAAAATTGGGTCCACCCTTTTAGGCGTGTCGCCACGGCTTTGAGCTTCATCTAAAATCATTTTGGCGGTTCCTGGCGGAATTGGACCATAAATTTCATTGTCTATCTGAGCACATGGCGCTAATGTACAACAGCCTAAACAGGCCACCTCTTCAATCGAAAACAATCCCTTGCTATCGGTGAGGCTATCGCCTGCTTCGGCGTGTTCAAAGCCCATCTCCTTGAGAAACTCCTCATAGGTGTTTCTGGATCCGCCCACATGGCATGCCGTGCCTGTGCAAATTCGCACAATGTGTTTCCCGACTGGCTCATGCCTGAACTGGCGATAGAAAGTTGACACGCCTGTGATTTGCGCCGGTGTGATGTCGGATACTTCACAAACTCGCATCAACGATGGCAAAGGCAAGTAACCAAATGTTGCCTGCAATTTGTGCAATATTTCAATAATATGGCACTCCTCACGACCCACCTCAGCCACAATGGCATCGACCTTGTCGTTCATGCCAAACGCACAGGCACTGTCCTGTTGTGTTGAAGGTGCCAAGGGCGCTAGTGTGTTAGGTTCAGACAAAATCAGAGGGCAAAGGAAAAAAGTTCTTTATCGCTGCGAATGATTAAACTATTTTTATAGACGATGGGCCCAGCGTGAATAGCTACTCCCAAATCGTTTTCAACTACGAGTTCAAATGCAGGGCCGGTTTTTATAACGTAAATATGACCCTCTAAGCAACAAACATAAATCAAGTCTCCCACAATCAATGGGGAGGCATAGACCTCTTTATTGAATTCATGTTCATAAATCAACGCTCCAGTCTTGATGTTCAAACAAGAAAACACACCCCCAGAATCGCAAGTGTAAACATAGTCGCCCTTGACCATCGGATTGGGAATATCTGGAATGGCCAAGTCGTCTGTTTTCCAAACCTCGCTCACTTTGCCAGCCTCAATTTTCAAAGCGCCAAACATGTCGTCCACCAAGGTATAAACAATGCCCTCATGTTGCATCGGACTCGAACCTATTTCACCCTCAATGCCCGGTAACTCCCATAACAACTCACCTGTTTCGATATTGTGACTGGTCAGTCTTTCAGCCGAAGCAATCAAATGGGTGATGTCCCCATCGCGATAAATAAAAGGAGAGCGCCAACTAGCGCCCAAATCCTCACGCGCGATTTTGAGTTTTTCTTTTCCAGATTCACCATCTAGAACATACAAGCCTGTGTTTTTAGAAGCGTTGTCCCATTGCACGACAACCAAACCATTGTGGATCGCCAACGAGCTTGAGTGACCAAAATCATTGTCGGGCAAACCAAAGTCCACCATCCAAAGCACCTTGCCTTTCATGTCGGTTGCCATTAAATCGCCGTTGGCAAACATCGCATAGACTCGATTGCCGTCGGTTGCAGGTGTGCAAGCAGCATAGACATAAGGTTCGAATACCGTTGGAGCTCCTTTCTCCTTGTCGGATTTCGCCACGGCCGACCACTTCTGCTTGCCGCTCGTAGCATCGTAACAATACAATGCTCGCTTGGTTTTATTGGCCGCCGCTAAAAACAAATCGTTTCCCCAAATGATTGGGGAACTCGCTCCTCCCATCGGAACCTGAATCTTCCATTTTAAGTTTTTGCCCTCGGCAAGATTAAACTCTGTCGGCAAGGATGCCTCAAAAATGCGATTAGAACGAGCGCCATTCAACCACGGTGTGTTCGCTTCAAAATCCTCCTGACTGTAAAGTTTGTTCGCCACCACTTTTTCACCTTGGCCACCCACCACTTCGTAATAAGTTTGACCCGGCTTTTTCGTTTCAATCAAGTGAGACACCAGCAAAATACCGATGATGACTAAACAAAAAAACGACAGCGCATTGCGTCCCAATAGTCGTTCCCGCAATTGTTCCTCACCCTTCTTCAAATCAGGCACGGGAATGGGCGTTTCGGGTTTAAAAAATTGAGTGGCTCGCATCGACCAGAAAAAACCGACTAATGCAACAAATAGTATCCAAGCGCCTGTTTTTTCTTTTGCCTTTAATCCGAAATAATACTGACGCAAGCTCAAATCGAGTTCTCTAATCTCTTGAATCAACTGCTCATTTAACTCTTTCATATCATTGATGTAATTTTCATCTTCACTCTTCTCAATTAGAGCGATATTTTCGCCCACTTCCTTTTTCAAATCCTTGAGTTGTAAGTTGTGAACTGGATTGGACACTTTTAAACGACTGTGATTCACCAACAATACAAAAAAACACAAAAGAGCGATCGTCAAAAACACAAACGAGGTTCTAAGGCCCGCCTTAAAACTGAGCGTCCATTTATTGCGCAAAACCTCGTCAGGAGGCAGAACTGGACGTGCCTTCTCAACCGCGCGCAAGGGGAAATGCGTGATGACAGGTGCCAATTCTGGATTGAGGAAGGACTTAAGTTCTTCTGTCGAAGGCGAGCTCAACGCAAATGCCCTCCTGTCTCAAACTGAATGGGCGTGCCATTAGAACCTGGGCAATAGTCGTAGCAACGACCGCAAGAGTAACAACTGCCCGGATCGGCAACGTACTGATCGCGAACTCGATGAATGCTGAGTTTAAAAAATTTAGTCATGATCACAATGCCCATCCATAGTCCAAAAATCCATGCTCCGATATAGAAGCTCTTGCCGATCTGGTCGGCTTGAGCAAACAGAGCTTGAGGATCATCAAAACGATCACGCCAAGTTTCAGATTCTTCAGGACGAGTCACTTCATCCAAATCTTTACCCGCTTGAATGGCCAACTCCTCTTGTTCAACCTGATAGGCTAGACGAACCACCTCGTTGGCTTTTGACAACGTTGGTGCAGCCAAAGAACTCAAATAACCCAAACCTCCCAAAACGAAGGGCGTCAACAGCACCAATAGTGTCAATTGTTTTTTACCTTGCCCAGGCTTGATCACCTGATTTTCCGGTGTGGTTTTTACAATCGCATTGAAAGGGCAAGAGTTGTCGCACAGACTACAATCGATACAGCGATCGGGGTATATTTTAACATTCCATTTCGCCACCGTCGAAAACATGCGCAGCAACACACCATAAGGGCACATGTAGCGGCAATAAGGACGACCAATAAACATGCCCGCAATTAAAAACAAGGCACCCAAACCGAACATGCTCGCATTGCCGGTGAGTCGAAAAATGGCTATAAAAGGGTCATAATCGCAAATGATGTAGGCGCTGCCCGTTGCAGCAAACAAAACCCCTAGGCCCAAATAAACGAATGGCAACAAACCAAGGGCATGGTCCAACCAAGGTGGCACCACAATGGGCTTTATCAAAACGGCATCTTGAATCGCTCCGTGTGGACAAACCGCCGCACAATAAGATCGACCAAACAAAGCAGAGTAAACCAGAGGCAAAAAGAAAAAGACAATCACCACCAGTGGTGCAATATAGTTGGGATCAAACACAGCCTGTGCCACATTTTGAATCGAACCAATCGGACAGACGCAACCCTCACGATAAAAACCAAAATAACCCAAACTAAACATCGACATAAAGAAAATGCTTTTTCTTGAGCGTGTTTTCAAAACAAAGTAGGTGGTGAGACTGAGGCATAAAAACAACATGCCCATGTCCACAAAACCCATGTAAAAAGGACGTGGTGAAGGCCGCTCGTCACGAGGTAAAATATGTTCTGTAAAATCGGGAGGGTCCTGCGGTTCACCCCACAACAGCGCGGGAACGATAAGCAGTAAGATTAAAAAGAAAAAATGTTTCGATCTTAAGAGTGCCAATTATCGAGATCGTCCTTAAAAAGGTAAGGGTTGGAAGCCGGCAATTTAACAAAGGCATCTGAAGGACAGGCATTGTTGATCGAACATGAGTCGCAATCCACACAG